>Ga0302262_10000528_pt1 | contig 15922 bp, 14 predicted proteins | sample II_Fen_E3_4_FD_194557 | JGI IMG/M metagenome (GOLD analysis project Ga0302262, IMG submission 194557) | Peat permafrost microbial communities from Stordalen Mire near Abisko, Sweden - II_Fen_E3_4 | ecosystem: Environmental > Terrestrial > Soil > Wetlands > Permafrost | place: Sweden: Abisko...
AGCGTGCCGGGCCGGTCGGTCAGGACCCCGAGCGAGGTCCGCTGGTGGTTGGCGCCGAGCACCCGCAGGCCACCGACGAGCACGGTCATCTCGGGTGCGGTCAGCGTCAGCAGGTTGGCGCGGTCGACCAGGAGGTACTCCGCGGGGAGATGCTGACCCTTGCCGAGGTAGTTCCGGAACCCGTCGACGCTCGGCTCGAGCGCGGCGAAGGACTCGACATCGGTCTGCTCCTGCGTCGCGTCCGTACGGCCCGCGGTGAACGGCACCTGGATGTCGTACCCGGCCTCGGCGGCGGCCTTCTCGACCGCCGCGTTGCCGGCCAGCACGATCAGGTCGGCGACCGAGACCCGCTTGTCGCCGTCCTGCTCGTTGAAGGTGTCCGCGATCCCCTGGAGGGTCCGGAGCACCGTGGCGAGCCGGTCGGGGTCGTTGGCCTCCCAGCCGCTCTGCGGCTCCAGGCGGACCCGGGCCCCGTTGGCACCGCCGCGCTTGTCACTGCCGCGGAACGTCGACGCCGACGCCCACGCCGTCGAGACCAGCTCGGAGATGTCGAGTCCGGAGTCGAGGACCTGCTGCTTGAGCGAGGCGATGTCGTCGGCGCCGACCAAGGCATGGTCGACGGCCGGCAGCGGGTCCTGCCAGAGCAGCACCTCGGTGGGGACCTCGGGACCGAGGTAGCGCTGGATCGGACCCATGTCGCGGTGCGTGAGCTTGAACCACGCCCGAGCGAACGCATCCGCGAACTCCTCGGGGTTGTCGTGGAACCGCTTCGAGATCTCGCCGTAGACCGGGTCGAACCGGAGGGCGAGGTCGGTGGTCAGCATCCGCGGCTCACGGTGCTGCGAGGCGTCGTGCGCCATCGGCACCATGTCGGCGCCCGCGCCGTTCTTCGGCCGCCACTGGTTGGCACCGGCCGGCGACTGGGTCAGCTCCCAGTCATAGGCGAACAGGATGTGGAAGAACTCGTTGTCCCAACGGGTCGGGTGATAGGTCCAGGTGACCTCCAGCCCGGAGGTGATCGCGTCGTCACCGCTTCCGGTGCCGAACGTGTTCTTCCAGCCCAGGCCCATCTGCTCGAGCGGGCCACCCTCGGGCTCGGGACCGACGTACTCGTTGGGGTCGGCGGCGCCGTGGGTCTTGCCGAAGGTGTGGCCTCCGGCGATCAGGGCGACCGTCTCCTCGTCGTTCATCGCCATCCGGCGGAACGTCTCGCGGATGTCACGAGCGGCCGCGATCGGGTCGGGGTTGCCGTTGGGGCCTTCGGGGTTGACGTAGATCAGACCCATCTGGACCGCGGCGAGCGGGTTCTCCAGGTCGCGGTCACCGGAGTAGCGCTGGTCGCCGAGCCAGGTCTGCTCGGGGCCCCAGTACACGTCCTCGTCGGCCTCCCAGACGTCCTCGCGACCACCGCCGAACCCGAAGGTCGAGAAGCCCATCGACTCCAGGGCGACGTTGCCGGTCAGCACCATGAGGTCGGCCCAGGAGAGCTTCTTGCCGTACTTCTTCTTCACCGGCCACAGCAGCCGGCGCGCCTTGTCGAGATTGCCGTTGTCGGGCCAGCTGTTGAGGGGCGCGAAGCGCTGCTGACCGCCGCCGGCGCCGCCGCGGCCGTCACTGATGCGGTAGGTCCCCGCGCTGTGCCATGCCATCCGGATCATCAGCGGGCCGTAGTTGCCGAAGTCGGCCGGCCACCAGTCCTGCGAGGTGGTCAGCACCTGCTCGATGTCGCGCTTGACGGCCGCGAGGTCGAGCGAGGCGAACTCGGCGGCGTAGTCGAAGCCCTCGCCCATCGGGTCGGTCTCGGCCGGGTTCTTGGCCAGGATCTTCAGGTTGAGCCGGGTCGGCCACCAGCGCTGGTTGCTGTTGCCGCCCTCGACCGGGTACGCCGACCGCTCGTGTGCGACCGGGCATCCCCCGGCATCCTCGGTGCTGACAGGTCCGTCAGCGGACTCGACGTTCATGTCTCCGACAGCGGCGTCGTGCTCGTGGGCCATGGGTGAACCTTTCGATCTCAGGTGGTCAGGACGGGTCTGGGCAGGAACAGGAGGGGCACCGGCCCCAGTAGGTGACCTCGGCCTCGTCGATCACGAAGCCCTGGTCGTCGGCGGCCGTCAGGCACGGCACCTCGCCGACGGCGCAGTCCACGTCGACGACGGCGCCGCAGGAACGGCAGACGAGGTGGTGGTGGTTGTCGCCGACGCGGGCCTCGTAGCGGGCCACGGACCCGGCAGGCTGGATCCGGCGCACCAGGCCGGCGTCGGTGAGCACGCGCAACGAGTCGTAGACGGCCTGGTGGGAGACGCCCGGGAGCGTGCCACGCACGGCGCCGATGATGGAGTCGGTGTCGGCGTGCGGACGGGCATGGACCGACGTCAGGACCTCCGAGCGAGGCTTGGTCACCCGCAGCCCGGCACCGCGCAGGAGCTGCGGTACGTCGGGGCTCGGCACCCTTTGATCCTGGCCCGCTTTCTTGAACGAGTCAAGAATTCTGGGCGGTGACAAATGCCTCGACGAAGCCGCCTCCGACCACGTCGGCGACCGCCCGCAGCCGCAGCCTGGTGACCTCGCTGACGCGGGTGTAGCCGGCCAGGTCGGCGTTGGAGCCGGGGCGGACGGGCTCGGGTGCGTTGACCGAGAGGCAGGTACGCCGGCCCCCGTCGACGATGTTGTGCAGCGCGACCGCGTGTCCCGTCGTACCACTGCCGGCGAAGGGGTCGAGCACACGGGCATCGTCCGGCATCGTCTCCAGGACGCGCTGCAGCAGTCCCGTCGGCTTGGGTGACTCGAAGAGGTGCCCCACCAGTGCCTTGAGCTCCGCGACCGCGGTGTCGGTGGAGCCGATCTCGGAGGCGAGCCAGATCGTGCGCAGCTTCTTACGACGGCCCTCGTGCAGCCAGTCCTTCTGGAAGATGTCCGCACGACGACCCAGGGCACCGCCGACCCAGCGGCAGACCAGGTCGTCGGGCCGCTCGTCGATCAGGGCCACCGACCAGCGCCAGACCGCGGGCGAGCCGTCGCCGAAGACCGGCTTGATCTCCGTCGCGCCGGCGAAGGGCTCGGTGGCGACCCGACCGGTCTCGGGCGACCCGTAGACCGCGAAGTGCATGGTCGGCGCCGTGATCGGGTTGAACTTCTTGTTGGTGTTGCGCAGGGGAAGCCGGCGGTAGCGGCGACCGTCGTCCTCGGTGAGCGGGAAGTCACGTGGGTCGACGGTCGACGGGCTCGACGGGTCGAGCGCGCAGGCGGTCGTCGCGCGGGCGTAGACCAGCAGGTACTCGTGCGAGGTCGCGAAACCGCCACCGAGCTGACGGCCCTTCGGGTTCAGGTTGACCACGATCTGGGCCACGAAGCAGTCCTCGCCGAAGACGTCGTCCAGGAGCAGCCGCAGCCGGGCGACCTCGTGGTCATCGATGCTGACGAAGACCGCGCCGCGCTCGGTCATCACCGTGCGCACGGCCTCGAGCCGCGGCCGCATCATCTCCACCCAGGCGCGGTGTCGGTCGGCGCGCGGACCGGGCACCTTGTCACGGTAGGCGAACGGGTTCCCGGTGTTGTACGGCGGGTCGAGGTACACCACGTCGTAGCGCTCGCCGGACGCCGCGAGCCATGGCAGGACGTCGAGGTTGTCGCCCTCGACGAACGTGTTCCACGGCTGCACCCGCTCACGCTAACCGCGGACCCTCCCTCAGAGCGTGAGGCAGGCCCGAGCGAGGACGTTTCGACCCGGCATCGCCGGGTCGGAACGGCCGGAGCGAGCGGCGAAGCGAGCTTGCTCGCGAGCCCCACCCCCGACCCGGCATCGCCGGGGCGGAACGGCCGGAGCGAGCGGCGAAGCGAGCTTGCTCGCGAGCCCCACCATCACATCACTGGGCGCCCGGGACCGTCGCGATCGCCACGGTGGTCACCGGCGCCAGGCACTCCGGCAGCGGGCTGGCCACCTCGCGCGCGGTGATCTGGACGTCACCGTTCGCGTCGAGCGAGACGTCCGCGCCCGGTGGCCGGTCGCAGCCCACCGCGACCACGGCCCCGTAGACGAGGTACCCGCTCTTCCGGGCCTGCTCGACGGCCGCCGTGATCCGGCCGGCCAGCGCCGGGGCCCGGAACTGATGGGTGAAGCCCCGGACCTGGGCCGGCGTGTCCAGCAGGGTGGCCGACGGGGAGACCTGCCCGCCACCGCCGGTCAGCGAGATCAACGGCAGCACCGTGGCGCCCGTGATCGGACCTGCGGACGGACTGTCCGGGCCGCCGGCCGTCGAGGACGTCGACGAGCCACAGCCGACCGTGGTCGCCAGCGCGGCCGTCGCCACCAGGGTCCCGAGGATGCGTCGCATGGGAGTCGGACGTGCGCGCTCGGTCGTCGGTTCCCTCACACGTCGAGGAACGGCTGGCCCTTGCCCAAGACGGTCAGGCCTTCCTCGACCATGAAGCCGCGCTTGGCATCCATCTTCTGGTCCACGCCGATCTCGGCCCCCGGCGGTACGACGACCTCCTTGTCGAGGATCGCGTTGCGGACGACCGCCCCGGCCCCGACCCTGACGCTGTTCATCAGCACCGAGCCCTCGACCACGGCGCCCTGCTCGATCCGCGAGGCCGGCGACAGCACCGACCGGCGTACCTGACCGCCGGACACCACGACCCCCGGTGACAGGAGCGACTCCTCGGCCACCGGCACGCTGCCGTCGGCACCCTTGGCCAGCTTGACCGGCGGCTGCGGACCGTAGTCGGTGAAGATCGGCCACTCGGAGTTGTAGAGGTTGAAGATCGGTAGCGGCGACACGACGTCCATGTGCGCCTCGTAGTAGGAGCGCATGGTCCCGACGTCGCGCCAGTACCCGCGGTCGCGCTCGGTCGCGCCCGGCACCTCGTTGTCCTTGAAGTCGTAGACGCCGCCCTCGTTCCGACGTACGAAAGCGGGCACGATGTCGCCGCCCATGTCGTGCTTCGAGCCGGTCATGTCGGAGTCGCGGGTGACGGCCTCGAGCAGCGCCTGCGCGTCGAACACGTAGTTGCCCATGCTGGCCAGCACCTCGTCGGGACTGCCGGGCAGCCCGACCGGGTCCGTCGGTTTCTCCAGGAACTCGCGGATCGCACCGGGGTTCTCGGCGCTGACGTCGATCACGCCGAACTGGTCGGCGAGTGCGATCGGCTGCCGGATCGCGGCGACCGTGCAGGGTGCGCCGCTGGTGACGTGCTGCTCGACCATCTGCGAGAAGTCCATGCGGTAGACGTGGTCGGCGCCGACGACCACGACGATGTCGGGCTGGTCGTCGTGGATGAGGTTCAGCGACTGGTAGATCGCGTCGGCGCTGCCGAGGTACCAGTGCTTGCCGACGCGCTGCTGGGCGGGCACGGAGGCGACGTAGTTGCCGAGCAGCGTCGACATCCGCCAGGTCGTGGTGACGTGGCGGTCGAGCGAGTGGGACTTGTACTGCGTCAGCACGACGACGCGCAGGTAGCCGCTGTTGACCACGTTGGAGAGCGCGAAGTCGATCAGCCGGTAGATCCCCGCGAACGGCACCGCCGGTTTCGCCCGGTCCGCCGTGAGCGGCATCAGCCGCTTGCCCTCGCCGCCGGCGAGGACGATGGCCAGGACTCTCTTGCGGCTGGCGGGGCTCATGTCAGTCACGGTAGCGATCTCGCCGCTGGTTGAGGAGGGCGCTCAGGGTCCTTCTCGAAACCCGCGGCCCGCCGAGCCGCCGGTTGAGGAGAGCGCCCAGCGCCCGTCTCGAAACCCGCGGACCCTGCCGAGGTGGTTTCGAGACGGCCGTGGCACGGGCTCCTCAACGACCGGTGACACGGGTAGCGTCCGCGGCATGCGCGTCGACATCCTGACCAAGGAGTACCCCCCGGCGATCTACGGCGGCGCGGGCGTCCACGTCGCCGAGCTGGTCCGCGCACTGCGCGGACTCGCCGATCTCGACGTACGGGTGCAGACCTTCGGCGCCCCCCGCGACGAGCCCGGCGTCACGGCGTACGCCGACCTGCCGGAGCTCGGCGCGGTCAACGCCGCCTTGCAGACGATGGGCGTCGACCTGGCCATCGCGGGCGGGTGCGAGGGAACGGATCTCGTGCACTCCCACACCTGGTACGCCAACCTCGGCGGCCACCTGGCCGGCCTGCTCTACGACGTGCCGCACGTCGTGACGGCCCACTCGCTCGAGCCGTTGCGGCCGTGGAAGGCCGAGCAGCTCGGTGGGGGCTACGCGCTGTCCTCGTTCGCCGAGCGCACGTCGTACCTCGGCGCGGCGGCCGTGATCGCGGTGTCGGCGGCGATGCGCGATGACGTGCTCCACGCCTACCCCGACATCGACCCGGACAGGGTCCACGTGGTCCACAACGGCATCGACACCGAGGGCTGGTCGCGCGTCGACGACCCCGAGCGGGTCCGGCGCCAGGGCGTCGACCCCGGCAAGCCGTCGGTGGTGTTCGTCGGCCGGATCACGCGACAGAAGGGCCTGCCGCTCTTCCTCCGTGCCTGCCGCGAGCTGCCACCCGAGGTCCAGCTCGTGCTCTGCGCCGGCGCCCCCGACACCCCCGAGATCCTGGCCGAGGTGGAGGGGCTCGTCGCCGAGCTCGCCCAGACCCGCGAGGGCGTGGTGTGGATCCGGGAGATGCTCCCGCGGGCCGACGTGGTCGCGCTGCTGTCGGCGGCGACGGCGTTCGTCTGCCCGTCCATCTACGAGCCGCTCGGCATCGTCAACCTCGAGGCCATGGCCTGCGAGACCGCTGTCGTGGCGACCGCCACCGGCGGCATCCCCGAGGTGGTCGTGCACGGGGAGACCGGGCTGCTGGTGCCGATCGAGCAGGCGACCGACGGCACCGGCACGCCACTCCACCCCGAGCAGTACGTCGCCGACTTCGCCGAAGCCCTCACCTCGGTGGTGTCCGACCCCGACCACGCCGCCGAGATGGGGCGCGCCGGGCGTCGCCGCGCGATCGAGTCGTTCTCGTGGACCGCGATCGCGGAGCAGACGAAGGCGATCTACGACTCGCTGGTCTGAGGCAGCGAGGTCAGTCGCGGCGGTCGTCGTGGAACCAGCTGACCTGGCCACCGCCGCGCCAACCGGCCTGGGCGTCCTTCTTGTTACGGAGGTCGCGCGCCGGAGCACCAGGGCTGATCAGCACGAAGAGACCGATGAGGACGACCACGACGACGATCCCGATGAACGTCCACATGCGCAGCACTTCCCTTCGAGACGATCCGTTCGCAACCTACACCGCGGCTCGCTCCCCTTATTGCGCACTCTTGCCCGCCGTCACGAACGAGGCATACCTTGTCCGGCATGGAGCTGCTGCCCACGGCCCACGTCGACACGTTCTGCCGCGACCGTCTCCCGCCCACCGAGCAGTGGCCCGAGCTGGTCTTCACGCTGCCCGAGCTCCACTACCCCGCCCGGCTCAACGCGGCGACCGCCCTCCTCGACGACGTGATCGCGGGCCGCGGCGGAAACCGGCCGTGCCTCCACCAGCCGGGCCTTCCGACCTGGTCGTACGACGAGCTGCTGTCGGCCGCGAACCGGATCGCCCACGTCCTCGTCGAGGACCTGGGGATCGTCCCCGGCAACCGGGTCCTGCTCCGCGGGCCCAACAACCAATGGCTCTCCGCGGCCTGGTTCGGTGTCCTGAAGGCCGGTGCCGTCCTCGTCACCACGATGCCCCTGCTACGCACGGGTGAGCTGCAGGCCATCCACGAGATCGCGCACCTCGACGCGGCGTTGGTCGACCACCGGTTCCTTGACGCCGTCGAGCCGCTCGGCGTCCCGACGGTCGCCTTCGGTGACGACGACTGGGCCGCGCGCGTGGCGACCAAGCCCGCGACGTTCGACGACGTGCTCACCTCCAGCGACGACGTCTCGATGCTCGCCTTCACCTCCGGCACGACGGGTCGGCCGAAGGCGACGATGCACTTCCACCGTGACGTGCTGGCCATCTGCGACACGTTCTCCCGCCAGGTGCTGGAGCCCTCGCCCGACGACGTCTTCACCGGTACGCCGCCGTACGCGTTCACCTTCGGGCTCGGCGGCGTGCTTCTCTTCCCTCTGCATGCCGGCGCGTCGACCCTGCTGGTGGAGAAGGCGACACCGACCGAGCTCGCCGACCTGATCGACGAGCACGGTGTGACGATCTGCTTCACCGCACCGACGGCGTACAAGGCCATGCTCGCGGCCGGCAAGCAGGTGCCGTCGCTCCGCAAGGCGGTCTCGGCCGGCGAGCACCTGCCGAAGGCGACCTGGGAGGCGTTCCGCGACGCCACGGGGGTCGAGATCATCGACGGCATCGGGGCGACCGAGATGCTCCACATCTTCGTCTCGGCCGCCGGCGCCGACATCCGGCCGGGCTCGACCGGGCGGGCGGTCCCGGGCTTCACCGCGACGATCGTGGACGACGACGGCAAGGAGCTGCCGGCAGGGAAGGCCGGCCGGCTGGCCGTGAGGGGCCCGACCGGCTGCCGCTACCTCGACGACCCGCGCCAGACGGCGTACGTCCGCGACGGCTGGAACCTCACCGGCGACACCTTCGTCCGCGACGACGACGGCTACTTCTGGTACCAGGCGCGCAGCGACGACATGATCATCAGCTCGGGCTACAACATCGCCGCCCCCGAGGTCGAGGAGGCGCTGCTGAAGCACCCGGCCGTCGCCGAGTGCGCGGTGATCGGCGTTCCCGACGAGGCGCGCGGGATGCTCGTCAAGGCGTACGTCGTGGTCGCGGCCGACACGGGCGAGGTCACCGCCGGTGAGCTGCAGGACTTCGTCAAGGCCGAGATCGCGCCGTACAAGTACCCGCGGGCGGTCGAGTTCGTCGACCAGCTCCCGAGGACCGCGACCGGCAAGCTGCAACGCTTCCGGCTGCGCGCGATCGATGGCTGACCACTCGCCCCGCCACCTGATCCTCACCCTCTTCGGGCTCTACGCCCGCGGTGAGCCGCACGGTCTGTCGGTCCGCTCGCTGATCGCGTTGATGGAGGAGCTCGAGGTCGATCCGGCAGCCACCCGCTCGTCGGTCTCGCGGCTGAAGAAACGAGGCGTGCTGGAGTCCGCGAGGACCGACGGCCAGGCCGGCTACGCGCTCTCTCCGACGGCGCTCGCCGTGCTCCGCGAGGGGGACGCCCGGATCTGGTCGCGACCCCGGGCATCGGTCGAGGACGGCTGGCTGGTCGTGGTCTTCTCGGTCCCCGAGGCCGAGCGCGGCAAGCGACACGAGCTGCGGTCGCAGCTGACCAGGCTGGGGTTCGGGACCGCCGCGCCGGGCGTGTGGGTCGCCCCCGGCACGGCGTACGACGAGACGCTGGGGGCCTTGGAGCGCCAGGGGCTGGCGTCGTACACCGAGCTCTTCCGCGGCGACTACCTCGGCTCCGGGCCGGCCGCCGCGCGCGTCGGCGAGTGGTGGGACCTGCACTCGATCGCCTCGCTGTACGAGCAGTTCCTGGCCGAGCACCGCGGGCTCACCCGGCTCCGGGATCCCGACCCCGCCCGTGCGTTCGCGGCGTACGTCCCGATGCTCACCGCCTGGCGGCGGCTGCCCTACCTCGACCCGGGCATCCCGGTCGAGCTCCTGCCCGACGCCTGGCCGGGCGAGAAGGCGGGCGAGCTGTTCGCCACCCTCGACGGCCGCCTGCGCGCTCCGGCGGCGAAGCACGCCCGCGGGCGGATCGGCTGACGGCCCTCTTCGCGCTCGTACCTGTGCCGGCGACACCGACCTCGCAGGCACTCGGTCGGGTGCTCTCTCCCCGTTCCGGTCAGGGCGAGGAGGGGTCTAGTCTCGGCACCAGAACGTCGAGGGAGGTGCCATGACGGAGGGCACGCGCAGTCCGGAAGACATGTTGGCCGAGGTCGACCTCTTCTCCGGCCTCTCGCGACGACAGGTGCGTACGCTGCTCGACCGGGGCCGCATCGTGCCGCACGAGAGCGGGCACCAGGTCTCTGCCGAGGGGCTCGGCTCGTTGGCCTTCCACCTGATCCTCGACGGCCGGGCGACGGTCTCCATCGCCGGCACGGAGGTGCGCAGCCTCGGCAGCGGTGACTACTTCGGCGAGATCAGCATGATCGACGGCAAGCCACGCTCGGCGACGGTGACCGCGACCGAGCCGACGAGGACCCTGGCCATTCCGCATCAGGATTTCGAGCGGCTGGTGGCCGACGAGCCCGACTTCGCTCGCGGCCTGCTGGTGACCCTGTGTGCCCGGCTCCGCGAGGCGGAGAGCCGCTAGAGGACGGCGTACCCCTGGACCTCGACGAGCGCGTCGGCGTCCCACAGGCGGGAGACCCCGATGCCGGCGGTGGCGGGGTAGTCGGTGCCGCACAACCGGCGCCAGACCTCACCGATCTCGCGGGCGTGGGCGCGGTAGTCGTCCATGTCGACGATGTAGATCGTCAGCGACGCGAGCCCGTCGGGCGTGCCACCGCAGGCGCCGAGCGCGAGGAGCAGGTTGGCCAGCGACTGCTCGAACTGAGCGACGACCCCGCCCTCGACGATCGAGCCCGACGCGTCCATACCGGTCTGCCCGGCCAGGAAGACCGTGGTCCCGCGCGCGACCACGGCGTGGGAGAAGCCGGACGGCTTCGCCAGTGAGTCCGGGTTGATCCGGTTGAGGTCGCCCATCAGGACTGCACCGCCCCTCCGTCGACGTTGAGGCCCTGTCCGTTGACCGCGCCGTTGTCGACGCACAGCATGACGGCTGCAGCGACCTCGTCGACGGTGACGAGCCGGCCGATCGGCTGCATGTTCTCCAGGATCCGGCGGGCGTCGGCCTCGGAGCGACCGGTACCGGCGGAGATGTTCGCCACCGAAGCGTCGGTCATCGGGGTGTCGACGTAGCCCGGGCAGACCGCGTTCACGGTCACGCCCGTGCGGGCGACCTCGGACGCGGCCGTGCGGACCAGGCCGAGGACGCCGTGCTTGCTCGCGGTGTACGCCGCGATCCGGGCGCTGCCGATCTTGCCGGCCACCGAGGCGATCACGACGACCCGGCCGAAGCCCGCCTCGGTCATCGCAGGCAGAGCGCGACGCAGGCAGCGGAACGGCGCGGTCAGGTTGAGGTCGAGCATCCGCTGCCAGTCCTCGTCCGTGGTCCTCACCAACGGTGCCGACATCGAGGCGCCGGCGTTCACGACCAGGATCTCGACCGGGCCCCACTCCTCCTCCACCCGGGCGAACGCCGCGTCGGGTGCCCCGGGGTCGAGCAGGTCGGCCGGTACGACGAGCGACTCGCCGGGGAGCGAGTCCGCCACCCGGCGTAGCGCGGTATCGTCGCGCGCGACCAGCGCCACCCGGTGCCCGGCGTCCGACAGTGCGAGCGCGCAGGCGGCGCCGATGCCCTTCGAGGCACCGGTGACCAGAGCGATCACCGGCCGACCCCGCGCAACGTCATACGAAACGAGCCGTAGACGGCTCCGTCCGTATGACGTCCCGGGCGGCTCATCGGAAAGCCGGGATGCCGGTGAGCTCGCCACCGACGGAGAGCAGGTGCATCTCCTCGGTGCCCTCGTAGGTCATCACGGTCTCGAGGTTGTTCATGTGGCGCATGATCGTGTGGTCGAGGGTGATGCCGGCGCCCCCGAGTGTCGTCCGGGCCTCGCGCGCGACGTCCACCGCGGCCCGCACATTGGCGTACTTGCCGTAGGAGACCTGGATCGGCGTCAGGGTGCCGGCGTCCTTGAGCGCCCCGAGCCGCCAGGCGACCAGCTGGGCGTTGTTGACCGCGACCGTCATCAGCGCGAGCTTGCGCTGGGTGAGCTGGAACGACGCCAGCGGCCTGCCGAACTGCTCGCGCTCCTTCGTGTAGGCGAGCGACTCCTCCAGACAGGCCCGAGCGGCGCCGACCACGCCCCAGACGATCCCGAAGCGGGCCTCGTTGAGGCACGACAGCGGACCCTTGAGCCCGCGTACCTCGGGAAACACCGCGTCAGCCGGCAGGCGCAGGTCGTCGAAGGCGAGCTCGGCGGTGACCGAGGCGCGCAGCGACAGCTTGCGCTTGATCTTGTGGGCCTCGAAGCCCTTCGTGTCGGTCGGGACCGCGAAGCCGCGGATGCCGTCGTCGGTCTGGGCCCAGACGACCGCGACGTCGGCGAGCGTGCCGTTGGTGATCCACATCTTCGAGCCGTTGAGGACCCAGTCGTCGCCGTCCTTCCGGGCATGGGTCTTCATCGAGCCGGGGTCGCTGCCGGCGTCGGACTCGGTCAGCCCGAAGCACCCGATCGCCTCGCCGGTCGCCATCCGCGGCAGCCACTCCTCCTTGTGCTGCTCGCTGCCCCACCGGTGGAGCGCGAACATCGCGAGCGAGCCCTGCACGCTGACGAAGCTGCGAAGTCCGGAGTCGACGGCCTCCAGCTCGCGGCAGGCCACGCCGTACGCCGTGGCGCTGGTGCCGGCGCAGCCGTAGCCCTCGAGGTGCATCCCGAGCAGCCCGATCTTGCCGAAGAGCCGGCCGAGGTCGTCGGGCAGCGTGCCCTCGTCGTACCACTCGGAGACGTGGGGTGCGAGCTCGCTCTGGGCGAAGTCGCGGACGGTGTCGCGGATCGCGCGGTCCTCGTCGGTGAGCAGGTCGTCCACCTGCAGGAAGTCGTGCATGTCAGCGCCCCTTCCAGTCGGGCTTGCGCTTCTCGTTGAACGCGGCGTGGAACTCCGCGTGGTCCTGGCTGGTCATCAGCAGCGCCTGCGTCATCGCGTCGAGCTCCATGGCCGGCCCGATCGGCATGTCGAGCTCACGGGTGATGAGTGACTTGGTCTGCTGCAGGCCGAGCGTAGGCCCGTCGGCGAGCCGCCTCGCCAGCGCCCCGCAGGCCGCGTCGAGGTCGTCGGTGAGCTCGGTGACCAGGCCGTAGCGGTCGGCCGTCTCGGCGTCGATGGTGTCGCCGAGCATGAGGAGCTCGGTGGCCCGGCCGTAACCGACCAGCCGTGGCAGGAGGTACGCCGCACCCATGTCGCCGCCGGACAGCCCGACCTTGGTGAAGAGGAACGCGAACCTCGCCTGCGGCGTACAGATCCGGAAGTCGGCGGCGATCGCGACCACGCTCCCGGCGCCGGCCGCGATGCCCTGGATGCCGGCGATGATCGGGATCGGGCACTCGCGCATCGCGCGGATCACGTCGCCGGTCATCTTGGTGAAGCCCATCAGGCCCCGGGCGTCCATCTGGATCAGCTCGCCGATGATCTCGTTGACGTCGCCACCGCCGCAGAAGCCCTTGCCGGCGCCGCGGATCACCAGGACCCGGGTGTCGCCGCGGTGGGGCAGCTCGGCGAGCAGGTCGCGGAGGTCGGCGTAGCTCTCGAAGGTCAGCGGGTTCAGCTTCTCCGGCCGGTTGAGCGTCACCGTGGCGACGCCGTCCTCGACGGAGAAGTCGAAGTGCTGCCAGTCGTCGGTGATGGCGGCGCTGGCCCGGTATCGGCTCACTGACTGCCTTTCATGAGTCCGCGGGCGATGATCGTCCGCTGCACCTCGGAGGCGCCCTCATAGATGCGTGGCGCCCTGACCTCACGATAGAGGCGCTCCAGGAGGTGGCCACGCTGGAGTCCCCTCGCACCGTGGAGCTGCACGGCCTGGTCGACGACCCACTGCGCGGTCTCGGTCGCGAACAGCTTGGCCTGGGCCGCGCTCATGGTGACCTCCGTGCTGTTCGTCGGTGGAGCGTGTCGAGACCACGAGTCGTACGCCGCGGCCGCTCGCCGTACGAGCAGACGACCTGCCTCGATCCGGGTCGCCATCTCCGCCAGCGTGTGCTGGGTCGCCTGCTGGTCGATGAGGCGGCCGCCGAAGAGCTCGCGCTCCTGCGTCCAGGCCAGGCTGGCGTCGAGCGCGGCCTGTGCCATCCCGACGGCGAACGCACCGACGCTCGGGCGGAACAGGTCGAGCGTCCGCATCGCCACGCCGAAGCCCTGGTCGACCTCCCCGAGCACGTCGCCCCGCGAGACGCGGACGCCGTCGAAGTGGAGGGTGCCGAGGGCGTGGGGAGCGACCATGTCGAGGCGCTCGCCGGTCAGTCCCTCGCGGTCGCCGGCCACGGCGAAAGCCGTCACGCCGCGCGCCTTCGCTCCGGGCGTCGTCCGGGCGAAGACGGAGTAGACGTCGGCCTCGGGGGCGTTGGAGATCCAGGTCTTGGTGCCGTGGAGGGTCCAGCCGTCGCCGTCCGGGCGGGCCTCGAGACCGAGCGCGGCCGCGTCCGAGCCGGCGTCCGGCTCGGACAGCGCGAACGCCGGTACGATGACGCCGCTCGCCACGCCGGGCAGCCACCGGTCGCGGGTGACGTCGTTCCCGGACTGGAGGATCGGGTACGAGCCCAGGCCCTGCAGCGCGAGCGCGGTCTCCGCCTCGGTGTCGACCTGGGCCAGGCCCTCGCGGAGGAGGCACAGCTGCATCGCCGCGGCGTCGGTGGGGGGCTCGTCCACGTTCCCGCCGTAGAGGGCCCGTAGCAGGCCGAGCTCACCCAGTCTGCTGACGAGCGGGCGGTTGACCGCGCCGTGTACGGGGTCGACGTCCGCGAGGTCGGCGGCCACCCGACGTACCCACTCCAGGAAGTCCTGCTGCCCCTCGGTCAGCCCGTAGTCAGCCGCTCGTACACCCACGGCGCCGACCCTACCGGTGCCGCTATTGCGCCTTGACAACGCTCGTCAAGAAAGCGCTATTTTGGGGTAGTCCGTGACGAATTGCAGGTCATTTCGCCGATTCCACCTGCAGAACGTCACGGACTACCCCGACTCTCCACAGCCGGATCGGAGACCAGCATGCGGATCGCGGTGATCGGGGGCGGCCCCGGCGGCCTCTACTTCAGCGCGCTCGCCCAGCAGCTCGCCGCAACGACCGGCCAGGGTCACGAGATCACCGTCTGGGAGCGGAACGCCCCGGACGACACGTTCGGCTTCGGGGTCGTCTTCAGCGACGAGACCCTCGGCGGGATCGAGCACGCCGACCCGGTCGTCTTCGCACAGATGCAGCGCGAGTTCGCGATCTGGGACGACATCGACGTCCACGTCAAGGGCGAGGTCGTCACCAGCGGCGGTCACGCGTTCGCTGCCATGAGCCGGCGCCGGCTGCTCGAGATCCTCCAGGCGCGCTGCCGCGACCTCGACGTCGACCTCCGCTTCCGTACGACGGCACCCGACGTCGGCGAGCTGGCCGCGTCGTACGACCTGGTGGTCGCCTGCGACGGGCTCAACTCGGCGGTCCGCGCGCGCTACGCCGACACCTTCCGCCCGACCCTCGACGTGAGGGACTGCCGCTACATGTGGCTCGGCACCGACAAGGTCTTCGACGCCTTCACCTTCCACATCCGCGACACGCCCTTCGGCGTCATGCAGATCCACGCCTACCCCTACGACGCCACCGGCTCGACGTTCATCATCGAGATGACCAGTGAGGTCTGGCGCCGCGCCGGGTTCGAGGAGTACGCCGACCGGGAGTGGGCGCCGGGCGAGTCCGACGAGAAGTCGATCGCCCTGGTCCGCGAGCTGTTCTCCGACATCCTCGACGGGCACGAGGTGCTGGCCAACAACTCGCGCTGGATCAGCTTCACGACCGTCCGCAACGAGTCGTGGGTCCACGACAACGTCGTCCTGCTCGGCGACGCCGCCCATACCGCCCACTTCTCGATCGGCTCCGGCACCAAGCTCGCGATGGAGGACTCCCTCGCCCTGGCCGCCTGCCTGCACGAGGAGCCGACGGTCGCCGCGGCGCTCGCGACGTACGACGAGGAGCGCCGCGCGGTGGTGCTCTCCACGCAGCGGGCCGCGCAGGCGAGTCTCGAGTGGTTCGAGAATCTCGGGCAGTACGTCCACCAGGAGCCCACCCAGTTCGCGTTCAACATCATGACCCGCTCACGCCGGGTCACCTACGACAACCTCCGCGTGCGGGACCCGGGCTTCATCGCGCGCTGCGAGTCGTGGTTCGCAGCGAACGGAGGTGGCCGGCTGGACACGCCCCCCATGT
>Ga0302262_10000531_pt1 | contig 15882 bp, 16 predicted proteins | sample II_Fen_E3_4_FD_194557 | JGI IMG/M metagenome (GOLD analysis project Ga0302262, IMG submission 194557) | Peat permafrost microbial communities from Stordalen Mire near Abisko, Sweden - II_Fen_E3_4 | ecosystem: Environmental > Terrestrial > Soil > Wetlands > Permafrost | place: Sweden: Abisko...
GATCAAATATCAGGCTCTGGCGATTATCGTGGTGGTGGTGCTATTGGCCGCCAGCAGATAATCCCCCGAAAGGACAGCACCTTGGTCAAGCTCAACAAGATTTACACCCGCACCGGCGATGATGGCACCACCGGGCTGGTGGATGGATCGCGCACAGTGAAACATGCCCCGCGCATGGAGGCGATTGGCGCGGTGGATGAAGCCAACAGTGTGCTGGGGCTGGCGGGTGTGGCCTTGGCTGGATTGCCCCATGCGGCGGCGGTGGCGGGGATTCAGAATGATCTGTTCGATCTGGGCGCCGATCTGGCCACGCCGGGCGAGGATTTTGCGCCAGGGCCGATGGTCTTGCGCATTGTGCCCGCGCAAGTGGCGTGGCTGGAAGAGGCGATTGATGCGGTCAACGCCGATCTCGCACCGCTGACCAGCTTTATCCTGCCCGGCGGCAGCGAGGCGGCGGCGCGCACCCATATCGCCCGCGCCACCGCGCGCCGGGCAGAGCGGGCTGTGGCCTTGCTGGCGGCGCAGGAGCCGGTGAACCCGGCGGCGCTGGCCTATATCAACCGGCTGTCGGACTATCTGTTTGTGCTGGCGCGGGCGCTCAATGACAATGGCGCACGCGATGTGCTCTGGGTGCCGGGGGCCAGCCGGGGCGCCTGATCTATTGGGTCCGCTATTTGGCCCAAGGGGATGAGGCGGTGCTGCTTGTCGCGCTGCCCGCCTCATCCTCCGGGCTGGGCACGGTGCAATAGGCGGTGAGCATAATGCCCGAAGCCCAAAGCAGCGCTTTCCAGCGGCTGGCGAAGACGGTGTTGAGGCGAGGGCCGAAAGGGAACATGGTCCGACGCTATCCCCCGCCCCGTTAAGAAATCACTCCAGCGCGCGCTTAAGATCATAAAGCACATCGAGCGCCTCACGCGGCGAAAGCGCATCGACATCGAGCGTCTCCAGCCGCGCGCGCAGCGGATCAACCTTGGGCGCTTCCTCTTGCGCATGGGCGGCAAACAAGGGCAAATCGCCCAGCCCCGCCGCAATGCCGCCGGTTTCGGAGCGCTGCTTCTCCAGCTTGGCCAGCACGGATTTGGCGCGGGATACGACAGGCGCGGGCACACCGGCGAGGCGCGCCACGGCAAGGCCATAGGAGCTTTCCGCCGGGCCGCCGGTCACTTCATGCAGCAGGACCAGATCGCCCTTCCACTCGCGCGCGCGAACATGATGCAGGCTGAGCGCCTCGCACGAATCGGCCAGCCGGGCCAGCTCGTGATAATGCGTGGCAAACAGGCAGCGGCATTGGTTGGCGCCATGCACCGCTTCGGCAACGGCCCATGCCAGCGCAAGCCCGTCATAAGTGCTGGTGCCCCGGCCCACTTCATCGAGGATGACGAAGCTGCGGCTGGTGGCCTGTTGCAGGATGGCGGCGGTTTCCACCATCTCCACCATAAAGGTCGAGCGCCCCCGCGCCAGATTATCCGAGGCGCCCACACGGCTGAACAGGCGATCGACAAGGCCGATGGTGGCCGATTGAGCAGGCACAAAGCCGCCCGCCTGCGCCAGCAGCACGATCAGCGCATTCTGGCGCAGGAAGGTCGATTTACCGCCCATATTCGGCCCGCCGACCAGCCAGAGCCGGTCAAACAGGCTGAGATGGCAATCGTTCGCCACAAAGCGCTCGCCCTTGGCGGCCAGCGCCGCCTCGACCACCGGATGGCGCGCGCCGGTGATCGCCAATTCGCAGCGATCCGTGATGCTGGGGCGGCACCATTGGCCCTCGGCGGCGCGCTCGGCTTGGCCAGCGGAGACATCGATGCGGGCCAGCGCGGCGGCCGTGGTGGCAATCGCGTTGCGTGTGGCGACGGCGGCGGCGATCAATTCCTCGAAATGCGCTTCCTCGGCCACCAGCGCGCGGCCACCGGCCTCGGCAATGCGACTGGCTTCTTCGTGCAGCGCGAGGGCATTAAAGCGCATAGCGCCTGCCATGGTTTGGCGGTGGGTAAAGCCGCTGTCGGGCGCCATCAATTGATCGCCAAAGCGCGAGGGCACTTCGATGAAATAACCCAGCACGCCATTATGCTTGATTTTCAGCGCGGCAACCCCGGTCTGATCGCGGTATTTGGCCTCCAGCGTGGCGATGGCCACGCGGGCATCCTTGGAAATGGCGCGCAGATGATCGAGATCGGGGTCATAGCCTTCCGCAATAAAGCCGCCCTGCCCGCGTTCGGTGGGCGGCGTGGGCACGAGCGCGCGGGTCAGCAGATCCACCAGCGTTTCATGGCCGGTGAGATAGGGCAGGATAGTTTCGAGCAACGGTGGGCGATGATCCACCCGCGCCAGCCTGCCCGCCAGCCGCGCCGCGCCCGCCAACCCATCGCGCAATTGCCCCAGATCGCGCGGCGACCCCCGCCCCGCCACCACCCGGCCCAGCGCGCGGCCCACATCGGGCAAAGCGCGCAGCGTGGCGCGCAGGTCTTCGCGCAGCAGGGCGTCATCATGCAGCCATTGCACAAGAGCGAGCCGCGCCTCGATCTTGCCGCGGTCGAGCAAGGGTGCGGAAAGATCCTCGGCCAATTGCCGCGCGCCCGCGCCGGTAACGCAGCGATCCACCGCTTCGATCAGGCTACCCCGGCGCCCGCCCTGCGCACTGGCCAAGATTTCAAGGCTGGTGCGGGTGGCTTCATCCATCGCCAGATGCGCCTCGCCCGTGCGCGCCACGGGGGGCAGCAGCAGGGGCAGCTTGCCCCGCCCAACATGGTCAAGATAGGCGATCAACCCACAGGCCGCCGCCAGCATTGGGCGGGTGAAACTGCCAAACCCATCCAGCGTGGCCACACCATGGATGCCACACAGGCGCTGCTCGCCGCCGTCGCTGGAAAATTCATGGGGGTTGCGGGGGATCGATTCGAAGGGAGCTTCCCCCCAAGCATCGGGCGCGACCAATTCACTGGGGCCAAGGCGGGCGAGCGCCGCCCCCATCCGGTCCGGTGCGCATTCCTCCAGTTCCATGCGCCCAGTGGAAATATCCACCGCCGCAATGCCGATGGCGCCCCGCATTTCGCACACCGCCGCCAGCACATTGGCGCGGCGTGGTTCGAGCAGGGCTTCCTCGGTCAGCGTGCCCGCCGTAACAAAGCGCACGATATCGCGCGCCACCAGCGCCTTCGATCCGCCGCGCTTCTTGGCTTGCTCGGGCGTTTCGGTTTGCTCGGCAATGGCCACACGGCATCCAGCCTTGATCAGCCGGGCAAGATAGCCCTCCGCCGCATGCACCGGCACACCGCACATCGGGATCGGCGCGCCCGCATGCTCCCCGCGCGAAGTCAGCGCGATGTCGAGCACTTGCGAGGCGATCTTGGCATCATCAAAAAACAGCTCGAAAAAATCGCCCATGCGGTAAAACAGCAGGCAATCTTCGGCCTTGGCCTTCAGCGCCAGATATTGCGCCATCATCGGGGTTACGGTTTCGCTCATCCCCAGAGGGTTAGCCGCGAAATCGCGCGCAGGGAATGCGCCTTACGCAAGCTTTCCCCTATCGCTGCGCGAACAGTTTGGTTACGGGCTTCTCCCAAAGAAGGAGAAAGCTGGTGTCCGAGGAAAGCAACGTCCGGTTTACCGAGCGCGAAGCGCTGTTTTATCACAACACCATTCGCCCCGGCAAAATCGAGATCATCGCATCCAAGCCGATGGCGACACAGCGCGATTTGTCGCTGGCCTATTCGCCCGGCGTGGCCGTGCCGGTGCAGGCGATCGCGGATAATCCCGCCTGCGCCTATGATTATACCGCCAAGGGCAATTTGGTGGCCGTGATTTCCAATGGCACCGCCATCCTTGGCATGGGCAATCTGGGGGCGCTGGCGTCAAAGCCGGTGATGGAAGGCAAGGCTGTGCTGTTCAAGCGCTTTGCCGATGTGGATGCCATCGACATTGAGCTGAATTCCGAAGACCCCGACGCGCTGATCGAGGCCATCGCGTTGATGGAGCCGAGCTTTGGCGGCATCAATCTAGAAGACATCAAGGCGCCTGAGTGCTTCGTGATCGAGCAGGCTTTGCGCGATCGCATGAAGATCCCGGTGATGCATGATGACCAGCACGGCACCGCGATCATCGCGGCTGCGGGCCTGATCAACGCCTGTTTGCTGACCAATCGCAAGCTGGAAGACATCAAGGTGGTGGTCAATGGCGCGGGCGCGGCGGCGCTCGCCTGCACCGCGCTGATGAAGAGCATGGGTGTGCGCCATGCCAATGTGATCGTGTGCGACCGCGATGGCCCGATCTATCAGGGCCGCGAAAAAGGCATCAACCAGTGGCAGAGCGCCCATGCGGTCGATACGCCTGCGCGCAGCATGGAAGAGGCGCTGGTGGGGGCCGATGTGTTTCTGGGCCTGTCCGCCGCTGGCGCGCTGCCGGCGGAGTATGTGCGCCAGATGGCGCCCGAACCGATCATTTTCGCCATGGCCAACCCTGTGCCCGAAATCACCCCGCCCGAGGCCAAGGCGGTGCGCCCCGATGCCATCGTGGCCACCGGGCGTTCGGATTATCCCAATCAGGTCAATAATGTGCTGGGCTTCCCCTTCATTTTCCGCGGGGCGCTCGATGTGCGCGCCACCGCGATCAATGAGGAGATGAAGATCGCCGCCGCCAATGCCATCGCCGAACTGGCGCGCGAGCAGGTGCCCGAGGAAGTGGCGGCGGCCTATGGCAAGAACCATACGTTTGGCCGCGATTACATCATCCCCGCCCCGTTTGACCCGCGCCTGATGGAAGTGGTGCCCGCCGCTGTCGCCAAGGCGGCGATGGAAAGCGGTGTGGCGCAATTGCCGATTGAGAGCTTTGATGAGTATCGCATCGCGCTCAAAGGCCGCCTGAACCCCACTACCTCGGCGCTGACGCAGGTCTATGCCACAGTGCGCGAGAACCCCAAGCGGGTGATCTTTGCCGAGGCGGAGAACGAGGTGGTGCTGCGCGCGGCGATCCAGTTCCGCGATTTCGGCTATGGCACCCCGCTGTTGATCGGGCGCAGCCACCGCGTGCGCGAGAAGCTGATCGAGCTGGGCGTGGGCAATCCCGACAGCTATGAGGTGCACAATTCGGTGGCATCGCCGCATGTCGAGGCGATGGTCGAGATGCTCTATGCACGGTTGCAGCGGAAGGGCTTCCTGCTGCGCGACATCAAGCGGATGGTGAACCAGGATCGCAACATCTTCGCTTCGGGCCTGCTCAAGCTGGGCGTGGGCGATGCGATGGTGACGGGCATCACGCGCACCTTTGCCCAGACGATGAAGGAAATCGGGCAGGTTCTGGATCCCAAGCCGGGCCATTTGCCCTTTGGCATCCATTTGATGGTGGGCAAGCATACCACCGTGTTCATGGCCGATACCACCGTGAACGAGCGCCCGAGCGCGGAAGATCTGGCGGTGATCGCCAAGGAAACCGCCGCCGTGGCCAAGCGTCTGGGCCATGAGCCGCGCGTGGCATTCCTGTCTTACTCCACCTTTGGCAACCCGTCGGGGCGCTGGCTGGAGCCGATTCGCGATGCGATCACCATCCTCGATTCGGAAAAGCAGCGCTTTGAGTATGAGGGCGAAATGGCGCCCGAGGCGGCGCTGAACCCGACGGTGATGAAGCTTTACCCTTTCAGCCGCCTGTCGGCCCCGGCCAACATTCTGATCATGCCGGGCCTGCAATCGGCCAATATCTCGGCCAAGTTGCTGCGCGAATTGGGCGGCAATGCCACCATTGGGCCGATGCTGATCGGGATGGAAAAGCCGGTGCAGATCGTGCCGATGACTTCGATCGCGCCCGATGTGCTGACGCTGGCCGTGCTGGCCGCGTCGGGCGTGGTGGGGTGATAGGATCGGGAGCGAGGGCAGGGCGCCCTCGCTCCCGATGGCTTATGCCTTGCGGCGATAGCGGAAATACCAGACTTCGTGGCCGTAAACCGTGCGGGCCTTGTGCTCATAGCGGGTTTCGGGCCAGCCGCCGGGGCGCTTCTGGAAATCCTGTGGCTTGTCGCAGAGCCATTCGAACTGATCGGTGTGGCGGCGCATCACCATCAGCGCGTGGCGCAGATAGATGTCATGATCGGTGCCGAAGCGGAATTCACCGCCGGGCTTGAGTTTAGCCGCGAACATGTCCACCGGGCCGTCGTTCATCATGCGGCGCTTGGCATGGCGCGCCTTGGGCCATGGGTCTGGGTGCAGCAGATAGAGAAACGATAGCGAGCCATCAGGGATGCGGCTGAGCACTTCGAGCGCGTCGCCATGATGGATGCGCACGTTGGGCAGCGGAGGATTTTCGGCCACGCCTTCGGAATTGCGCCCGCCATCCACATGCATCAGCGCCTGCGCCACGCCATTGAGGAAAGGTTCGGCGCCGATGAAGCCGTGGAAGGGCAGCATATCGGCGCGATAGGCCATATGCTCGCCGCCGCCAAAGCCGATCTCGAAATGCAGCGGGCGATCATCGCCAAACAGCGCCTGCGCCGTGACGGGGCCTTCGAGCGGGACGGCAATCTGGGGGAGCAGATTGTCGACCAGCGCCTGTTGGCCGGCGCGCAGGGCCTTGCCCTTGGAGCGGCCATAGAGGCGGTTGATGGTGGTGGGATCGCCGGATTTGTAAGCAGTCATGGCCCGTTCTCAAAATTTGGGCCGCGATGGCAGGGGTGGGGTTTGGGGTCAAGAAAAAGCAAACGGCCCGCTCTTGGCGGAGCGGGCCGTGTAATCCGTTGCGCATGGGGCCGATCAGGCGGCCACGGCATCCTCGCCCGGATCGCGCAGGACATAGCCGCGGCCCCAGACGGTTTCGATGTAATTGTCGCCACCGCAGGCCGTGGCCAGCTTCTTGCGCAATTTGCAGATGAACACGTCGATGATTTTCAGTTCCGGTTCGTCCATCCCGCCATACAGATGGTTGAGGAACATTTCCTTGGTCAGCGTGGTGCCCTTGCGGAGCGAGAGAAGCTCCAGCATGGCATATTCCTTGCCCGTCAGGTGGACGCGGTTGCCATCGACTTCGACTGTCTTGGCATCAAGGTTGACGCAGAGCTTGCCGGTGCGGATGACGCTTTGCGAATGGCCCTTCGAGCGGCGGACGACGGCCTGAATGCGGGCGATCAGTTCTTCGCGGTGGAAGGGCTTGGTGACATAATCATCGGCGCCAAAGCCGAAGGAGCGCACCTTGCTATCCATTTCGGAAATGCCAGAGAGGATCAGCACCGGCGTCTGCACCTTGGCGACGCGCAGCTTTTTGAGCACATCATAGCCGTGCATATCCGGCAGGTTCAGGTCTAGCAGGATGATGTCGTAATCATAGAGCTTGCCCAGATCGAGGCCTTCTTCACCAAGATCAGTGGAGTAAACGTTGAAGCCTTCGGTGGTGAGCATCAATTCGATGGCTCTGGCCGTGGTCGGCTCATCTTCGATCAACAGCACGCGCATATGGGTTAACCCCCTTTTGGACCCGAAACCGACGGAGACGCCGCTGTTCGGTGCCTTCGCTATTAACCATAGGAGAAATGAACGCGAAAGGTTAATTTTGCGTGAAGTGCTTGATTGTGATTAAAATATGGAAATACCTCTAGGTGCCATTTCTTAATGCGTGTGGGCGCTGAGCGGGGGCAGGGGGTGATGGGCCCAGCGGTTAAGGGCAAAACCTGTGAGATTGGGATGGGTGAGCGACCAGCGCAACGGCGGGCCCAGGGGGATGAACAGATTCGCGCGGGTCAGGGCCACCTCGGCGGCGGCATAAAGTGCGGGGGCGTGAACCGGATCGGCTTGCTCTGCCGAGGTGGCCAGCGCATCGGCTTCGGGCGAGCAAGGGTGGCGCACGGCACAGGCGAATTGGTGGAAGGCCCATGACGGGGCCGGATACCACGCAACGCTATCCAGCAGGCGCAGATCGGCGGTTGCGGTGATGGGAACGCGTTCAAGGCGAAGGCCGATTTGCCCGAAATCCATCGCAAGGCGCTGGGCCAGTACATCGGCGCCAGGCCCGGTGGGCAAGGCCAGGCGCAGGGTGGCGGGATGGTTGGGCGCAAGCACAGCAAGGCGTTCGCGGGCCAGTTGGCGGCGAGCGGCCATATCCAGATCGGCCCAGCGCTCCGCATTGTTTGGCAGGCTTTCGGGGGCAGCGGGAATGAGGCGGGTGGTGGGCGCCCAGTCGGGAAGGTGCAAGGGAATGGCCAGTGCGGCACGATCGATGGTCATGGCGATGGCTTCGCGTGATTCGGGGGTGGCCAGTAGACCATCCTCACGCTCCACCATCAGGCCGAACAGGCCCGAGACGGGATCGAATTGGGGGGACAGGCCTCGCAACGTTCCGGGGAAATCGGTGAAGCGGCCGCCCAGCACCATATCCGTGCGGCCTGCGGCAAAATCGGCCGCGGCGGTGGCGACGGGGCGGGCGGTGAGTGTGAGAGGGCGGATCGAGCTGGCCCAGCCATCGGGCATGGGCTGGCCTCGCTGATCAGGGCGGATGGGGGTGAGCCAGCCGAGATCACCTTCGCGGCGCAGCGACAGGGGGCCTGCCTTGCCCAGCAGGCCGAGTTCGGGCTGGGCCAGCACTTGCAGGAAATCGGGCATCGGGTGGTAGAGGCGGATTTCCACCACGCGCGCGGCCATCGCCCGTATATCGCGCAAGACCGCCAGATCCAGGCCCAAGGGCGTGCCATGCTGGCTGGCGATGGCTTTGGACAAGGCGGCGCTTACCGATTCGGCACTGCACTGGGGATCATCGCGTAGGCGGAAAATGTAGCTCTGGCCATCATCGGCGATGATCCAGCGTTCGGCCAAGGCCGGGATTACGCGCCCTTCGGCATCCAGTGTGATCAGGCCTTCTGTGGTGGCGGCGCGCAGCATGAGGGCGGCGGGCGAGGGCGGGGCCAGGAAGAGGGATTCCGGTGCGCCGATCACCTCGATTCGAAGGGTCTGCTCTTGCGGTTTGGCGCAGCCTGTCAGCGCCCAGCACAGGGCAATCGCAGGAATCAGGCGAAGGGGGGGCAAGGGCGGCATAGGAGCCAGTTTAAAGCAATTTCACGCTGGGGAAAGAACGCAGGGGGCGGTCTTCAAGGGCGCGGGCATGCAGACCCGATGAGCCGCTTTGCATTCGCAGGGGCGCAATGGGGTGGCCAGTTTGGGCTGGGCGCACCCCGTGGCTGGGGTCAATCGTCGCGGCTGACGCGTTCGCGGCGTTCGTGGGCTTCTTGCGCTTCGACCGTCATCGTGGCGATGGGGCGGGCGATCAGGCGGCCAAGGCCGATGGGTTCGCCCGAGACTTCGCAGAAGCCATATTCGCCTTCCTCGATGCGGCGCAGGGCCGAATCGATTTTGGTGATCAGCTTGCGCTGGCGATCGCGGGTGCGCAGTTCGATACCCCAGTCGGTCTCGCTGCTGGCGCGATCATTGAGATCGGGCTCGCGCAGGGGGCCTTCCTGAAGCTGGCTGAGCGTGTCAGCCGAGGCGCTGAGGATGAGCTTTTTCCATTGTTGCAGCAGGCGGCGGAAATAATCCTGCTGCTCGGCGTTCATGTATTCATCGGTTTCCGAGGGCACATAATCGCCAGCCAGCGAGCGCCGCGCTTTGACGAGAACATCGATTTCGTCTGCCAGACCACTCGCCATCACACTTCTCCAGGCCATGCCTACGCTCTGTGGCGAACATGATCCAGCCTGGGACAGGCCAAACCAGCCATGAGCTTGGCTGGCCTATAGAGCCGGCCCGATGGGTCCACAAGCCGCAATGGCGGGGCGAGGGCGATTTTACCACCGCATTTTTGCGCATCGAACCAGATAGGGATGTGGATCTGTGGGCTTTTGACTCAGGCCATCGGGCAATCGCTTGCCGTTCTTAACCTTTTATTGAGCATGATCGCTCAGCTTGCGCCCCATGATCAGGATGAAGGAAAAGATGCCATGGGAATTGCGCAGGCGTATTCAGGGAAAGACCCAACAGACTCTGGCGGGCTGGCGGAGTGGATGATCAGCGCGGGGCGTGGGGATATTGATGCTTATTTTGACCTGGGTGTGGCTTATTCCACCGGAAGCCATGGGGCGCCATGCGATCTGATTGAGGCGCATCAGTGGTTTAATCTGGCGGCGGTGGCCGGGCATGAGGAGGCGCAGATGTGTCGTGCCGAGGTGGCCGGGGAGATGAGTGCGCGCGAGATTGCCGAGGCGCAGCGGCGGGCGCGGGCATGGCTGGCGGAGATCCGGCGGATGGCGGCGTAAGGGCGCCTGCGCTTTCAGCCTTCGCGGCGAAAGGGGGTGCGGGTTTGCAGGAAGTTTTGATCAGCCACGATGCCTTCGCGTTCGCGCTTGAGGAAATCGGCTACGGCTTCGCGGAAGCCGGGGTGGGCGATATAGTGGGCTGAGGTGGTTTTGACCGGGGCATAGCCGCGCGCGAGCTTGTGGCCGCCTTGGGCGCCGGCTTCGACGCGGGGGAGGCCGAGGGCGATGGCGGCATCGATGGCTTGGTAATAGCACAGTTCGAAATGCAGGAAGGGCTTGTCGATCTCGGCGCCCCAGTAGCGGCCATAGAGCGCATCAGGGCCGATGAAATTGAGCGCGCCAGCCACCGGGCGATCATCGATGAAGGCCATGATCAGCAGGATTTTATCCGCCATCCGCTCGCCCAGCAGGGTGAAGGCGGCGCGGGTGAGATAGGGGCGGCCCCATTTGCGCGCGCCGGTATCCTGATAGAAGCGCCAGAAGGCATCCCAATGCTCGGGCTGAATATCGGCGCCGGTGAGGTGGCGGATGGTGACGCCATCTTGGGCGGCGCGGCGCTCTTTGCGCAGGTTTTTGCGTTTGTCGGAGGAGAGGGCGGCGAGGAAGGTGTCGAAGCTGGTGTAGCCGTCATTCGCCCAGTGGAATTGCAGGTCATGGCGGATCAGCCAGCCGGCGGCTTCGAACAGGGGGACCTGATCCGGGGCGATGAAGGTGGCGTGGGCGGAGGAGAGGCCGGCGTCTTGGCAGACTTGCTCGGCGGCGCGCAGCAGCAAGGGGGCGTGGGCCGGATCGCGGGTGAGAATGCGCGGGCCGGTGGCCGGGGTGAAGGGGACCGCGATTTGCAGTTTGGGGTAATAGTCGCCGCCTGCGCGGTGCCATGCGTCGGCCCAGGCATGATCGAAGACATATTCGCCTTGGCTGTGGGTCTTGATGTAGGCTGGGAGGGCGGCGAGCAGTGTGTCGTCGGGCGCGTGAAGCGTGAGGGGGGCGGGTTGCCAGCCGGTGGCCCCATGCTCGCTGGCACCGACGCTACCGGAATCTTCGAGCGCGGTGAGGAAGGCGTGGGAGGTGAAGGGGTTGGCGCCGGGGATGAGCGCATGCGTCGTAAGCGCGTCCCAGGCCTCGGCGGGCACGGTGCCCACCGAGGGGAGCAGGCGGATGACGGGTTCGCTCATCCGCCTTGTCCGGGTCAGTCGCGGATGGCGACGATGGCGTCGACTTCGACGGCGGCGCCCAGCGGGAGGGCGGGGACGCTGACGGCGCTGCGGGCGTGTTTGCCAGCTTCACCGAAGGCGGCGACCATCAGTTCGCTGGCGCCATTGGCGACCTTGGGTTGATCGGTGAAATCGCCGGTGGAGTTCACGAAAACGCCGAGCTTGACGATGCGCTCCACGCGATCAAGCGAGCCGAGGGCGGATTTGAGCTGGGCGATGATGCCGAGGCCCGAAGCGCGGGCGGCGGCGTAGCCATCCTCGATCGAGACATCCTCGCCCAGACGGCCACGGACCAATTGGCCATCGACGAAGGGGAGCTGGCCCGAGATATGGGCCATGCCGCCAGCGATCACCACCGAGACATAGGCCGCCACAGGGGCAGCAGCAACGGGCAGGGTGAGGCCCAGATCGGCCAGTTTCGCTTCAACGGTATCGGTCATGGAGTATCTTCCTTCAGTTTTTCCAATAGCCAGGGCAGCGCCTGTGCCCAACTGTCTATGCGGGCATGGGCGTGGCCTTGGGTGTAGGCGCAGGTGATGTGGGGGGCCAGAGTTGGTTCGCCGCACAGGTGCAGGCGGGTGACTTCGGGCGTGTCTTGCGCGGCGGAGCCGTGGTGATGGGCGATGTCATCGATGAAGAAGGCGCGGGTGGGGCGGTATTCATCGAGGATGGCGCGGATGGCGGGGCCTTTGGGGCCTTGGTTGGTGTAGACCTTGAGGCGGAGGCCGTGGCCTGCCAGTTGGGCGGTGCGGGCGGCTTGGCGGTGGTCTTCCAGATTGGTGAGGATCACGATGTCGGCATGGGCGGACAGGGTGTGGATCGCATCGACCGCGCCAGCGATGGGGGATTGGCGGGGCATTTCGGTGTCGAAGAAGCGGCCAAGCAGGCTCCACATCGCGGGGCCGGGGACCGATTCGCCGCTGGCGGTGTAGTGCATCGATTGCGAGAAATCATTGCCGTTCATGGTGAAGGTGACGCCTTGCGTCTCGCCCAGCCAATCGCGGAAGGGGACGATCATGTGCAGCAGCACTTCATCGCAATCGGAGATGATGAGGGGGCGGGCCATGATTATGCCCCCCAATCGGCGGTGTCCGCCGGGCCGGAGAGGGCGGCATGGGCGGCAACGAGGTCTTGCGGGGCGATACCTAGCGCATCGGCGCAGGCGATCGTGTCTGGTTCGTGATGCAGCACGAAATCGAGAATCGCGGCGAGCACCGGGCGCTCGCCAATGCGGGAGCGCAGTTCTTCGGGGGAGACGCCGGTGAGGGCGAGGAGGCGATCGGCGTGATCTTCATCGGCCAAGATCCAGCCCAGTGCCGCGAGGGCCAAGGTTTCTGGATCATCTGCGTGATTTTGCGGATCGCTAAGAATTGTCAGTTCCCTTCCTAGGCCCTAGAGCGATTACTCTTCTCTCCATAGGACGACTGGCCGCCGCATGGCAAAGCGCATTCTCGTTGTCGAGGACAATGACCTCAATCGGAAATTGTTCTGCGATGTGCTCAAGGCGCATGGCTTTGCCGTGGAGCCGGTGGGCGATGGGCATGTGGCGCTGGAGCGGGCGCGGGAATTTGTGCCGCAGTTGATAATCATGGATATTCAATTGCCGCATATTTCCGGGCTGGACCTGATCGAGGCGGCCAAGGGTGATCCGGTCTTGCGCGGCATCCCTGTGCTGGCGGTGACGGCCTATGCGGGCAAGGGGGATGAGGAGCGGATCAGGCAGGCGGGGGCGGAGGGCTATCTGGCCAAGCCGGTGTCGATCGGGCCATTTATGGCGGCGGTGCGGGCGTTGATTCCGGATTGATGGGGCGCGGGCGCGGGCCTGCTCTTGACAATTCGGGCCAGCCGCCGCTTTTGCGCCTCAATTGTGAGCCATGGGGCCGCAAACGCACTTGCCATGGGAATTTGTATGACCCGCGAAGCTACACAAGCGACGATTCTTTCGCTGATCGAGCCTTTTAACAAAAAGGGCATTGCCGTGAGCGATGCCTCGACCTTTGCTGGCGATCTGGAATTTGACAGCCTGACGGTGATGGATTTCGTGGCGGCCATCGAGGATGAGTTCGACATCATCATCAGCATGAACCAGCAGGCCGAGATCGAGAACTTTGGCCAGCTTGTCGATGCTGTGGTCAAGCTGCGGGACTGAGCGGATATGAGCGATCTGTTTTCGAAATTTGATCCCATCATTGCGCAGCGCGAAGGCTTGCTGGCGACCGGGGTGACCGATCCGTTCAGCTTGGTGATGGAGAAGGTGATTTCGCCCACCGTGGCCGTGTGCAACGGGCGCGAGACGATTTTGCTGGGCACCTATAACTACATGGGCATGACCTTTGACCCCGATGTGATTGCGGCGGGGAAGAAGGCGCTCGACGAGTTTGGCAGTGGCACGACCGGGAGCCGGGTGCTCAATGGCACCTATTCGCCGCACCGGGATGTGGAAGAGGCGCTGAAAGAGTTTTACGCCATGGACCATGCCATGGTGTTTTCGACCGGGTATCAGGCCAATCTTGGGATCATCAGCACGATTGCGGGCAAGGGGGATTATATCATCCTCGACATCGACAGCCATGCCTCGATCTGGGATGGCTGCAAGATGGGCGATGCCGAGGTGGTGCCTTTCAAGCACAATGACCTTGAGGCGATGGAAAAGCGGCTGCGGCGTATCCCTGAGGGGGCGGGCAAGCTGGTGATTCTTGAGGGCGTCTATTCGATGCTGGGCGATATTGCGCCGCTCAAGGAGATGATCGCGGTCGCCAAGAAATATGGCGCGATGGTGCTGGTGGATGAGGCGCATTCGATGGGCTTTATCGGGCCGAACGGGCGCGGTGTGGCCGAGGAGCAGGGTTGTTTGGATGATGTCGATTTTGTGATCGGCACGTTTAGCAAGTCTGTGGGCACGGTGGGCGGGTTCTGTGTGTCGAACCATCCCAAGTTTGAGATTATGCGTTTGGTGTGCCGGCCTTATGTGTTCACCGCGAGCCTGCCGCCCAGCGTGGTGGCGACGGCGGCGACCAGTGTGCGCAAGCTGATGCATGCCGCCGACAAGCGGGCGCATCTGTGGGAGAATTCGCGGACGCTGCACAAGGGGTTGCGCGATAAGGGGTTCCAACTGGGGACGCAGGAGCCGCAGAGCGCGATCATTAGCGTGATCATGCCCGATCTGGAGCGGGGCGCGGGGATGTGGGAAGCGCTGTTGCACGAGGGGCTGTATGTGAACCTCGCACGGCCGCCGGCGACTCCGGCGGGGATGACGCTGCTGCGCTGCTCGCTGTGCGCGCTGCATAGCGCTGAGCAGGTGCAGACGATCATTGGCATGTTTGAGCGTGCGGGGGTGAAGGCGGGGATCATCTGATTCCACCGGCCCTGTTGGCGGTTTTGAAGACCCCGGCCTTCCTGATGGGAGGCCGGGGTTTTTTGTCAGGCGGTGGTGGTGATGGTTTGCATGGTGGCGCCGGTGCATTCGTCGGTCTTGCTGCCGCTATGGCCGCCGAGCATGGCGGCGGCGAAGAAACCGGCGGCGACCAGCAGGACGAAGCCTGCGACGGCGAGGCCGAGGTATTTGTCGATCCATGCCTTGATCGGGGCGCCGAACAGGCGGAACAGGATGCCCACGATCAGGAAGCTGATCGAGCGGGAGATCACGCTGGCCAACAGGAATTTGGGCAGGGGCATGCCGATGAAGCCGGCGGTGATGGTGATCAGCTTGAAGGGGATGGGAGTCGCGCCCTTGAGGATGATGGCGAGGAAGCCGGCATCGCCGCGCAATTTGCAGGCGGCGTAGGGGAAGCTGGCCTTGAGGTGGAGCAGGTCGAGCAGTTGATCACCCACCAGCGCGAAGGCGTAGTGGCCGATGGCATAGCCCAGCATGCCGCCGGTGACCGAGGCCAGCGTGGTGATGAGGGCGTAGCGAATCGCGCGGTTGGGGTTGGCCAAGCACATCAGGCCGAGCACCGGATGCGGCGGGATCGGGAAGAAGCTGGCTTCGACAAAGGCGAAGAGGGCTAGCCAATATTCGGCGAAGGGGCCGGAGGCTTTGGCCATGGTCCAGTCATAGAGGCGGCGCAGCATGTGGAAGTTCCCCTTGGCTCGGTTTTCAGATGTTTAGGCGGGGGGGATGGTGGGAGCAAGGGTGAGTTGATAACCATTTGGGTTATTTTCGGTTGACATTGTCACGCTGAAGTGGCACATAACAGGAACATCGCGATAAACCGAGTCGCCCCGGAGGCCTCGCGATCTTCCTTACATCTCATGCGAGGACACAACCGATATGGCGGACAGCACACAGTCCTGCCGTCAGGCTTTGCCGACGGCGGCTTCACGGCCCAGCAAGGCCAAGTGGAGCAAGATTTTTTTGGCCGAATTGGCGGCGACATCGAATGTTTCGGCTTCGGCCAAGATAGCCGGGGTGACCAGCGCGCTGGTGTATGAAACGCGGCGGGTGGATGCGGAATT
>Ga0302262_10000539_pt1 | contig 15777 bp, 20 predicted proteins | sample II_Fen_E3_4_FD_194557 | JGI IMG/M metagenome (GOLD analysis project Ga0302262, IMG submission 194557) | Peat permafrost microbial communities from Stordalen Mire near Abisko, Sweden - II_Fen_E3_4 | ecosystem: Environmental > Terrestrial > Soil > Wetlands > Permafrost | place: Sweden: Abisko...
GAACAGCGTACTTTTGCCAGCGTTGGGTGGTCCGGCGATCACCACCTTGAACCCTTCCCGCAACGCCTCCGCGCGAGGCCGGGCCAGCCATCCGGAAAGTTCCACGTGAAACACTCCGACCCGCTGGGCGAAACTGGCGGGCAGGCCCGCCACATCATCCTCGTCGCTAAAATCCAGCACAGCCTCAACCTGCGCCGACAACAACAACACATCGTCCCGCCAGGCCTTCACCTGCCGCGACAACACCCCATCGGCCATCGCCATCGCGCTCTGCCGCTGCAATTCGGTTTCGGCGGAAAGCAAATCACCCAGCCCCTCCGCCTCGGCCAGATCCATCCGCCCGTGCGCAAAGGCGCGCCGCGTGAACTCCCCCGCTTCGGCGCGGCGCAGACTGGGCAGCCCGGCCAGCGCCCTTTCGATCGCCGCAATCACCGCGCGGCCACCATGGCAATGAATCTCAGCCAGATCCTCCCCCGTGGCCGTCGCCGGGCCGGGGAACCACAGCACCAGCGCACGGTCCAGCAACACCCCTGCCCCATCGCGCAGGCTGGCCATGCTCGCCCGGCGCGGCGCGGGCAGGCGCCCGGCCAGCGCATGGAGCGCCACACCAGCCGCCGGGCCGCTCACCCTGATCACGGCAATCGCAGCCGGAGGCATCCCGCTGGAGCAGGCGAAGATCGTGTCTGTCATGATGTTGAGCTTACTTCTTGCTGGAGCCGACGCCGGCTTCCATCCATTGCTGAAACAGATGCAGCCCCATCTGGCCCATGGGCGCCACTTGTTTGGCCAGTTCGTTCAACTGATCCACGGAGCCAACGCCCTGCATCGCCTTGGCCAGCGCGTTGACATAGGCCTCGTTGGCCTGGGTCACATCGGGCAAGCCCAGAAAACGGCGTGCCTCTTCGGGCGAGCATTCGATCTCGACATTCACCTTCACGGGCGCGCCTCCCTGCCTGTTGCTGGAAAGAGGCTGGCACGGCTTGGGGGCGAAGGGAAGCCGCTTATGCGAAAGCGAGGGAGCCTAAGCCCCCTCGCATCCACGGATGGCTTATTGATTCATCGTGCCGAAGAAATCTTCGTTGGTCTTGGAATCCTTGATCTTGTCGAGCAGGAATTCCATCGCGTCCACGGTGCCCATCTGCATGAGGATGCGGCGCAGCACCCACATCTTCGACAGGTTGGCCTTTTCGACCAGCAACTCTTCCTTGCGGGTGCCGCTCTTGCCCACGTCCAGCGCGGGGAAGATGCGCTTGTCGGCCACCTTGCGGTCGAGCACGATTTCGCTGTTGCCGGTGCCCTTGAACTCTTCAAAGATCACTTCGTCCATGCGGCTGCCGGTGTCGATCAGCGCGGTAGCGATGATCGAGAGCGAGCCGCCTTCCTCGATGTTACGCGCGGCACCGAAGAAGCGCTTGGGGCGCTGAAGCGCGTTGGCGTCGACGCCACCGGTCAGCACCTTGCCCGAGGACGGAACCACGGTGTTGTAGGCGCGGCCCAGACGCGTGATCGAATCCAGCAGAATCACCACATCGCGCTTGTGCTCGACCAGGCGCTTGGCCTTTTCGATCACCATTTCGGCGACCTGCACGTGGCGCGCGGCGGGTTCGTCAAAGGTCGAGGAAATCACCTCGCCCTTCACGCTGCGCTGCATGTCGGTGACTTCTTCCGGGCGTTCGTCGACCAGCAGGACGAGCAGGAACACCTCGGGATGATTGTCGGTGATCGCCTTGGCCATGTTTTGCAGCAGCACGGTCTTGCCGGTGCGCGGCGGCGCGACGATCAGCGCGCGCTGGCCCTTGCCCTGCGGGCTGATCAGATCGATCACGCGGGCGGACTTGTCCTTCACCGTGGGATCAAGCGTGTCGAGGCGCAGGCGCTCATTCGGATAGAGCGGCGTCAGGTTGTCGAAGTTGACGCGGTGGCGCACGGCGTCGGGATCGTCAAAGTTGACCTGCTTTAGCTTGGTGATCGCGAAATAGCGCTCACCATCCTTGGGCGCGCGGATTTCGCCTTCGACCGTATCGCCGGTGCGCAGGCCCCATTTACGGACCTGATTCGGCGAGACGTAAATATCATCCGGCCCGGCCAGATAGTTCGCCTCGGGGCTGCGCAGGAAGCCAAAGCCATCGGGCAGCACTTCAATCGTGCCCAGCCCGACGATTTCCTCGCCGTCCTCGGCCACTTCCTTCAGGATGGCAAACATCAGATCCTGGCGGCGCAGCGTGCTGGCGCTTTCCACGCCATATTCTTCCGCCATTTCTACCAGTTCGGCCGAAGTCTTTTTCTTTAATTCTTTCAAATGCATAATCTGTAATCCGTATGGAGTTTTCGGCCGGCTGATCCATGGGGCATGGGGAATGCGGGATCGGGGCTTGCCGCGCAAGGTCTGCGCAGGGCGATGCCGGGTGCAGCTTCCATAGAGGATTCGCGGTTTTGGGTCAAGAAAAGAGCAGGCAGCGGGGTTGCAAGGGGCGGAACACCCCTTGCCCGCCGGAGGCCCGGAATTTTTTTTTAGAACGGCTTCAGAATCACCAAAATCACAATCACCGCCGCCGCGAGTCCGGGCACTTCATTCAGCAAGCGCAACTTCTTGCCTGTCAGTCGCCGCTCGCCTCGCGCCAGCGCCTTGGCATAGCCCACCAGCCACATGTGATAGCCGGTCAGCCCCAGCGCGATGGTCAGCTTGAGATGGAACCAGCCATAATGAAACGCCCCGATCGTATGCGCTAGCAGCAGCCCCAGCACCCACACCACGATCAGCGAGGGCGTCAGGATGATCTGGCGCAGCTTGGCCTCGCGATCGACCCAGCGGGCCTCCTCCGCGCTGCCGGGTTCCGATTCCTGATGATAGACGAAATAGCGGGGCAGCATGAACAAGCCCGCCATCCAGAAGATCACGAAGATGATATGGCCCGCCTTGAGCCAGAGGTAAGTCATCGACAGCACCCAATCCATGGCTTCACCATCTCAGCGGCTCCAGCCGCGCACGATTGCCAACAATTGCTCGACATGGGCGATGGGCGTGGTTTGACCGATGCCATGGCCGAGATTGAAAACATGGGGACGATCAGCAAAGGCTTCAAGCACGCCCAGCGCGCGCGCCTCCAGCTCTGGCCCGCCCGCCAGCAATAGCAGCGGATCGAGATTGCCCTGCACCGGCATACCGGCGGGCAATTCGCGCGCGGCCCACAGCGGGTCGATAGTCTCATCAATCCCGATCGCATCCACCCCGGTTTCGCGCGCATAGGCGGCCAGCTTTTCGCCCGCGCCCTTGGGGAATCCGATGATCGGCACGGTGGGGTGCAGCGCCTTTACCGCCCGCACAATCGCGGCATTGGGGGCGATCACCCACTTTTCAAACTCACGCGGGGCCAATGATCCGGCCCAGCTATCAAACAACTGAATCGCCTCTGCCCCGGCCTTGATCTGCCCGTCGAGATACTCAACCGTCACCGCGACAATGCCATCAATGATCGCCTGAAACGCGGCCGGATCGCGGTAAGCATAGGCGCGTGTGTCATGCTGATCGCGGCTGCCCTCGCCATTCACCATATAGGTCGCGATGGTCCAGGGGCTGCCCGCGAAACCCAGCATGGTGGTCTCTGGAGCGATCTGGGCCACCACCTTGCGCACGGTGTCATAAATCGGTGCCAGACGCTCTGGCACGGCCTGGAGGGTATCCAGGGCATGATCCACCAGCCGGGGGGACATATGCGGCCCCTCACCCACCAGGAATTGCAGGTCTTGCCCCATGGCATAGGGCACGATCAGGATGTCGGAAAACAGGATGGCGCCGTCAAAGCCGAAACGCTTCAGGGGCTGCACGGTGATTTCCGCGGCCGCGTCTGAATCATAAACCAGCGCCAAAAACCCGCCCTTGTCCGCCCGCAGCGCGCGGTATTCGGGCAGGTAGCGCCCGGCCTGACGCATCAGCCAGATTGGACGTTGGGCAGTGTTTTTTCCGCGCAGAGTTTCAAGCAGGATTCCAGGCATCAGAGCGACATCCCATCAAAAAAATTGATTCTTATCAGAAGGTTTTAGAGGTTGTTGGCCTGTGGATAGTGGGCATAGCCGTCCTTTGCCCGATTTATGCCGGAATGAACAGAGGTCAGCCGCGTCCCGACTCCCTGACTCTCTCGGGTCAAGCATAGGTTTTACCCCTTATCCCCAGCCTGTGGGAAACTCTATCCACCTGTCCACAACCCGCAGGAATGACTCCTCTTATCGGGGACTAAACCTATCCCCGGCGTTGTCACCAGGCTTGTGCCGTGGTTTATGAGCAGGCTTGTCCACAATCGGGCGCAAATACCTATGACCCGCCTTCATCTTCATCTTCTGTCCGATTCCACCGGTGAAACGCTGGAAATGATCGCCAAAGCCGCCCTGTCGCAGTTCGATGACAGCGCGATCACCCGCCATTTCTGGCCCATGGTGCGCAGCCAGGCGCATCTGGACCGGATCTTTGGCGACATCGCCGCCCACCCCGGCCTCGTGCTGTATACGATGGTCAGCCAGGACATCCGCAAGGCGCTGGAAACCCGCTGCCGCGCGCTGGGCCTGCCCGCCATTCCGGCGCTGGACGCGGTGATCGACGCGCTGGAACGCGCGCTGGGGCAGGAGGCCAAGGGCCGCCCCGGTCGCCAGCACACGCTGGACGCAGCCTATTTCGCGCGGGTGGAGGCGATCCATTTCACCATCGCCCATGATGATGGCGTGCTGTATGAGGAATGGGAGCAGGCCGACATTGTGCTGGCCGGTGTCTCGCGCACCTCGAAAACGCCCACCAGCATCTATCTGGCCAATCGCGGGTATAAGGTCGCCAATATCCCCATCGTGGTGGAAAGCCCGCCGCCCACCGAATTGTTCGGCCTGAAACGCCCGCTGGTGGTGGGGCTGACCACGGCGGCGGAGCGGCTCATTCAGGTCCGCCGCAACCGCCTGCTCTCGCTCAACCAGGCGCCCGACACCGCCTATGTCGCGAATGATCAGGTCTCGAGCGAGCTTCAATATGCCCGGCGCATGTTTGCCGATAATGGCTGGCCGGTGATTGATGTCACCCGCCGATCCATCGAGGAAACGGCGGCGGCCATCATCAACATTTATAACGAGCGCGAAGCCAGCGCCCACACTCATGCGGACAAGCAGCCGATCTGATGCCCAACCTTATTCTTGCCAGCCAGAGCGCCTCGCGCCGGGCGATGCTCGACGCTGCGGGCGTGGCCCATCAGGCCATTCCCGCCCATGTGGACGAACGCGCGATCGAGGCTGCCTTGGCCGACGCCCCCGCCCCCGACATTGCCCTCGCGCTGGCCGAGGCCAAGGCGCTGGCGGTATCTGCGGAGCATCCCGGCGCGCTGGTGCTGGGCAGTGACTCGCTGGTGGTGGTAGGGGATCGCCGTTTCGACAAACCCGCCAGTCGCGACAATGCGGCCGAGCATCTGCGCTTTTTCTCCGGCAAGCCGATGGAATTGCACTCCGCCGCCGCGCTGGCCCGCGATGGGGCGATCGTGTGGCGCCACGCCGACATTGCCCGCCTGCATGTCCGCCCGCTGAGCGAGGCTTTCATCGCCGCCTATCTCGACGCTGAATGGCCCGAGGTATCCTATTGCGTCGGCGTGTTTCGCATCGAGGCGCTGGGTGTGAACTTGTTCGAGCGGATTGACGGCAACCATTTCACCGTCTTGGGGATGCCGCTGCTGCCCGTGCTGGGCGCGCTGCGTGAACAGGGAGTTTTGGCGGAATGAGCAAGCCCTATGCCGAGGTGATCGGCGATCCGATTGCCCAGTCCAAATCGCCGGTGATCCATGGGTTCTGGCTGGATCGGTTGGGCATTGATGCCGAATATCACCGAGCCCATGTGCTGTCCGTCGATCTGCCCGCCTATCTGGAGCAGCGCCGCGCCGATCCCGCCTGGCGCGGATGCAACGTCACCATGCCGCACAAGCAGGCGATTATCCCCCTGCTCGACCGTCTCGATCCGATTGCCGCGCGGATTGGCGCGGTAAATACAGTGGTGCGGAATGCGGATGGCGCGCTGATCGGGCGCAACACCGATGCGCCGGGGTTTATCGAGCCGCTCCTGCCTGCGCTGTCCGGTGAAAACCCGCCGAAGCGGGCGCTGGTGTTGGGTGCGGGCGGCGCGGCGCGGGCGATTGTGGTGGCGCTGGCCGATGCGGGGCTGGCGATCACGCTGGCGGCGCGCGATCCGGCCAAGGCGCGCGCGCTGCTCGACGAACTGGGCGTGGGGCATCAGGCCGCCAGTCTGGCGGACTTCGACCGGCCCGGCGCGCAGGCCTATGATCTGGTGGTCAACGCCAGCCCGCTGGGCATGGTGGGCAACCCGCCGCTGGCCTTTGATCTGAGCCACGCCAACGCCATCGTTTATGACATCGTCACCGCCCCGCTGATCACACCGCTGCTGACCGCCGCGCGCGCGCAGGGGCTGCGCGGCATTGACGGGCTGACCATGCTGATCGGGCAGGGCGCGGTGGCGTTTGAGCATTTCTTCGGCGCTTCGCCCCCGCGCGCGGATGGGGATGCGGAACTGCGCGCCTTGCTGACGGCATGAGCCGCCCGTTCATTCTGGGCCTCACCGGTTCCATCGGTATGGGCAAATCGGCGGTGACGGCGATGTTTCGCGACGCTGGCGTGCCGGTGTTCGATGCCGACGCCTGCGTGCGCGCGTTGCAGGGGCCGGGCGGCGCGCTGCTCCCCGCGATTGAGGCCGCCTTCCCCGGCACCACCGGCCCCGACGGGGTGGACCGCGCGCAATTGGGCGCCGCCGTTTTCGGTCAGCCCGCAGCGCTCGCCCGCCTCGAGGAGATCGTGCACCCCGCCGTGGCCGAGCGCCGGGCGCAATTCCTGCGCGATCATGCCGCCGCGCCGCTGGTGGTGTATGACATCCCCCTGCTGTTTGAACGCACCGGGCGCAGCGGCGTGGATGCGGTGGCGGTCGTATCCGCCCGCGCCGATCAACAGCGCGAGCGGGTGCTGGCCCGCCCCGGCATGAGTGTGGACAAGTTCGCGGCGATTCTGGCCGCGCAAATGCCCGATGCGGAAAAACGCGCCCGCGCCGATTACGTCATCGACACCTCCACTCCGCTGGAAACCACGCGCGCTGCCGTTTTCGCGCTGGTGAAGAGGCTAACCGGGGGTAACAAATAATTACGTTTTCACCCTCTTGTGAAAGGGAAAAACGAGGAGGATACATAGCCCATGAGAGAGATTATTTTCGACACCGAAACCACTGGTCTGGACCCCAAATCCGGGGACAGGATGGTGGAAATCGGATGCGTCGAAATGGTGAACCGGGTGCCCACCGGCGCCACCTTCCATGGCTATTTCAACCCCCAGCGCGACATGCCCGCCGAGGCGGAGCGGGTTCACGGTCTGTCCGAAGCCTTTCTGGCCGACAAGCCGCTGTTTGCTACGCGGGCGCAGGAATTGCTCGACTTCCTCGGCGATTCGCCGCTGGTCGCGCATAATGCGGGCTTCGACTTCGGCTTCCTGAATACGGAACTGACGGTGGCCGGGTTCGCGATCGTCGATCTCTCGCGCATGGTCGATACGGTGAAGATCGCGCGCCTGAAACATCCCGGCGCAAAGAACTCGCTGGATGCCCTGTGCACCCGCTATGGTGTCGATCGCAGCCACCGTACCAAACATGGCGCGCTGCTCGATGCCGAACTGCTGGCGCAGGTCTATGTGGAATTGCTGGGCGGGCGCCAGATCGGTCTGGAACTGGCCGCCGAAGCGGCGGTTGCCACCACCAGCGCGACCCCGGTCGCATCCTCTTCGCCCGCGCGCGAACGTCCCGCGCGTGCCCCTCGCCCCCATGCGGCCAGCCCGGAGGAATTAGCCGCCCATGCCGAGTTTTTGAAATCGCTCAAAGAACCGATCTGGTTGAGCTGACACTAGCTATCATAACAACAACAAGGAGTAGCAACCATGGACATTCGCGTTTCCGGCCATCAAATGGAAACGGGCGAGGCGCTGCGCGCCCATGTCGAGGATCGTTTGACCACCATCGTGGACAAATATTTCACGCGCGCCCTGTCTTCGGTTGTCACCATCAGCAAGGCGCCTGGTGGGTCGTTCCGTTGCGATATCGTCACCCATGTGCGCCAGGGTCTGATTTTGAAGGGCGCCGGCATCTCGCATGATGCGCATCACGCTTTTGATCTGGCCAGCGACAAGGTGGAAACCCAGTTGCGCCGTTACAAGCGCCGCCTGAATGCGCGGCAGGAGCAGGCCGCCCATGCGGTGCGCTCTGATGAGGCGTCCTACACCATCTTTGCCGAACCGGATATCGAGCAGGAGGAAGTGACCGTCGAGGCGCCGCTGGTGATTGCTGAATTGCGGGTCGATGTGCCCGAAGCCACGGTGTCCGACGCGGTGATGATGCTCGATTTGCGCAACACCAACGCGCTGTTGTTCAAGAACATTGGCACGGGCAAGCACAATATGGTCTATCGCCGCGGCGATGGCTCGATTGGCTGGGTCGAGCCGTCCTGATGGCATGATCGGGCGTCGATAGCGCCGCTTTGAACAGGCCACTGTAAAATTGGTTCGGGCAAGATGCTATTCTGACTGAACTCTTTGCGTGTTACCCAAAAAAGCGCTATCGGCCCCGCCAACCCCCCGCCGAGTGTCGGCGCGCGGGATAGAAGGCATAAACGAAGTTTGGCGATGACCGCTCTGTTCACGCTCCTCCCTGAAGCCGTCGAAACGGTAAAGGCCGATAGCAAGTCGGTCGTGCTGGAGCAGCTTGCTGCCCGGTTTGCGACTGTCTACGGTTTGGATCGGGCCTTTGTGCTGGCGCGAATGCGCGAGCGCGAGGATTTGGGCAGCACCGGCTTTGGCCGGGGCGTGGCCATTCCCCACGCGCGTATTCCCGATGTGACCTCGCCGATGGCGGTGTTCCTGCGGCTGGAAGCGCCCGTGGCGTTTGAGGCGGCCGATGATATGCCCGTCGATCTGGTGTTTGGCCTGCTCAGCCCCGAACAGGCCGGGGTGGTGCATTTGCAGGCGCTGGCGGCGATTTCGCGGTTGATGCGCGATGAAAAGATGCACGCCGCCCTGTCGGATGCCCCCAGCGATGAGGCGCTCTATGCGCTGATTTCCAACGTCATTGATCGCGGAGCGGCCTGAGGCTGATGCCCGCCGCTGGTGCCCAGACCCATTGGTGCGCGCTGGAAAGCCTGTATGCGGCGGCGCCCATCAACAAGGCGCTGTTTCGCTCCCGGCTGGAAATTCCCGGCGAAGGGCAATCGCGAATCACGTTTCACGTGGAACCCGATTGCTTTCACGCCGCCGGTGCCGCCCATGGCACGGTTTACTTCAAGATGCTGGATGACGCGGCCTTCTATGCCGCCAACACGCTGGTCACGGATCGTTTTTTGCTGACCACGGCGTTCAACCTGCATTTCACCCGTCCGATCCGTAGCGAAACCGTGGTGGCCGAAGGCCGCTGGATCAGCGGTCGCCGACGGGTGTTCGTGGCCGAGGCATGGCTGCTAGATGCCCAGGGCGAGGAAGTGGGGCGCGGCACCGGCACCTTCATGCGATCCCACATCGCCCTGTCCGGTCTGGCTGGCTATGCTGGCGTGGCCTCGTGACCGACCGGCTGCCCGCCCGGCTGGAGGCCACCGCGTTGATGCGTCAGGTGTCCGCCGAGGGCGGCTTTGCCACCGTGATCGCCAAGGGTGAGCCGGAAGCGGGCACGATCATGGTCGTCCTGTGTGAAAATGGCGCGCGCGCGCGGGCCTATGAACGGATGCCCACGCCCGATGGGGATCGCATCTGGCAACTCACCCGCCGCGACGATCCGGATAAACCCGGAGAATTCAGCGAATGGCTGTCCCGGCGCCAGCATCAGGACAGCGATTTGTGGATCATTGAACTGGATATCGCGGGTGGTGAACGGTTCATCGGATTGACAGCCCCCCCAGGTTGACTTGATCCGCCCCTGTCTTCAAAGGCTGACACACACGGATGCGAGGGCGGCATGGGTGGCATTTCCGCCATTCAGGCAAGCGCGCAGACGGGGGGCAACCGGCAGAATTTTCCTCGGCAAGGCCATCGCTTTCTCAGCGAAGGTGCCGAGCATTCTGCGTCTGGATGCTCACCGCCCATTTGAAGAGTGCAATGAGCTTGATTCTGAAACGCGCCAGCGCTGCTACTATCGCTGCGACCTTTCTTATGCTTGTCTATAGCGCCATTGGTTCGGGCGCTGCCGCTCAGGAAAAGATCCTGACGCAGGCTGAAGCGAATCAAACCACGAATTCCACCGGTCCCGCCGCCGCCCCTGTTCCAGCGGGCGACGTTGCCGAGGTGTCGACCGACGCCAATCTGGCCGATCTGGTGGCTGCACAACCGCAGGAACAGGACATTTCGCAAGAGCTGGAATGCCTGGCTGGTGCGATCTATTTCGAAGCACGCCATGAATCGCTGGCTGGCCAATTGGCCGTGGGTCGCGTGATCGTCGCGCGCACCAAATCGGGCCGCTTCCCCACCAGCTATTGCGGTGTGGTGTATCAGCCCTCGCAATTCTCCTTTGTGCATAGCAAGCATATGCCCGCCGTTGCGGCCGCATCGCCCACCTGGCGCAAGGCCGTGGCCGTGGCGCGCATTGCCCACGAAGGCCATATCAAGAGCCCCGCCGAAGGCGCGCTCTATTTCCACGCCAAGCGCGTGCGTCCGAGCTGGGCTAATCACACCAAGCTGGCTCAGATCGAAAACCACATTTTCTATCGCTGATCGCCCCGGCGGTTGGTTCAAGAAAAAGGCCCCTCGCCAGTGTGGCGGGGGGCCTTTTTCTTGTCAGTCGCGAATGTCGACCCAGATCGGGGCGTGATCGCTGGCCTTTTCCCGCCCGCGATGGGCCTTGTCCACCCCGCAGGCCACCAGCCTGTCAGCCAGTTCGGGCGAGAGCAGGGCGTGATCGATGCGAAAGCCGTGGTCCTTCTGCCATGCGCCCGCCTGATAGTCCCAATAGGTCCACACGCCGCCCTGCGGATTGTGGGTGGCAATGGCATCGGTCCAGCCATCATGCAGCAGGCGCAGATAGGCATCGCGCGATTTAGGCTGCATCAGCGCGTCATCGATCATCGCCTTGGGGTTCCAGATGTCCGCATCGGTGGGGATCACGTTGAAATCGCCGGTAACGATGGCGGGGATTTCCAGCGCTTTCAGCTCCGCCATCCGCGTCCGCAGGCGCTCCATCCAGCGCAGCTTGTAATCAAACTTTGGGCCGGGCTGCGGGTTACCATTGGGCAGGTAAATCCCGGCGATACGCACGCCGTTCACCTCAGCCTCCAGATAGCGGCTCTGCTCATCCTCCGGCTCGCCCGCCAGCCCGCGCTGGGTCTCGATGGGTTTCACCCCATCGGCCAGGATCGCCACGCCGTTAAAGCTCTTCTGCCCGTGCCAGATCGCCTGATAGCCGATCTTCTCAAACTCCTCGGCGGGGAAGCCCTCATCCTGCGTCTTGATTTCTTGCAGGCAAGCGACCGTTGGCCGCGTTTCCTCCAGCCATTCCAGCAAGCGCGGCAGACGCGCCTTGATGCCGTTGATGTTGAAGCTGGCGATTTTCATGGGGCGCGCTTCCTGCAAGTAAAGGTTACGCAGGGGGCCTTACACGCCCTGCGCGCCGGAGGCACCCCACTCTTTAAACCGCGAAAGATGCCCCGCAGCCGCATCCGGCCACCGCATTGGGATTTTCCACCCGAAACGCCGATCCGCCCAGCGATTCGACATAATCCACCACGCATCCGGCAACCAGATCAAGGCTGACCGTGTCCACCACCAGCTTCACGCCGTCGGTTTCGCTTACGGCGTCCCCGTCATCCACGGTTTCGGCCAAGCCATAGCGGTATTGGAAGCCCGAACAGCCGCCCCCTTCCACCGACAGGCGCAGGATGGCGGGTTTATCCTGACGCTGCGCGATCCAGGCGACTCGCGCGGCGGCGGATGGGCTAAGGGATACGGTGGGGTTTGTCATGAGCGTAATGTAGGCGCGCGCCCGACCACTCGCAAGCCGGGCGCGCGCCCATTCATCCAGATGGGGGATCAAGCCATCTGGATGTAGTCGCGCAGGGCGTCTGCTTCGCCCTGAATATGGTCGATGCGAAATTTCACAAGATCGCCAATCGAAATGAACGCAGCCATGCGCCCAGCGACCAGCACCGGCAGATGGCGGATGCGCCGCCGCGTCATCAGGCCAAGCGCTTCGAGAATCGGTGTTTCGGGATCAACGGTGATGGCGGGCGATGTCATCACCTGAGCAACGGCCATGTCCAGCAAGTCGTGGCCATGTTCGTTCAGGCGATAGATGATGTCGCGCTCGGACAGGATACCGGCAATGGCGTGGCCATCCATCACCGGCAGGGCGCCAATGCGTCGTTCTGCTAGCAGCGTAATCGCATCGCGCACTTTCATGCCAATCGTGCACCCGACAACGTCGGTCGATCGGCCCTCGATCAGACGGGCAATCGTCATGGCTTTCTCCCTTATCTTATTTGTATGAGTATCTCATGAGTCTTCCCACCTGACAAGCAGACATTTTTTGGCTCTGGCGAATTTGAAAAACAGCGCCCCGCGCCAACGAAAAAGGGCCGCCCCGAAGGACGGCCCCAATCTTTTTCCGCTCTGGCCCGGATCAGGCCGTTGCGGTGGTCTCGTAATATTTGGGCGCATACTCGTTGAGGATCGCGAGGATCTTCTTGAGCGCGGTCAGCTCGTCCGTCTTTTCCATCGCGGCCAGCTCGCGGGCGAGGCGGCTGGAGGCAGCCTCGAAGATCTGGCGTTCGGAATAGGACTGCTCGGGCTGATCGTCGGCACGGAACAGGTCGCGGGTCACTTCGGCGATCGAAATCAGATCGCCAGAATTGATCTTGGCTTCATATTCCTGGGCGCGGCGCGACCACATGGTGCGCTTGACCTTGGGTTTGCCCTTGAGCGTATCCAGAGCCTCGCGCAGGGTTTTGTCCGAGGCAAGCTTGCGCATGCCAATCGATTCGACCTTGTTGACAGGAACGCGCAGCGTCATGCGTTCTTTTTCAAACCGCAGCACGTAAAGTTCCAGCTTCATGCCGGCGATTTCCTGCTCTAGCAGTTCAATCACGCGGCCAACGCCGTGCTTGGGGTAAACGACGTAATCTCCAACATCGAAGGCGTGAGCCTTAGCGGTCATTTATCGTCCTTTCACTCGGCCGTTTGTCGCAAAGGAGAGACACAGCAGGCAGGGTGAGACGCCAACGGCGGGGTAAGCTTCTCCCCCGGCATGATGCGAATCATCCACCGTGTGTTGCGACAAAGCCTTTCATGGTCAGGGGGTTCGACCCGGTTTGGCGACGGTAGTCGGGGCGCGGACGCGCAGAGACTACGGCGACTGCCGCATTATATAGCACACCCGTAACAAAACTACCAGAGGTGAGAATCGCTCATAGGCGTGTCCTCACCCCTGGCAGGTGTGTAGTGTCCAAAAATGGGTCACCCTGGCCAGATGACGGCCAAAAGCAGGGGCTTAGTCGCCCTCGCCGGGTTCTTCCGAGAAATACTTGTCGAACTTGCCTTCAACGCCCTTCATCTCGTCGGCGTCCGCGGGTGCGTCCTTCTTCGAGGTGATGTTGGGCCATTCGGCCGAGAACTTGGCGTTCAGCTCCATCCACTGCTCGATACCGCTTTCGGTGTCGGGCAAAATGGCTTCGGCCGGGCATTCCGGCTCGCAAACGCCGCAATCGATGCATTCGCTGGGGTTGATCACCAGCATGTTTTCGCCCTCGTAGAAGCAATCCACCGGGCACACCTCGACGCAATCCATGTATTTGCAGCGGATGCAGGCGTCGGTAACGACATAGGTCATGGCTGCAAAACCCCTTTCGATGCAGAACTGATTTGCAGCGCTGCTAGTGGGGAAGGGGGCGCTTCGTCAAGCACCTGATAACAGCTTTGCGCTTCTGATGTTGGTCCGCGCCGCTGTGGCAGGGCCAAAATCGTGATGACGCGCACGCCGGAGGGCACCGGCAGCACCAGAATATCCCCCACCGCGACGTTGACCGAACTGCGTTCCACCCTTTGGCCGTTACGGCGAATATGTCCCGCTTCCACCCATGCCTGAGCGCTCCCGCGCGTTTTGGCGAGGCGCAGAAACCACAGCAGCTTGTCGATCCGCATTACGCGACCAGTTGGGCAAGCGCCGCAAAAGGGCTTGCCGGATCGGCGTTGGGGCGGGGTTCGGGTTCGTGGTCCGGCCGGGGCGGCTGCCAGCGCCACATGACCGGCGGCAAAGGCCCCTGCGCCCCTTCGGGCAAGGCGCGCGGCATGATCGCGCGAAATCCGGCCTGGCGCAGTAAATGGGCATAGGCGCGCGTGGTCAGCCCGATCTTCACCGCCTGCGCCGGATCGAGCGCAAAGGGCTTTTTCCCCGCCGCCACCCGCCGCCCATGCGCCTCGCGCAGCAACAGCTCGGCCCGGTCCAGCCGGATCGCCTGCGCGCCCAGGCGGCGATAGCCCAGCGGCGTGCCCTTGGGGGTGATCACCGGCGCCATCGGCTCGGCGATCTCGCCCTGCGCGCCCGAAAGCTGGCGCCACAGCGCCAAGGGCTTGGCGCGCAACAGATCAGGGTGGAACAGGTCGAGCGCACCCACGCGCACCCCCAGCCGCCGCAATTTATCCCGCTGCGGCGGGGCAAGCCGGTCCAGCCCCGACCCGGCCCGCTCCAGCATCCCGCCACGCTCCACCAGCCGGATCAGCAGCGCGCGCAGGTCAGAGCCGGACTCCGCCTCCAGACTCGCCGCCTCCAGCCGGGCCAGCGGCGCCAGCGGCTTCCACCGCCGCGCCAGATACTCCTCCAGCGCCGCGATCAGATCCGCGCGCACCGCGCCGGGCAGCCGATCCAGCACCGGCAGCGCCACCAGAGCCGGCGCCAGCGCGCTACGCCCCTTCAGCATCCGTGCCAGAGCCTGCCCACGCCACACCACCGCGCCGCCCTCCAGCGCAATCTCCGCCTCTCCGCCGCGCACCGCCACCGCCAATTCCGCCGCGCGCGTGGCCAGCAGATCGGGCAGATGCTTTTCCGCCGCCGCCTGCAACAGGCGCGCATCCTCATGCCGCGCGGCCGGATCGACGCGAAAGCGGAAGCCGGTCAGATCGCCGATCTTCTCATCCTCCACCAACACCGCGTCGCCTTCCATCCGCACCGACAGCAAGCCCGCATCCGGCCCCACCCGCCGCATCAGCACCGTGGTCCGCCGGTTCACAAACCGCTCCGTCAGCCGGGCGTGCAGGGCGTCCGACAGCCGCGCCTCCACCGCGCGGGCGCGCTCCGCCATTTCCTCGCGCGCCAGCACCCAATCGGGCCGCTGGCAGATATAGCTCCACGAGCGCACCGCAGAAATCCGCCCTTGCAGCGTGTCGATGTCGCCCTGGGTGTTGTCCAATTGCGCAATCGCGCGCGGCGCGGTGTCGCTCGACAAAGGCCCGTGCCGCAATTCCTCCCACAGCCGCGCGACAAAGCGGGCATGGGTATCTGCCCCCTGCTGCCGAAAATCGGGCAAGGAACACGCGTCCCAAAACCGCCGCACCAGCCCCGGCCCGCGTACGGTTCCGGCAATATCGGGATCTTCCGACAGGCGCTTGAGCACCGCCAGGTCAATCGCCTCTGGCGCCGCGATCAGTTCGGGATGCGCCGGGGGCCGCTCCAGCGTGTCGATCAACGCGCGCACCGATTCAAACCGCAATTCCGATTCGCGCCAATACAGCTTGGTCAGCGGGGCA
>Ga0302262_10000548_pt1 | contig 15693 bp, 18 predicted proteins | sample II_Fen_E3_4_FD_194557 | JGI IMG/M metagenome (GOLD analysis project Ga0302262, IMG submission 194557) | Peat permafrost microbial communities from Stordalen Mire near Abisko, Sweden - II_Fen_E3_4 | ecosystem: Environmental > Terrestrial > Soil > Wetlands > Permafrost | place: Sweden: Abisko...
ACACAGTCGGCAACACCTACACCGGCTTCTACCGCTATTTCGTCGTCGATCTGCGCGCCCAATTCCGCGTGAGCGATCAGTTCGAATTCGCGCTGGGCGTGGATAATGTGAACAATGACAAATACTTTCTCTACCACCCCTTCCCGCAGCGGTCCTTCACCGCGCAGGTCAACTGGAAGCTCTGAGCCATGAATGCCGCTCTTTATCGCACCATCTGGCGCTGGCATTTCTATGCCGGGCTGCTGGTGTTGCCGCTGGTGCTGGTGCTCTCGCTATCGGGCGCATTGTTCCTGTTCAAACCGCAGGTGGAGCGCTGGGAGGAACGCGCCTTCCAAGGCCTGCCCACCGCTGGCGCCATCACCCCCGCCGCGCAGGTGGGGGCGGCGCTGGCCGCCTTCCCTGGCGCGCATTTCGCCGCCTATCGCCTGCCAGAGCGCGAGGGCGACGCGGCGACGGTGCATCTAGCCCTGCCGGGCGGGGGGATGACCGACGCCTTCGTCTCTCCCCAAGGCCGCGTGTTGGGCAGCATCAATCCCGAAACCCGCCTCATCGCCTTTGACCGCCGCCTGCATGGCCAATTGCTGATCGGGCGCAACGGGAGCTGGCTGGTCGAACTGGCGGCAAGCTGGGCCATCGTGCTGATCGCCACCGGGCTGTATCTGTGGTGGCCGCGTGGGCGCGGCGCGGCGGGTGTGCTCTGGCCGCGCATAGGCCGCCCCTTCTGGCGCGATCTCCATGCGGTCACCGGCTTCTGGGTCTCTGGCCTCGCGCTGGTGCTGCTGTTCACCGGCCTGCCCTGGGCGGATGCCTGGGGCAGCGCCTTCAAGGCGGTGCGGCAGGAATTCGGGCTGGTCAAAGGTGTGCAGGATTGGACCATCGGCGGCAAGGTCGTGGAAACCGCCGATCCCCATGCCGAGCATGACCACACCGCGATGGCCATGGCGATGCCGCATCATCACCATGGCGCCGCGCTTGATCCCGTCATGCTCAATGTGATGGTGGCCGAGGCGCGCATCGCCAATCTCGCCTTCCCCGCGCTGGTCGTGCCCCCGGGCGCGCCTGCGGGCGAAGGCGGCCATGGCAAGCCTGCCAAGGGCTGGGTGGTCAAATCCGAAACCCAAAACCGGCCCCAGCGGGTTACCCTGCGCTATGATGCGACGGGCGTTCTGCAATCGCGCGAGGATTTCGCCACCCGCCACCCTATCGACCAAGTGATCGCCTATGGCGTCGCTTGGCATGAAGGCCAGTTGTTCGGCTGGGTCAATCAGGCGATCGGCGTGATCACCGCCCTGATGCTGATCACACTGGTGGTCAGCGGCACGGTGCTGTGGTGGCGCCGCCGCCAGCCCGGCACATTGAGCGCCCCGCCGATCAGCGCCGAGCCGGGCCGCCTGCGCCATTGGGGCGGGCGGGCCTTGCTGGTGTTCCTCATCCTGTGGCTGCCGCTGTTCACCGCTTCGCTGCTGATCGTGCTTCTGCTCGACCGGCTTGTGCTGCCCTTCCTTCCCGGGGTGGCGCGCTGGCTGGGGGCTGGCCCGCGCCCGGCATAACCGGCGCGGCCTAGTCCGCCCCGTCGCCCCCACGCGGGGCGGCGGGGCGCTTGGGCACATGCCCCAGCAGGCCACCGATATACAGGTGCTGGATCAGAATATAGCCCGTGATGGTCATCGGCGTAGCCAGCAACACCCCCGGCAGGCCAAACAAGGTGCCCGTCGCGATCAACGCAAACATCAACACCACTGGCGGCAAATCCACCGAGCTTTTTTGCACCATCGGCTGCACGATATTGCCCTGAATCTGCTGCACCACCACAAACAAGCCCAGCGTCCACAGCGCCGTGGTCGGCCCCTGCGAAAAACTGACCAGCACGCCCGGCACCGCCGCCAACACCGGCCCTAGATAGGGGATAAAATCGAGCGCCCCCGCCAAAATCGCCAGCGCAAAAGCCGATGGCACCCCCAGCACCAACAGCCCCGCGCCAATCAGCACCGCGATGCACAGGCTGGACACCATCTGCCCCTTGAGCCACAGCTTCAACCCGCGCCCGGCATCATCGAGCGCCACGCCCATCAACGGCTCCAGCGATCGCGGCAACAGGCGCAATACCCCATCGCGGTAAAAGCGCGGCTCGGCGGCGAAAAACACCCCGCCCACAAACACCACCGCCACATCGGCCACCACCCCGCCCGCCGAAATGACAAAGCCGCTCGCGCGCTGAAAAATATCGGCAAACTGGCTGCGGACGCCCTTGACCACCTCTTCCAGATTATAGGCGATATGCCATGCGTTAAGCTGGCGCTGCGCCAGATCGGTCGCGCCGGGCAATTGCTTACCCAATTCGGTAAACTGGCCCGACACCAGCCCGCCAAACATCACCCCCAGCCCGCCCACAATCCCCAGCAGCAACACCACCGCCAATGCCACCGCCACCCCATCGCCCAGCCGAAGCCGCAGGAAATGCGCCGCCAGCGAACGCAGCACCACCGCCACCACCACCGAGGCAAAGATCAGCATCAGCAGATAGGACAATTTCCACGCCAACGCCGATGCCGCCACAATCAGCAAGAGCACCATGGCCTTGCGGGTAAAGGCGATCAGATCATCGTCTTTCATGCGCCATCGCGCAGGCGCGCCACCAAAGCCGCTGCCGCCGCGCTCACCTCGGCCCAGGCCGTGGCGAAATCCTGTGGCCCGCCATAATAGGGGTCAGCCACCGATTGCCCCGCCCGCCCCGGCACAACATCAAGCAACAGCGCCAGATGCGCGCTGGCATCATCGGGCGCCAAACGGCGCAAATCGGCCAAATTGGCCGCATCCAGCGCGAAAATATGGGTGAAACGCGAAAAATCCGCCCGCTCAATCTGCCGCGCGCGCAAGGTGGAAATATCCACCCCATGGCGTGCCGCCTCGGCCATGGCGCGCGGATCAGGGGCATCGCCAATATGCCAGCCGCCCGTGCCCGCCGAATCGATCTCAACCGCCAAACCCGCCTCTTCCGCAGCGGCGCGAAAGGCGCCCTCGGCCAGTGGAGAGCGGCAGATGTTGCCCAGACAGACAAACAAGACCGAGGTTTGCGACGCCATTGCCCGCAACTCTAACCGCGATTGCCCCGCGCAACAAGCGCGCAAAACGGCACGGGCGGTCAAAAGCGGCACAGATAATAGGGTGTTTGCAGGCCAAAGCTGGCGCCCAACGCCAGCGTGATCGTCGAAGAGGCGAAACCTTGCACCCATGCGCCAGACACAAGGTTTCGCCCGTCGATCACTCGTCCACGCTACCCCGCCTGCTTCAGGGAAGCTGATCGAGCTATAAGTCAATTTTGCCAGTAGACAAACGCTGCGCGACGAGGTGGCCAGCATTCCCGACGAATCGAAGCGCACTGTTGCATCCATGTCAGCAACCACCGCCCAACCGCCCTTCCCCGCGGCTCTGCCCGGCGCTATGCTACGCGAATCGTGACCCAGACCCCGCCCCCCAGCCCGGTGCAACAGCGCCATCCCGATCTGGCCGCGCTGGTCGAGGCGTTTTATGCCCACGCGCGCGCCGATGCGCTGCTTGGCCCGGTGTTTGCCGCGCATGTAGAGGATTGGCCGCAACACCTGCGCGCGCTGACAGCCTTTTGGGCGGCGCAATTGCGCGGGCGCGGCACCTATCGCGGCAGCCCGATCGCCGCCCATCGCGCGCTGGCCAGCAGGCATGGCGCGCGGCTCACGCCCGATATGTTCGCTCGCTGGCTGGCGCTGTGGCAACAGACCACCGCCGAAATCATGCCCCCGGCCGAAGCCGAGGCCTTGCAAACCCGTGCCTTGCGCATCGCGGGTGTGCTCCGCTCGGCGATCGAGGAGCAAGCGTGAACGCCGCGCTCTGGGCGATGGTGGGATGCTTTCTGGCCGGGATTGGCGCGCGCGATCAGATGGTGGTGGCGGGGCTGACCGCGCGACTGGGGCGGCATCCGGGCCTGCTGCTGCTGGGCCTGCTCACCGCCGCGCTGGCCAGCGCGGCAGCGGCATGGGCCTCGGGCGAGATTGCCGCGCAAATGCCCTATTCTGCCCGCCTCGTGCTGGCCTGCCTGGCGTTGGCGGCGGGGGGCATCGAATCGTTGGTGGTCAAGCCCAGGGTCACGCCCAAGGAGCCAACCCGCTCGCTCTTCGCCGCCGGGTTGGCGCTAGCGATACAGCAAGCAGCGGATAGCGCGAGGTTTCTGGTGTTTGCCATCGCACTGCTTACCGATTTTCCGCTGGCGGCGGCGGTGGGCGGCGCGGTGGGCACAGGCTTTGCGCTGCTGCTCGGCTGGCTGGCGGCGGGGGCGATGCTCAAGGCTGGCTCGGGCATGATCGCCCTGCGGCGCGCAGGGGGCGGATTGCTGCTGCTCGCGGCGGGCCTGATGGCCCTGTGCCTGCTGATCCCCACGCTTGGCGACCGCTAAGCACAAAGCGCGCGCCGCTGCATAGCTCTGCACCCTTCCCCCGCCGCGCGCGCCTGCTATGCTGCCCTCTATGCCTCAGATCATTCACAACGCCAGCGATGCGGATATTGCCGCATGGATCGCCCAGCACCTCGCCACCGCGCTTGCCGCCACCTCTGGCGAGATCGCGATCACCCTGCCCGGCGGTTCCACGCCCTTTCCCATTCTGGCGGAGCTGGCCAAGCTGGCGCTGCCCTTTGACCGGATCGCGGTATGGCCCGGCGATGATCGGATCGTGGCCGAGGAGCACCCCGCCTCCAACGTGGGCCGCATCCGCGCCACACTCGAACCCTTGGGCGCGCGTATCGTGCCGCTGGAGGAAGGAGCCACCCCGCCCCATTTCGCGCTGGCTTGGCTGGGCATGGGCAATGATGGCCATATCGCCAGCCTGTTTCCCAACACCGATCCCCAGCCCGACGCCGCGCCCCACGTGATCCGCCTCACCCCCGATCCTCTGCCGCCCGAGGCGCCCTTTGATCGCCTGTCGATGACTATCCCCAGCCTGATCGATGCCGACGCGCTGATCTTCGTCGCGCGCGGGGCGGAAAAGCTGGCCATCTTCGAGGCCGCCACCAAAGGCGAGCATGATTTGCCCATCGCCCGCCTGCTGCGCGCCGCGACCGGGCCAGTTGTGTGCTTCAACTAATCGCCGAGCGCCTGCTGGGCCTGCTGCCGGCGCCATGGCACCGTGCGGCGCTGCGGCGGGCGCATGCCGTGCGGGTGGTATGGTGGCGCGTCCGCAAGCCGCGTATTGAGGCCTGCCGCGTGCTGGCGCTTGATGCGCAAGGCCGCGTGCTCTTGGTGCGCCATGCCTATGGCCCGCCCAAATGGATGCCACCGGGCGGCGGTATGAAGCGCGGCGAGGATCCCATCCCCGCCTCTCAGCGCGAATTGGCCGAGGAACTGGGCTGCACCCTCGCCAACCCGCGCGTGGTGGCGCAATCGGTCGACACTCTGCATGGCGCGGGCAATGTCCTGCATATCGTGGCCGGGCAATGCCTTGGCACTCCCCGGCCCGATCAGCGCGAAATCATTGAGGCCCGCTTTTTCGCCCCCGATGCCCTGCCCCAAGACGCCGTGCGTGGGCTGGACACCTTGCTGGTGCGCTGGCTGGCTTAGACTTTCTCCGCCCGGTCCACCGCGGCGGTAACGGCCACATCCATCGCCACATTGCCCAGCGTGCGCATCAGATCGGGCAGCATCTCGACCGCCACCAGCAACGCCAGCGGCCCCACCGGCACGCCCATCGCCAGCGCCACCGGCCCGATCGAGAGCACAAAGCTGATCGCGCCGGGCAAGGATGGCGTGCCCAATTCCGCCAGCGCGGCCACCAGCACACCCGCCGCCATCGCGCCCAGCGTGATCGGCACCCCGGTCAGATGCGCGACATAGATCACCACCGCGATATTCATCGCCGGCCCGGTTGCACGAAACAGCGCCACGCTCAGCGGCAGGCTGAATTCCGCCGTTGAAGTGCGCACACCCAGCCGCGAGCAGGCCGACAGCATCGCGGGCAGGCTGGCTAGCGAGCTTTGCGTCGAGGCCGCCATGGTGAAAGCGGGCACCATCGCGCTCAGCCACGCCCGCAGCGACAGCCGCGCCACCAGCACCACCAGCACCGGCGCACAGAGCAGCACCAAGCCGCCCATGCCCGCGACCAGCGCCACATAATGCGCCAGCGCACCAATCGCCCCCGTGCCCGTCTTCACCGCCAGATTGAGCGCCAGCGCGAACACGCCAATCGGCGCGAGTTGCAACACCCAGCCGATCATCACCATCATCGCGCCCGCCATGCCTTCAAACAGGCCCACCAGATGCTGACGCGGGCCAACCGGCAGCCGCCCCATCGCCATGGCAAAGATCGAGAAAAACACCACGCAGGGCAGCATTTCGCCCCCCGCCGCCGCGGTCACAATATTGCTGGGCAACACCGAAAGCAGGAAATCGGCCAGCCCCGGCACCGGCCCCGCCTCCTTGCCCACCGCCCCGGCCAAAGCGCCCGCAGCACTGCCGGGGATAGGCCACAGGCGCAGCATCAGCGGCATGATCACCATCGCCGCCGCGCCGGTCACGATATAGGTGCCCAAAATCCACCCCACCGTGCGCCGCGCCACCGCGCCAGCGCGCGCCGCCGCCGCTGTCTGCACAATGCCCAGCACCAGCAGCGAAACCACCAGCGGCAGGATCGTCATCTGCAAACCCTTGAGCCACAAGGCCCCGAGCGGCGCGATCACCGCCACCACCGGCGGCGCCCAACTCTGCCCCGACACCGCAAGGCCCACCGCCAGCCCCACACCCAAAGCCGCCAAAGTGCCCACAGAATTCACCCGGATTTCCGGCAAACGATAGGTCTGGGCAGGTTCGGACACAGATGCTCCCTTGAATTTCATGATTGTTCGCGTGACATTAATCTGCGCCGGGCACATAGCAATGCCAAGCGCATTATGGCGTAGATCGCAAGGACGACGGAGCGACAGAGAACACATGGCACGGCAGTATTTCGGCACCGACGGTATTCGCGGGCGCACCAATGCGGGCGTAATGACCGCCGAAATCGCGATGAAGGTGGGGCAGGCCGCAGGCACCCGCTTTCTGCGCGGATCGCATCGCCACCGTGTGGTGATCGGCAAGGATACCCGCCTGTCCGGCTATATGCTGGAAAACGCGATGGTGGCGGGCTTCACCAGCGTGGGCATGGATGTGATCCTGCTCGGCCCGATGCCCACCCCGGCGGTGGCGCTGCTCACGCGCGAATTGCGCGCCGATGTGGGCGTGATGATCTCGGCCAGCCACAATCGTTATGAGGATAATGGCATCAAGCTGTTCGGCCCCGATGGTTTCAAACTCTCCGATGAGGATGAGGAAACCATCGAGGCGATGCTGGCGCAGGATCTGCCGCTGGCCGAAAGCGCGCTGATCGGGCGGGCGCGCCGCATTGATGACGCGCGCGGGCGCTATATTCACGCGGTCAAAGGCTCGGTGCCGCATAATGTGCGGCTCGATGGGCTGAAAATCGTGGTCGATTGCGCCAATGGCGCCGCCTATCAGGTGGCCCCCAGCGCCATCTGGGAATTGGGCGCAGAGGTCATCGCCATCGGCGTCCAGCCCAATGGCAAGAATATCAACGAGAAATGCGGCTCCACCCATGTCGAGCTGTTGCAGGAAACCGTGGTGGCCAGCGGGGCGGACATCGGCATCGCGCTCGATGGCGACGCGGATCGGCTAATCGTCGTCGATGAAAAGGGCCAGGTGGTCGATGGCGACCAGCTCATGGCGCTGATCGGCACCCAACTGGCCGCGCGTGGGGAATTGCGCGGCGGCGGCGTGGTGGCCACGGTGATGTCCAACCTCGGCCTCGAACGCTTTCTGGCCGCGCAAGGCCTGACGCTGGAGCGCACCAAGGTCGGCGACCGCCATGTGCTCGAACGCATGAAGGAAGGCGGCTTCAACGTCGGCGGCGAGCAATCGGGCCACATGATCCTGATGGACCACGCCACCACGGGCGATGGCACCATCGCCGCGCTGCAAGTGCTGACCGCGCTGGTGCAATCGGGCAAGAAGGCGAGCGAATTACTCCACCTGTTTGACCGCGTGCCGCAATTGCTGAAAAACGTGCGCTTTTCCGGCGGCAAACCGCTGGAGGCCGAAAGCGTCAAGGCTGTGATCGCCAAGGCCGAGGCCCAACTGGCGGGCCGTGGCCGCCTGGTCATCCGCCCCTCGGGCACCGAACCCGTCATTCGCGTCATGGCCGAGGGCGATGATGCCGCCGAAGTGGAAGCGGTGGTCGATGAAATCTGCGAAGCTGTGAAGGAGGCCGTGTAATGCTGGAAATGCGCCCCGATTGCGAGAAATGCGGCTGTGACCTGCCCGCCGAAGACCCCGGCGCGTTCATCTGCTCGTTCGAATGCACCTTCTGCGCGGAATGCGCCGATGATCTCGACGAGCAATGCCCCAATTGCGGCGGCGAGCTGACCGACCGGCCGACGCGGGCCAAAAAGCACCACGCCAAAAACCCGCCCAGCACCGAGCGACACTTCAAGGGATGACCTCGCCCATCGAGCGGCCCGCGCGCATCCTGACCATCGCCGGCTCTGATTGCAGCGGCGGGGCAGGGCTTCAGGCCGATCTGAAAACCATCGCCATGCTCGGCGGCTATGGCATGAGCGCGATCACCGCGATCACCGCGCAAAACACGCGCGGCGTCTTCGCGGTGGAGCCGCTCAGCCCCGCGCTGGTGGCCGCGCAAATCGACGCCTGTGTCGATGACATTGGCGTGGATGCGGTCAAAATCGGCATGTTGGGCAGCGCGGCTATCGCGCATGCCGTGGCCGATCGGCTGGAGCGGCTGGCGGTGCCGGTGGTGTTTGACCCGGTGATGGTGGCCACCAGCGGCGGCATTCTGGCCGATGCAGGCACCATCGTGGCGTTTGATCGCCTGATGGCGCTGGCCGCGCTGACCACGCCCAACCTGCCCGAACTCGAAGCGTTGGGCGGCGAGGCGGCGGTGCTGACCAAGACCGACGCGCTGCTGATCAAGGGCGGCCATGGGGCCAACACCCTGCTGACCGACCGGCTGGTGCTCGGCCATCAGCAAACCTTGTGGACAGCCCCCCGCATCGACACACGCCACACCCATGGCACCGGCTGCACACTAGCCAGCGCCATCGCCACCGGGCTGGGCCAAGGCATGCCCTTGCCCGAAGCGGTGGCGCGGGCGCGCGAATTCGTGCGTAATGCGCTGCTGGCCGCCCCCGGCTTTGGCGCCGGGCACGGCCCGCTCGGGCATCAGGCGGTGCGTTAAGCCTCCGGCACCCCGCAATCGAGGTCGTAAAAGCGCACGATATGCGCCCAAGCCTCCTCGGCATGGTCGACAAAGGTGAACAGGTCGAGATCGCGGCGGTTGATCACGCCCTCTTCCACCAAAGCCTCGAAATTCACCACCCGTTTCCAGAATTCCCGCCCGAACAGCAGGATCGGGATCGGCTTCATCTTGCCGGTCTGCACCAGCGTGAGCAGCTCGAAGAATTCGTCAAACGTGCCAAACCCGCCGGGGAACACCGCCACCGCCCGCGCGCGCAGCAGGAAATGCATCTTGCGCAGCGCAAAATAATGGAACTGAAACGCAAGGCGCGGCGTCACATATTGGTTGGGCGCCTGCTCATGCTCCAGCACAATGTTCAGCCCAATCGTCTCGGCATGCACCTCCGCCGCGCCGCGATTGGCCGCCTCCATGATCGAAGGCCCGCCGCCCGAACATATCACGAATTGCCGCATGCCCTTTTCGACAATCGCGCATTGGCTGGCGATACGGGCCAATTTGCGCGCCTCGTCATAATATTTGGCATTGGCGGCCAAGCGCCCGGCAATCGCGCGCTCCTCATCGGTCTGCGCGGCGGCCAGCCGGTCCTCCACCTGCTCGGGCGAGGGAATGCGCGCCGAACCATAGCAGACCAGCGTCGAGCCAATCCCTGCTTCATCCAGCAGCATCTCGGTCTTGAGCAATTCCAGCTGAAACCGCACCGGGCGCAATTCCTGCCGCAGCAGGAAATCGGTGTCGCGAAAGGCCAGCTTATAGCTCGCGCTGACGGTCTGCGCGGTATGGGTGCCATGTTGCTCAACAAAGCCCGCTTCTTGCTCGGCCTGATAAAACCGGCGGCGGGTCAATTTTTCTTCTTCGGTCATGCGCCTCTTTCGGTCTTTCCTTGCCCGCGACCCTAGGCCCTAACCATGAATTAGTCATGACCATGCGGGATGGGCGACTCGCCAAGCAAGCCGCCCAGATCGCGGAAAAGAGACCATACTTTCCCTCTGCCGCGCTAACGGCAAGGGAAAAATCAAGGCAGCACAACCACCTTCATATCCGCTTCGGCGCGGTGGCCGGCGGTGTCGGCGATGGAAACCTTGAAGTTATGCGTGCCCGCCGGGGCCACCGCGCCCGACACGATGAAGGCATTGCCCTGCCACTTGCCATATTGCAGCATGCGCGCGGTCACATCGAGGCCCATCCAGCCATAGCGGATTTTCAGCGACTTGTAGTCCACCCCCAAATTGCCGACCGGCTTGACCTCAACCCGCACATTGAAGGGCGGCTTGGTGGGCGCGTCAATCCGGGGGATCAGCACCTGAATGGCCGGAGCGAAGGGGTCCTTCGACAAAGCCTCGCTGGGCGCCTTATAGGCTCCCGAAGTCTCCGCGCTGGTTTCTTCCACCGCCTCCTTGGGCGAAACCAGCGACCACTGCGCCGCCGCATCCGCTTTAGGCGCCGCCGATGCCATGGTCGCCGCGCCAAAACCCGCAGCCAAAGCCAACACCGCTACCATCGTCTTGTTTTGCTTAGTCATGTCGATTGCCCCTTTGTCTAACAAACACCATGCTCATAGAAACGCGCGCAGTGAGAAAACCGGTTTGCGCTCGCCAAAAAACTTAACGCGATACAGGCAACACCTCCAGCATCGCCCGATCCCCATCCTGCCCAGCGGCCTGCGCGCTGGTTTGCACGCCCGGATGGCACCGCCCGCCCGCAATCCGCGCCAGCGCATCGCCAATTGCCGCCGCGCGCCGGGGCGCATCACCGCCCACGCGCAACGTGATCCGCGTGCCCGTCGCACACAGGTCCGCCTGGCTCGATAGCGCGGCCAAATCGGCCTGCGCACGCGGCGTCAACATCGCGGAGCCGGGCGCAAAGGTGATCTCCACTTGCGGCGCGGGCTGGGCGGGCGCGGCGCTCTGCTTGCCGGCATCGGCAGGCATCACCTCGCCCACCTCTTGCTCTGGCCCATGATGCGGGATCAGCGAGAGCGTGATCGCGCCGATGGCCAGACTGGCCGCAATCGCCACCGGCATCCAGCGCCGGGGTTGCTGACGCGGGGCGGCCTGCGCCGCCGCCTTCAGAATGCGGCGATCCGTAATCTCCTGCGGGGCAATATCTGCCCCGGCCAGATCATCCAGCGCCTGCCACCAGCGTTCTTCGGTAAGCTTGTCGGTCATAGCACCAGCCCCATGCAGCCTTTCAGCTTTTTTGCAGCGTAGCGAAACCGGGTACGAGCCGTTTCCGCCGAAGCCTGAGTGATCGTGGCAACTTCGCTCCATTCCAGATCCTGCTGCGTGCGCAACAGAAACGCCTCGCGCTGATCATCCGGCAGACCGGGCAAACAGCGGCGATAGGCCGCGAGATACTGGTTAAGCAACGCAAGATCGAACGTGTCCGCACCTTCGTCTTCCACGTCCAGATGGGCATCATCAAGCGCGGCTGCGCTCATCTGCCGCCCACGGCGCCGAGCCGAATCGATCAACCTGCTGCGCCCCACGCCAAACAGCCAAGTGCCGAAGCGGGCGCGCGGTTCATAGGTTTTGCGGTGCTGGATCACGGTCATCCACGTTTCCTGAAATATTTCCTCCGCCCAGACCGCATCACGCGTCATACCAGTCAGCCATCGCAACAGCCGCACCCGCCATAAAGCATAAATACGTCCAAAGGCGCGTTCATCGCCATTTTGCCACGCAAGGAACAGACGCACACTTTCGTCATCAAGAAAATCAGGCGATCGGTCAGTCGGCACGCTTGCTACCCCTCTAACGCTACGAATGCCGAATCCGGCTATAGCATCGAAAAAAAATGTTGGCACATAAGATGCCAAAAAAACCAGAATTTCGGCCTGGCGAGCATAAAGCACTGGCAATGGGTAAAATCAGCTTTGCCCCTGTGCTCAACATTACTATTCTGTTGCGTAACGGTCAGGCGCCTGTGGCGCGTCACCTCTGGGGATTTATGACGATATTTCGATGGAACGATAGGCGCATCCTGGCGGCGATGATGGTTTTGGGCATCGCGCTGGGGATGTCCGACCCGGCGCTGGCGGGCAAGCGGGTGGCGCTGGTGGTGGGCGTATCCACGTATAGTGCCGTGCCTTCGCTGCCCAATCCGGCCAGCGATGCCCGCAGTGTGGCGCAATCCTTGCGCGCGGTGGATTTCGAGGTGACCGAGCTGACCACCGCCCAGCAACTGGACCGCGCCAGCCTGTCCACCGCGCTGCTCGCCTTCCGTCGTTCAGCATCGGGTGCGGAAGCAGCGGTGATCTATTTCGCGGGCCACGGGGTGGAGGTCAACGGGCGCAACTGGCTGCTGCCTTCCGATGCCCGCGCCGAAACGCCCGACGAACTGGAAGTGACCGCGATCCCCAGCAGCGTGCTGGTCAATGCCGTCAGCGGGGCCAACACGGTGCGGCTGGTCATTCTCGATGCCTGCCGCGACAATCCCTTTGTCAATCTGGCCGGCTGGTCCAGCGGCGGGCGCTCGATCGGCGCCACGCGGGGCTTGGCGCGCGAAGGTGGCCTGCCGCCCAATGTCGTGGTGCTGATGGCCACGCAGCCCGGCACCAAGGCCAGCGATGGCCCCAGCAGCGCCAACAGCCCCTTCGCCCGCGCGCTCTCGGCCTCGCTCACCAGCGATTCCATGCGACTTTATGCGCTGCCCACCAGCATCGCGCGCCAGATGCGACAATTGACCGGCATTGATCAGCGCCCCGATCTTCAAGGCATTTTCGACGAGCCGGACTGGATGTTCCGCCCCAGCGCCAACCCCGGCCCGGCTGGCGGCATCATCATCCCCACGCCCACCTCCCCCACTGAAGCGCTGGTGGCCGAATGCCTGCGCCTGACCCCGCTGCTCAAGGATACGCTGTCGGTGTTGGCCGTCCCCGCCTGCACCAAGGCGGCACAAGCCGCCCCCGGCCGCGCGGATGTGCAATTGTCGCTGGGCCGGGCTTATGAAAAGGCCGAAAACTACGCCGAAGCCCGCCGCTGGTATGAACAATCCGCGCTGCAAGGCAATGCCGTGGCCATGAACAATCTGGGCGGCCTTTATCATAACGGCAATGGCGTAGTGCAGAGCTATCCCGTGGCCCGGGAATGGTATCTCAAATCCGCCGCCCAGGGCGATGAAGTCGCCATGCTCAACCTTGGTGTGCTCTATCGCTTTGGCCAAGGCGTCACCCGTGATTATGCCGAAGCCAAGCGCTGGTTTGAAAAAGCTGCCGCCTTGGGGGTTGAGGATGCCATGGGCCGGATCGGCGATCTTTATGTCGAGGGTCTGGGTGTGCGCCAAGACTATGCCGAAGCCCGCCGCTGGTATGTGCAGGCCGCCGCCAAGGGCTATGCTGATGCGATGGTCGATCTGTCCAACCTCTATGCGGACGGCAATGGTGTGCCACAGGATTACGCCGAAGCCCGCCGCTGGGCGGACAAGGCCGTCGCGCTCGGCAATGCGCGGGCCATGGGGCGGATCGGCTATATGTATTTCAAGGGCCGTGGCGTGCCGCAGGACTATGTCGAAGCCCGCCGCTGGTATGAAAAAGCCGCTGCCGGGGGCAATGACTGGAGCATGAATGCTCTGGGCGACCTCTATTACGAAGGCCAAGGCGTCACGCGCGATTATGGCGAGGCGCGCCGCTGGTATGAGCTCGCCGCCGCCAAGGGCAATGCCTATGGCATGAGCAATCTGGGCTATCTCTACCGCAATGGTTTGGGCGTGGCCATGGATTACACACAAGCGCGCCACTGGTATGAAAAGGGCGCTGCCGCAGACGATGCCAATTCAATGTATAGTCTTGGCCTGCTCTATCTCGAAGGCCGGGGCGTAACGCGCGATCTGTCTACCGCCCGCCGCTGGTTCGAGCAGGCCGCCGCCAAGGGCTATGCCAATGCCAAGACAGAACTGGCCAAGCTCCCGTCATGATCCCGATCGCCCCGGCCTGCATCCTTTGCAACGCCGGGGCGATCAGATGATCATCCCGCGCAGACCACACCAACAAACACCACCATAATTTATTTTCTCATCAATAACCGCTTTGCTTGTCATCAACGTTCAACCTATTGTTCTCACCATGCGTGTTTGAGGAAAGGCGGAACGATGAAGAAGAGCATTATTCTGGGCGGATTGGCGGTAGCCATGCTTTCGGGCTGCGTCAGTATGTCGAACCATCGCGCACCCGCCAACGCCCCTGTTATGGGGCATTCTCCGGCACCAAAAGCCATTGTTGTGGTTGATGATCGCTTTACCAGTGTCGAGGGCAAAGCATTTTACATCTTCAAGCCCGATTTTACTTGCACCGCTCCCATGCCCGGCGCGCCCGCTGTCTCCAGTTGGCTGGATAAGGTGGAAGTGATCGAGGGCAAGCTGATTCGCTGGGGCACCCGCTGCAATGGCGAAGGCCTGCCGCTGACCCCCGCCGAAGATGCCAGCGCCAAACTGAGCGATGATGGCCTCACCCTCACCATTGGGGGCGTATTGTATCACCGCTCTGGCCAGCCGACCAAGAAGACGGAGACACCGCAATGAGCAAGCGTTTCCTGATTTTGGCCGCCTGTTTCGGTCTCTCCAGCCCGCTCCACGCGCAGAGCCAGCCCATCGCGCTGGACCAGCTTGACGCCACCGGGGGCAAATTGCACCTGCCGGGCCAGAGCCCCAATTCCTCGAAGGCCGCCTCGCTCTATTCACTCGAATGGAAACAGAATGCCATCCCGGTATGCTGGCTCAACCCCCAGCCTGAGGACGCAGGCAAGCGGGCGCAAGTGCGCGCGGTGGTGCACACCTTGTGGGAAACCGCGGCGAATGTGCAATTGACCGGCTGGGGCGAATGTCAGGATGGCGAACGCGCTGTGCGCATCCGCGTCAGCGATGATGAATGGCCGCGCGCGGTGATTGGCAAGGCCGCGCTATCCTCCACCCGGCCCACGATGTGGCTCAACTTCAACCTGTCGAGCCACCCTGGCTTTACCGCCTGCGCAAGGACAGAACAGCGCTGCCTCGCCTTTACCAGCGTGCATGAATTCGGCCACATGCTGGGCCTGATCCACGAACAGGACCGCCCCGACACGCCGGACGAATGCGTCAACAGCCTCTCTTCGGGCCAGCGGCGCGAGCAAAATGCCAGCGATCTGCATTTGCTGACTGGCTATGATCCCAAATCGCTGATGAACTATTGCAGCACCGCCGGGTTCAACCCCGCCGTGCCGCTGGCGCTTTCGCCCGAGGATGGCGTGGCCATCCGCAAGCTGTTTGGCGATCCGCGCCCCGATACGACCGAGCGCCGCCCCGATCCTGACCAGACCGATCCTCGCCAAACCGAGGAAAAGCCCAAGCCCGAAACCAAGCCGCGCCGTCGCCCTGATCTGCCGGTGTATGATCCGAATTAACTTTAACCGCTTGGAGCTTTCCCAGCGTTTCCATC
>Ga0302262_10000550_pt1 | contig 15677 bp, 10 predicted proteins | sample II_Fen_E3_4_FD_194557 | JGI IMG/M metagenome (GOLD analysis project Ga0302262, IMG submission 194557) | Peat permafrost microbial communities from Stordalen Mire near Abisko, Sweden - II_Fen_E3_4 | ecosystem: Environmental > Terrestrial > Soil > Wetlands > Permafrost | place: Sweden: Abisko...
CGAACTTCCGAACCGTTCGGGCTCCCGCGCCGCGCGGGCCGGCCTCAGCCGCCCCGAGCCCGCCTCTCGTATCCTTAAGCCACATGGCAACCGAACGCAGTTACTACGAGATCCTCGGCGTGGAGCGGAACGCCGACGATGCCGCGATCAAACGCGCCTTCCGCAAGCTCGCCCAGCAGTGGCACCCGGACGTCAGCTCCGAGTCGGGCGCGGTCGACCGCTTCAAGGAGATCAACGAGGCGTACCAGGTTCTCTCGGACCCGAAGCGGCGCCAGATCTACGACATGGTCGGGCGGGCCGGGCTGGGCGACATGGGCGGCGGCTCGCCCTTTGCCGAGGGCTTCCCCGGCTTCGGTGACCTCTTCGATGCGTTCTTCGCCGGCATGGGCGGATCGGCCGGCGGCGCCAGGCGCGGTCGAAGACCGGCGGGCTCGGACCTTCGCTACGACCTCCGAATCTCCTTCGACGAGGCCGTGCGCGGGATCGACCGCGAGATCGAGTTCGAGGCGCTCGGGCAGTGCGGCACATGCGGCGGGAGCGGCGCCGCGCTTGGCAGTACGCCCATAACCTGCGCGACCTGCGGCGGCCGCGGCGAGGTCCGGGCCGTCCGCCAGACCGTGCTGGGCCAGATGGTCAACGTCACCGAATGCATGCGCTGCCACGGCGAGGGGCGCGTGGTCGACAAACCCTGCCCGACGTGCCACGGCGACGGGCGACTGCAGCAGCGCAAGAAGCTGCGCGTCTCGATCCCGGCCGGCATCGACGAGGGGCATCAGATCCGCCTCTCCGGCGAGGGCGAGGCCGGGCCGCGCGGCGGGACGCCGGGCAACCTGTACGTGGCCGTCCACGTGACGCCGCATGCCAGCCTTCGACGGGACGGAACCGAGATCTTCCACGACCTGAACCTCTCCATCGCGCAGGCCGCATTGGGGACGCGAGCGCGGATACCGACTATCGAGGGCGATGAGGATCTGGAGATTCGGCCGGGTGTCCAGCCCGGATCGGAGATCCGGCTGCGGGGCCGTGGCGTGCCGCATCTGCGCCGGCCGGGGACGCGCGGCGATCTCCACGTCATGGTCCACGTGAACGTTCCGACGAAGCTGTCCAAACGGCAGCGCCAGCTGCTCGAGGAGCTGGCGGCCGAAACGGGCGAGGTCGTGCTGTCGGGCGGGATCTTGGATCGGGTGAAAGATGCCCTCGGCTGAGGGCGGAGGCGCGGCGGCGGGCGAAGGGGCGGCGGACGAGGGGACGGCGGGCGAGCCGTTCGATTTCGCGGCGCTCGGCCCGGGCGTTTGGGTCGAGCTTTCGGTCGCCGCCGACATCGAAGCGGTCGAAGCGGTCAGCGAGATCCTGACGCGGTTCGCCCCGGGCGGCACCAGCGTCGAGCCGGGCTTCGGGTTGACGAACGAAGGGCTCGGTGCGGTAGTCGATCCGACGAAGCCGGCGATCGTTCGAGCGTATCTGCCCGGGCTCGATCCGGCGGGCGTTCGAATGGCTATCGCCCAGGCGACGACCGCGCTCGGCCACTTGCAGGCCTTCGGGCTGCGGCCGATCGGCGAGCTGCAAACGTCGCTTGTCCGCGAGGCCGACTGGGCCGAGGCGTGGAAGAGCCACTTCCCGGTGCTGCGCGTAGGCCGGCGAATGGTGATCCGGCCGACGTGGCGCCGCCACCGGAGGCAGCCCGGGGACGTGGTCCTGTCGCTGGATCCGGGCATGGCTTTCGGGACGGGGCTTCATCCCACCACTCGGCTGTGCCTGGCGGCGCTCGAGACCCTCGCAGACGAGGGGCGCGTGGCGGGCGGGCCTGCGGGGACGGCCCGCGTTCTCGACGTCGGCTGCGGTTCCGGCATCCTGGCCATCGCCGCCGGCAAGCTCGGCGCGCGCGACCTGCTCGGCGTCGACACGGATCCGATCGCCGTGGAATCGACCCTTGCAAACGCGCGCCTCAACGGCCTTACCCGCCGCATCCGCGTTCGTCAGGGCAGCGTCCCGACCGGCGAGCCCCCGTTCGACCTGGTCCTCGCCAACCTCATCGCCTCGCTCCTGGTCCAACTCGCGCCGGACCTGCGCGCCCAGCTCGCCCCGGGCGGCCGCATCCTCGCATCGGGCATCTTCCGCGACCGCGAAGCCGACGTCGTGGCCGCCTTCGCCGCCGCCGGTCTCACGATGGGCCGTCGCTGGGACGAGGAAGACTGGGTCGCACTCGAGGCCATCGCGCCCTGACGAAACCGGGTTTCCGGGGTCGGCCGCCGAGGTTTGCATAACGTTCACGCACGGGAATCTGACAATTTCCGCTCCTCGCCCGCCACCGGCGCCACTCCCGGCTACGATCTGGCGGTGAACCCGCGTCCCGTCGCCCCGCCGGCAGTCCGACGCGCCGCCATCGCCAACCTCGGCTGCAAGGTCAACCAGTCCGAGATGGACACGGTGGAGCGGCTGCTTCGCGCGCGCGGGGTCGAGCTCGTGGATGCGCACGAGGCGGCGGACCTGGTCGTGGTCAACACCTGCACCGTGACGTCGATCGCGGATCGCAAGTCGCGCCAGGCAGTGCGGCGGGCCCGACGGACGAACCCGGGCGCGCAGATCCTCGTCACCGGCTGCTCGGTCGCAATCGATCCCGAGGCGCTGGCTGCGGCGGATCCGGCGGCCCGCCTCTACGACAACGAATCGAAGGGCCGGCTCCTCGACGAGCTGGCGAGTCTGCTCGAGCTTCCCGACGGCGCGCCGATGCCGACGCTCTCGGGGGTCGAACACACCCCCGACCGATCGTTCGAGCCCGAGGCCAACGAAGGTCCGGCCGAGGACGCCTTCGCGGATGCCACCGACATCGATCGGACGCGCGCCTTCGTGAAGATCCAGGACGGCTGCTCGTTCCACTGCACCTACTGCATCATTCCGCGGGCTCGCGGGTCGGAGCGCTCGATCCCCGCCGATGAGGTCGTCTCGGAGGTGAGGCGGGCGATCTCGGCCGGCCATCGTGAGGCGGTCCTGACCGGCATCAACGCCGGCACCTACGACGGTGGAGCGGAGGACGGTGCAGAGGTTGGCGCGGCGGTCGGCGCCCGGGACGGCGTCGCGGCCGCCGGCGGCGCGGCCGCGAGCCCGTCGCTGGCGGGCCTGGTGCGCCGCATCCTCGCCGAAACGCGAGTGGAGCGGATCCGGCTCAGCTCGATCGAGCCGCAGCACGTCACCGACGAGTTGCTCGACGTCTGGACGGGGTCCGGAGGGCGCTGCCTGCCCCACTTCCACATTCCGCTGCAGTCGGGCGACGACACGATCCTGCGGCGCATGGGCCGGCGCTACGACACCGCGTTCTACGCCGAGCTGGCGGCGCGAGTGCGGCGGACGATTCCCGGAGTTGCCGTCCACGCGGACGTGATCGTCGGCTTCCCCGGCGAGGACGACGCGGCCTGGGACCGGACCGCAGCGTTCTTGCGGAGCCTCGATCTGGCGGGAGTCCACGTCTTCCGCTACTCGATGCGACCCGGGACGCCTGCGGCGCGAATGATCGGGCAGGTTGACGCACGGACGAAGAAGCGGCGCTCGGCCGAGGCGCTGGCGATCGCGGCGGACGCTCGGGCGCGTTTCGCGGAGCGGCATCTCGGGCGTGAGCTGCGGGTTCTCTTCGAGCAGAAGCTCCCCGACGGCCGATGGCTGGGCCACGCAGAAAGCCACGTCCTGGTCGCGGCGGCGTCGCCCGACGGTCGCTCGCTCGAAAACGCGATCGGCCTGGTTCGCGCGGAAGGGATCGATGCGGCTGCCTCCGACCGACTCGTTGGCAGTCTCCTGTCAATCTCGCGTCCGCAGGAACCCCTGGCGTAGTCGCCGCTCAAGTAGCAAGATCGACTTCGCACCAGCCTCGCCCGTCGAGGCAGCATCAGGAGCGCGCCATGCCGTCCGATTGCCTGTTCTGCCGCATCATCGCCGGCGAGCTTCCGGCGGCCCAGGTCTACTCCGACGACTCGGTGGTCGCAATCCGCGACATCGCGCCGCGGGCCCCGACACATATCCTGCTGCTGTCTCGAAAGCACATCGCCTCGGTGCGCGAGGTCGGGCCCGAAGACCACGAGCTCATCGGCAAGATCTTCGCCGCCGGCGCGGAACTCGCGAGGCGCGAGGGCGTCGCCACCGACGGCTACCGACTCGTCGTGAACACCGGCCGAAACGGCGGCCAGACGGTGGACCACCTGCATGTCCATCTTCTCGGCGGGCGCCCCATGGCCTGGCCTCCCGGCTGATCGCGACGGCCCGCGAGGCGCTAGGGCCCGCCCGGCCGCCTATACATGACGTATCGGTTGGGAGCCGCTTTCAGCCAGATGCGCATGGGCCCGCCGGACAGCGAGGGACAGGTTCCGTCGGCCGGCAGTTCCAGAACGAACTCCGGAAGGCTCGGACGGACGCCGGACTGCATCGGCATCGGATCGACCGCCGCCAGCTCGGTGTCGGTCCGCGAATAGATCCCGATCTTGTCCGGCAGGTGATCGGCGGAGCATCCGCTATTCGCGATCCGCCCGAAGACCGCCGCGCTGCCGGCTACGATCGCGAGCGCGGCCACAAGCGCCAGAAAAGAGACCCGTCTTCGATTCAGTGCGGCCTCCTCTTGCCGGCCGTTCCTTCCTCGCGAACCGGCAGCGGCACGTCGATGACGGCCCATGAACGGACGCGGTCGCGCTGCACCTTGAAGGTGTGCGTTCTCGGGAAGTCGGCGTCGGGCCAGAGCCGCCACGCGGCGACGCGCTGGTGCACCGCCAGAGTTCGGTTCGCCGCCCGCACCGCCGCCTCGATTTCGGCTCGAACCCGGACCGGATCGTCGATCTCGGGCGCGCGGGTCGCATCGGCAGGTTCGCCAGGCTGCGGGAGGATGGGGGCGCCGGGCGCCAGCACCACCGCCTCGATCCGGCCGGGCCGCGGCTCGACCACCACCGAGTCGCGAATGCCGGCGGTCCGGAGGGCATTCTCGACGTCCTCCGGGTAAACGTTCAGGCCGTTGGGCAGGACGATGATGTCCTTCTTGCGGCCCATCAGGATCAGGTGCCCCGAATCGTCGTGGCGGCCGATGTCGCCGGTCCGGTACCAGCTGTCGGTCGTGAAGGAGCCGGCGCTCGTGCCCGGATCGCGCCAGTAGCCGCTGAACAGAGTCGGCCCGCAGACGAGGATCTCGCCGTCGTCGGCGAGCTTGACCTGGACCGGAGGGATCGTCCGCCCGACCGTCCCGAGCCCGTGGTCGCGCTGGTTCGTGGCCGAGGTGACGCCGCATTCGGTGGCGCCGTAGCCCTGCATGACCACGACCCCGATGTCCTCCCAGGCCTGCTGCAGCGAGGGCGGCAGGAATGCGGCGGCCGACACGATGAGGTTGAGCGAGCCGCCGAGCTGGCGATGGACCCGGGCGAAGATCCGGCGTCGGACGGGGTAGGGGAGCCGGCGCGCAATCCGGCGCAGCCGATTGAATGTGGCGAGCTTGCCTTGACGTGCGACCTCGGTTTCGATGGCCGACCAGAAGAGATCGACGATCTGCGGAACCAACACGAGCGTGGTGGTCCGGTGGTCGCGGATCGCCTCGAAGATGACGCGCGGGTTGCGGCTGCGAATGTACAGAACGTGCGCGCCGACGCTCATCGCGTAATAGACGGTCGCGACCTGTTCGAGCAGATGCGACAGCGGCAGCAACGAGACGGCGCGGTGTTCCTGCTCCGGGAGCAGGTTGTGGGCCGCGTCCAGCGTGCCGATCAGATTTCCGTGAGTCAGCATCACCCCTTTCGGCTCGCCGGTTGTGCCCGACGTGAAGATGACCTCGGCCAGGTCATCGCGGCCGGGACGCCGCCAGGCCTTGACCTGCTCCTCCCAGTCGGCCGGGAAACTGGCGTCGGGCTCCGCGGAGAGGTGCTCGGCGACGGACGCGGGGAAGTGCTCCAGGCACGCGTCGGCCGGATCGGGGGTGTCGCGGCCGGTCCCGAGGACGAGGTGGCGGGCGTCCGCCCGGGCCACGATCCGCTCGATCGCGCCGCTGGACATGCGCAGGTCGAGCGGGACGGTGGTGATGCCGGCCCGCATCGCCCCGAAGTAGACCGCCGGCACGGATGGGCTCGAAGGAGTCCAGACCAGCAGCCGATCGCCCGGCTGCAGCCCGAGCGCCCGCAGCCGCCAGGCGATGATCCGGCTGCGCCGGTTCAGCTCGCGGTAGGTCCACTGCATGGTCGACCCATCGTCGCCGCGCATACCGAAGGCGAACCGATCGCCGTACCGGTCTTCGCCCTGGTCGATGATGTCGAGGAGGCTGTCGAGTCGATCCATGCGCGGGCCATGGTACTCATATCCCTCCCGCGGCTACGTCGCCGGCCCCGGTTGACCGCCGTTTGGACCCGGGCTACACTCCGCGAGCCCTGTTCGTGGGCGGTCTATGCGCGCGCTCTCCGGAGCGCGATCGAGGACCGTGATCGCGACGGAGCCCCAAAGGAGGTGATTTCCGGATTGGCAGAAGTTCGTGTGGGTGAGAACGAAAGCTTCGAGAGTGCCCTGCGCCGGTTCAACAAGAAGATCCAGCAGAGCGGCATCCTTGCTGAGGCCCGTCGCCGCGAGCACTACGAGAAGCCGAGCGTGAAGCGCAAGCGCAAGGAAGCGAAGCGCAAGAAGGTCGCACGCCAGCAGCAGAGCTAGGCCCGACCGACACGCCGTCGAAGGGTCGCGCGACCGAGCTGCTTACGCGCTACCCGCCCCGAGGTGCCACACCGGTGTCCCTCCGAGATCGACTCGATACCGAGCTGACGGCCGCAATGCGGTCCAGCGACGCCGTGCGCCGCGATGCGCTGCGCATGGTGCTGGCGGCCGTCCAGCGAGCCGAGAAGGAAGGCAAGCATCGGCTTTCCGACGACGAGATGCTCGGCGTCCTGACCCGCGAGCTCAAAGTCCGCCATGAGTCCGAAGATACGTTCCGGGCCGGCGGCCGCGAGGATCTCGTGGCCAAGGAAGTCGCCGCCATCGCGATAGTCAATGAGTTCATGCCCAAGCCCTTCTCGGAGGCGGAGTTGCGAGCCATCGTCGAGGCCGCCATCACCGAGTCCGGCGCGGCTTCGCCGCGAGACATGGGCAAGGTGATGGGAATCCTCTCGCCGAAGACCCGCGGCCGCGCCGACGGCAAAGCCGTCAGCCAGCTCGTGACTCAGCTGTTGGCCGCGCGAGCAGCCGGCGGATCGTGACGGTGACTCCGTGCTGAGGGAGCCGCATGATCCGCCGCGATCGTTCGGGCGCCGCGATGCCCTCAGGCTCCTGACGGCGGCGCTCCTTCTGGTGTTGGGTCTGGCCGCCGGCGTCGCCCCGGACTTCGCGCCTTCCAATCCGGGGCTCGCCGCCGGCGCGATCGCACAGGCGGCCGTTCGGGCGCCGCGAGACGCCGTCATCGAGAACACGGTCGAAACTCAGGATGCCCGGGATGCCGCGGCCGCCGCAGTCACACCCCAGTACGACTACACGCCGCAGCGCGCGGCCGGCATCGCGCACAACCAGATCGCGGCGCTGCAGCTGTATCTGGTTCCGGTCGACGAGGCCTTCCTTGCGACCAAGACGCCCGACGTCCGCAAGACAGAGCTCCAGACCGCGCTGCCGGGCCTTGCTTCGGACACGAAGGCGACCCTCGTCGCGCTCGATCCTTCGCGTTGGACGGTCGTGGAGGGGGCCGCGCAGGAGCTCCTCCTCGCGATCGAGCAGCAACAGGAGATCCGGGACGCCACGACCGCCCCGAACAGGGTCGTTCAGCAGATGCCGGTCGGCCTCAGCCAGTCGGAGCAGCAACTGATCGCTGCCATCGTGACGCCGCTGGTCGTGGCCAACTCGAACTACAGCGAGACGCTGACCCAGCAGGCCAGGGATGCCGCGATCGCCAAAGTCACGACTGTGGTGGACACGCTCAAGTCCGGCCAGGTCATCGTCGACCAGGGGCACCTGATCAGCGCCGCCGACATGGTCAAGATCACCTACTTCGGCCTGGACACGTCGCGCACCGATTTGGCCAAGCCCGCAGCGTGGGTCGCGCTCGGCGCACTGGTCGCCGCGCTGCTGCTGGCCTGGCTGTGGCGCTTCCGCCAGGAATACTGGCATCGCGGCAGGACGCTCATTCTCATCGGCTTCATCTTCGTTCTGATGGCCCTGACGGAGAAGCTGCCGGCCGGTCGAGCCTGGCTGCCCTATGTCATACCCACCGCGGCCGCGGGGATGCTCCTGACAGTGCTGCTCGACGCCGGCCTCGGCATCGTCATGCTGGCGCTGCTCGCGGTCCTCGCCGGTGTAGCCAATGGCTCGTCGCTGGAGTTGGCGACGTACGTCTTCCTCGGCGGGATGTCCGGCATCCTCGCCATCCGCAAGGGCGAGCGGCAGCAATTCTTCGTCCAGGCCGTGTTTGCTGTGGCGCTGGCCGAAGTGGCGGTCATCGGCGTCTTCGCCTTGCTCGGCCAGCACGACATGACGGGGATGCTGCAGCTGTCGATCGCCGCCGCCGGCGGGGCGATCGTCGCCACCGTGGTCACGCTCGGAAGCTTCGCCATCCTCGGCAACGTTTTCGGCATCCTCACCGGCTCGCAGTTGCTTGAACTGGCCAATCCATCCCAGCCGCTCCTGCGGCGGCTCCTGTTGGAGACGCCCGGCACGTACCACCACTCCCTCATGGTCGGCAACCTGGCGGAGCATGCGGCCGAGGCGATCGGCGCCGACCCGCTGCTGGCCCGCGTGGCCTCCTACTACCACGACGTCGGCAAGCTCGCCAATCCGCTCGTGTTCATCGAGAACCAGCAGGGCTCCGACAACGTGCACAACGAGTTGGAGCCCACGGACAGCGCCGCGATCCTGCGGCAGCACGTCAGCGACGGTGTGAACCTGGCCTACAAGGCCAAGCTGCCGAAGCCCCTGATCGCCTTCATCCCGCAGCACCACGGGACCTCGTTGATCGCCTTCTTCTACGCCAAAGCCAAGGAGGCGGCCGCGGCGCCAGTCGGCGGCCTGGAAACCAAAGCTGGTCGTGAGGCGGGCGAAAGTGTCGATTCGCGGCTCTTCCGCCACTCCGGTCCAAAGCCCCAGTCGAGGGAGGCGGCGGTTCTCATGCTCGCCGACGGGGTAGAAGCATCGGTTCGCTCGCTTTCCAGCCGCGATGAGACCACAATCAGGGCGATGGTCACTCAGATCATCGGCGATCGTCTCGCCGACGGGCAGCTAAACGAATGCGACCTGACCATCCGAGACCTCGATATGATTCGTGAGGCTTTCGTGGGGCAACTGCTCGGCATGTATCACCAGCGGATCGCTTATCCGCAGAACAAGATCGTCGAGATCGAGTCGCGTCGCGGACGCGGCCAGGGCTAGTAAGAAGGGACCTGGGCTATGGGGGATAGGGCCGTGGCCGAAAAGGCCCGAAGGGTGGCGCCATGAGCGAGTTCCGGGCGATCCCCGAGATGCTCGACGAGGGCGAACCCGAAGACGGTGCCGTTCAGGAGGTCGACGATTCGGACGGCGGCACGACCGCGTCGGTCTATCTGCCTCCCTTCCGAATCGACGTCACGGTTCGAAGTGGCGTCGCACAGCTCGTCTCCCGGCACCGGCTCGCCCTGGCGGTTCGCCACACCCTCGAAGCCGCGGGCGCACCCGGCCCGGCTTCGATCGCCGTGGTGCTCTCGAACGACACCGAGCTGGCGGAACTGAACGTCATCCACATGGGCCACTCGGGCGCGACGGACGTTCTTTCGTTCCCCTTCTTCCCGCCTGAGGCGTATCCCTCGCACGAACGGGGCATATCGATCAGCCGCGATCCCTGGGTAGCGGCTGCGCTCAAGCAGGCGTTCGCACTGCCACCCGGATTGCGGGCGCACCTGGGCGACTTGATCGTCTCGGTCGAGCGTGCAGCGGCGCAGGCCGGCGACGGCATCGGCGGGCAAACCGGTGACATTCGCTGGACGCCGGCCGAGGAGATGCTCCTGCTCGCGGTTCACGGGACGCTCCACGTTTGCGGTTGGGACCATGCCGAACCCGTCGAAGAGGCGGGCATGCGGGCGCTCGAGCGAAAGATCCTCGAGTCCCTTCCGAACGAGGCGACCCCGGGGCCGGATCGCTAACGAGCACTCGTCTCGATCGCCGGCCGGGCATGCGGAACCATTACCCCCGCGAAGCTAATGCCTCGCCGCCCCTGATACCATCCGCGCAGGCCCTCCGGAACGGGATCAGGGCTTGTTTTGCGTGTCGCGATGCTCTTGCGGCCGCACCTGCGGAGCAACGGTGAAGATAGTCGTCGGTCTCGGAAACCCTGGTGCCCAGTACGAGAAGACGCGCCACAACATCGGCTGGATGGTCCTCGACCGACTGGCCGATCGAGCCGGCTGGTCGGGCAAGGGTCGGACGCGCGACGCCTCGGCCATCGTCCAGGGCCGGTACCGCGGACTCGATCTGCTGCTCGTCAAGCCGCTCACCTTCATGAACGAGTCGGGTCTTGCGGTGCGCAAGGTGCTGGCCCGCGAACACGCCCCGCTGGTCGAGATGCTGGTCGTGGCCGACGACTTCGCCCTGCCGTTCGGCAAGCTGCGCTTTCGTGAGGGCGGCAGCGCCGGTGGGCATAACGGGCTGCGATCGATCGTCGAGGAGATGGGTTCTGAGAAGTTCAGCCGGCTGCGGGTCGGGATCGGCGATCCCGGTCCGGATGCGATCGACCACGTTCTGAGCCAGTTCTCCCGCGGTGAGCGCGCCCGACTGACCGATCTGCTCGATGCCGCCGCCGACGCGGTCGAGGCGTGGGCGCGCGAAGGGACGAACAAGGCCGCCAATCACTTCAATGCCTTCGAACTGCGGCCGGACGACGATCAGCGAGCGGCGCCGCCGGGCGAAGTCGACGGACCGCCCGGACCCGACGGCATCAGGCGCACTCGGACCGGCTGGCGCAAGCCGAAGGCGGCCGAGGGCGGCGAGTGAGCGTCCGCGGAGGCCGTCCTCTCCGCCGCCAGATCGAGGCCGCCCTCAGCGGAGCGGCCGACCCGCTCGGCGAAGACGGGTTGGGCTTGCCCGACGGCGCCCGTCCGGACGACGATGAAGCCGACGAGTTCGCCGTCGCGGAGGAGCCGGCCGAGCCGATCCGGCGCGGGAGACGCGGCCGGGAGCGCCGGGTCGACGCCGAGGTGCGCGTCGCCTATCAGGCCGCCCAGGCCGCCAGGGCGGGGGCAAATCGCGACGCGGCGACCGCGGTTCCCGGATCGGGGGCGGCCACGAATTCGCGCCGCCTGCCGGATCTGCACGTGCTGCCGCCGCTTCTGCACGCCAGCGGGGCATTCGCCGCGCTGCGGGAGAGGCTCGGGGCGGAGGGCGCGCCACTCCCCGTGAGCGGCCGGCACGCGGCACTCGCGGCGGTGCCGCACGGCGCCAAATCGTTCCTTGCGGCGGCGCTCGCTCTCGACGGCGTCTCCGGCGGACCGGGCGGCCCGGGCGGAATGGGCGAGCGGCTCTGCTGGGTTGCGCGCGACGCCGAGATCGGCGATCGCGTGGCCGAGGAGCTGCAATCGTGGCTCGGCGACCCCGACGCGGTGGCGGTCCTGGAACCGCGCTCGTCTCTGGCATACGAGCGCAGCGAGCTTGTCCGCGACGAAACGGCGGCCCGCGTCGCGGCTCTGGCCCGCTGGCGCTCGGGCCGGGCCCGGGTCCTCGTGGCCAGCGTTCAGGCGCTCCTCCAGCACACTCTCGATCCCGACGAAGTGCCGGCCGAACCGCGCCACCTCAGAGTGGGCGCTCGCATCCACCAGGAGGAGCTGCTCCACGAGCTGCTCGCCCTCGGCTACGACCCGGTGCTCGAGGTTGCCGGCCGGGGCGAGTTCGCGCGTCGCGGCGGCCTCGTGGATATCTTCCCATCCGCCGCATCGCTCCCGATCCGAGTGGAGCTGTTCGGTGACGAGATCGACGCGATGCGGGCCTTCGATCCGGCCGACCAGCGCAGCATTCGCTCCGTCGACGAAGTGGCCCTGCTCCCCGCCAGTGAGTTCCTGGTGCCCACCGGCGGAGTCGCCGCGATCCGAGAGCGGCTCGCCGCGTTGCCCGGCCGTCTCGGCGCGCGACTCTCGGAGCGTCTCATCGCGGATCTGTCCAGGTTCGAGGAAGGCGTTCGCACCGGAACCGGGGAGCTGGGTGCACATTCGGGGCACATCCACGACATCGGCGCGTCCGCCCGCGCTCTGGACACCGGCGACGCGGCGGAGGTCTGGGCCGCCGTCCTGTGCCCTTCGACCGGTCTCGATCATGTGCCCGCCGGCACGCTCCTCGTCCTCGACGAGCCGGCCGAGATCGCCGACGCGGCCGACTTCCTGTGGCGCCAGGCCAAGGAGCGCCGCGACGAGCTGGTCGCCGCGAACGACCTTCCAGAACAATGGCCCGAGGCGTATCTAGGCCCACGCGACTGGAAGAGCCGCCTGCTGCGCGGTCGCACTCTGGAGTTGACGTGGGAATCCGAAGCCGCCGCACCGGCAGGCGGCGGCACGCCGATGGGCGATCTGTTCGGTTGGCGTGAGCCCTCACTGCCGCCGGCCCGGACCGCACGGTTGGCCGAAACGATCGCGGCCTGGACGAGTGAAGGCGATCGAGTCGTGCTGGCTTCGGACCAGGCCGCCCGACTGGCCGAACTGCTGACCGAGCAGGACATGCCGACCGCGGCCGTCGAGCGAATCGCGGAAGCTCCCGCTCCCGGAACTCGAACTCTCGTGGGTCGAAGCCTCAACGGCGGTTTCGCAGGCGGTCCGGACGGCCTCGTCCTCGTCACCGACCGCGAGCTTTTCGGCACCGTTCGAGTGCGTCGCCCGAAGGCTCTGCGCCGCGTGGTGCCGCGCGACATCTTGGACCGGCTGACCTCCGGCGATCTGGTCGTCCACGTCGACCACGGCATCGCCCGATACGAGCGGATGCTTCGCCGCGGCGCCGCCGGGGACGAGCGCGACTACCTGGAACTGAGCTTCCACGGCACCGACAAGATCTTCCTGCCCGTCGAGCAGATCAACCGCATCAGCCGCTACTCCGGCGGCGAGAACCCCGAGCTGAGCAAGCTCGGCGGCAGCGAGTGGCTGCGCACCAAGCAGCGGGTCAAGCGCGCCGTCACCGACCTCGCCAAAGAGTTGCTCGAGATCTACGCCGCCAGAGCCGCCGCGCCGGGCTTCGCCTACCCGCCCGACACTCCGTGGCAGGCCGAGCTCGAGGCTTCGTTCCCGTACGAGGAGACCCTCGACCAGCTCCGCGCCACCGCCGAGGTCAAGCTCGACATGGAGGCCGGCCGGCCGATGGACCGCCTCGTGGTGGGCGACGTCGGCTACGGCAAGACGGAAGTGGCGCTGCGCGGCGCCTTCAAGGCGCTCCAGGGCGGCAAGCAGGTTGCGGTCCTCGTACCGACCACCGTTCTCGCGGCCCAGCATTACGCAACCTTCGGCCAGCGTTTCGCCGCCTTCCCGATCACGGTCCGCCTGCTCAGCCGCTTCGTTCCAGAGAAGGAGCAGCAGGCGACGGTCGAAGGGCTGGCGGCCGGTTCGGTCGACCTCGTGATCGGAACCCACCGCCTGCTCAGCAAGGACGTCCGCTTCCACGATCTGGGAATGGTCATCGTCGACGAGGAGCAGCGGTTCGGGGTCGCGGCCAAGGAGCGGCTCAAGAAGCTGCGCCGCGAAGTCGACGTGCTGACCCTCTCCGCCACTCCGATCCCGCGCACGCTCAACCTCGCCCTGGCCGGCGTCCGCGACCTGAGCCTCATCGAAACGCCGCCGGAAGATCGGCTGCCGATCCAGACGCGCGTCGCCGAGGCCTCGGCCGGGCTGGTTCGCGACGCGATTCTGCGTGAGCTCGATCGAGGCGGGCAGGTCTTCTTCGTCCACAACCGCGTCGAGACCATTGAGGCCCAGGCCGAGCAGCTCCGCCAGCTCCTGCCCGGAGTGCGGATCGCGGTCGGCCACGGCCAGATGCCGGAGGGCCAGCTCGAGAAGGTCATGATCGCGTTCGCGGGCGGCGGCACCGAAGTCCTCGTCTGCACCACGATCATCGAATCGGGTTTGGACATCCCTAACGCCAACACGATCGTGATCGATCGCGCCGACACTCTCGGCCTCGCCCAGTTGTACCAACTGCGCGGTCGTGTCGGCCGCTCCTCGCGTCGAGCCTACGCATACCTTCTGTACCGCCGCCGCGAGAAGCTCTCCGACGTGGCGCGGAAGCGGCTGCAGGCGATCTTCAACGCCTCCGAGCTGGGCGCCGGCTTCCAGATCGCTCTCTCTGACCTGGAGATCCGGGGCGCCGGGAACATCCTCGGGGCCGAGCAACACGGGCACGTTGCCGCGGTCGGCTTCGACCTCTACACCAGACTTCTCGCCGAAGCCGTCGAGGAGCAGAAGGCCGAGTTCGAAGGCCGGCCGGCCGAGATCGAACGACCGGGCGCAACAGTCGACCTGCCGGTGGATGCCCACCTTCCCGACGATTACGTGCCCGAGACGGCGCAGAAGCTCGAGCTCTACCGCCGGCTCGGGCGCGTGCGAACGGCCGGCGAACTGGCCGCGTTCCGGCAGGAGCTTGTCGACCGGTACGGGCCGCTGCCGCAGCCGGTTCTGAAGCTGCTCGAGGTCGTGGAGTTGCGAATGGCCGCCGAGAGCGCGGGGATCGTGTCGATCTCACGCGAGGAAGGCGAACTCGTCGTCCGGCTCGGGACGTTGTCGCGGGCGTCGGCGATGCGAGCCCTGGCTTCGATGGGCCGCGACGTCGTCCGCTTCGGTACGAATCAGGCCCGCATCCGCCTGCCGCGCGATCCGGCGCGGGCGTGGAGCATCGCCCAATCTGTGGTTTCGAGGCTCCTCCCCGCCGCCGAAGAACAGCGCGAACAGCGCGAACGCGCCCTCGCCGGCCAGCTGCCGCAGTAGCCGTCGGCGCCACCGCGGCGCCACTGCGGCGCCACTCGGCCGCCACCGCCCGGCCCTTGACCGTAGCATCCGGGGTACCCTATCAGCGGCCCCGATCGAGAGAGAAGGTCCGGGCTGGGTCCCAATGGGTCCCGTCACTGGCAACCGGTCAGTTCCGTCGCATCCCGCGCCACGGCCAAACCGGAAGGACTAGGGATGCAGCAAACGACCAATCGCAGGGCAACCGGCTCCCGCGACAAGGAGAACTTCCGCCCCGATATCGAAGGACTTCGAGGCGTCGCGGTACTGCTCGTGGTCTTCTTCCACGCCGGGCTCCTGTCGAACGCGCCGCTCCAGGTCCCGGGCGGTTTCATCGGCGTCGATCTCTTCTTCGTCGTTTCCGGCTTCCTGATCACGGGTCTCCTCATCCGCGAGCGCGAGAGAACCGGCAGAGTCAGCTTCTCCAAGTTCTACGCCCGCCGAGTTCGCCGCATTCTCCCCGCCGCCGCCGTCGTGCTCCTGATCACGATCCCGCTGTCGTACGCCCTCGTCACCCTGATCCAGCGACCGGACACGATGCAGGACGGCGCGGCGGCCGCCCTATCCTTCGCCAACGTCCGCTTCGCCCTCACGACGGACTACTTCAACCCGGTTAGCTACTCGCCGTTCCTCCATTTCTGGTCGCTCGGTGTGGAGGAGCAGTTCTATCTGGTCTGGCCGGCCCTTCTCTTCGTGGCGGCGTGGCGCGCTCCCCGCCTCGGTGCCGGCGTCGCACTGGCGGCAGTCGTCGTGCTCTCGTTCGCG
>Ga0302262_10000555_pt1 | contig 15586 bp, 25 predicted proteins | sample II_Fen_E3_4_FD_194557 | JGI IMG/M metagenome (GOLD analysis project Ga0302262, IMG submission 194557) | Peat permafrost microbial communities from Stordalen Mire near Abisko, Sweden - II_Fen_E3_4 | ecosystem: Environmental > Terrestrial > Soil > Wetlands > Permafrost | place: Sweden: Abisko...
TTCCAATACACACAGAACTTCGCAACATCTGCCCCCACATTTTCAATGAGGGTGAGCAAGTCGCTTGATTGGGCTTCGGTGATTATGGGACCATCATTTTTTTTACCAGCGCCCCGGCCATCGTCGTCTTGGTCTTTAGCGGCAAGGCCGGTGATGGCTAAAAAGGTGTAGCGCTCTAGATAGGAGCTTGCCGAAGAAATAGCTTGTATGGAATTTTTCCCGCCTGAATCATCCGGGGCGGACATGAGAGACGTTGATTTTTCATAGCCTAGCTCATGAGTAAGAAAGCAGGACACTTGAACTTTGTTTTCCGGTTGCGAATATTCCCAGCGCGTTGACAAGCCATACTTGGAAAGCAAAGGGGTAACGGTATTAACAATCTCGCCAAGCTCGGCATGCTTATATTCGGTTGTGCCTTTTGACGTGGTATATTTGACGTGTTTTGTCTTGAGGATAACAATAGCCTCTTTTTTAAAGTCGGATACGGCTCTGAAATAGGCTTTTTTAGCTTCGTTTTCTTCCCAACGCAATTGCAACTCAAAAAGCTGTTGCATCGCCTCAATTGATGCCCCTGTCTCTTGCGCACGGGCAATCAGTGCCATAGGAGTAATTTGGGCTTGGATTACGGTCACATCATTCTCCATTATTTTCCTCACTTCCATCGTCAAGTGGTTCATTTTGGGGGTCGCTGTTCCACCCGGTGATATTTCTATGGGCCTCTTTGCGCTGTTGCTGGTCAAACCATTCAAGTTCAGGGTTGTTATGGTCCAGGTTCATTTCTGTTCCTTGTGCCCACTTAGCATACGCGAGAGATTTCTACCCACTGCTCACCGGCACCAGCCAAAGGCTTGACAAGGTATTCAGTCCGGCCAAAGTTCTGCCTTGCGTCCATGACTTCAACTTCAATCTTGATTTTTTCCATTGTGATTACTGCGTTGGTCCCGATTACTGCCATCATTTCTTTTGTGGTCATTGGAAACCCCTTTTAACAAGACTAGCTGCATTTGTAAGTAAACTATAACAACAACTACGCTAATAGTCAACAAAAAACTACAGGATTATCCCTAATTCATCGGCCAAATTTGCCGCCTCTTGTGTCATCAGATTACCGACATTTTTAGCCCTGAGAACGGCTGCACAGATGGCATCTTCCTTGCTAATACCCCTCCCGCTAAAATAACGGGAATCCTGGAAAGACAACATTGCTAAAAAGACATCCCCATCCAGTGTAGCATGGGCCGGTGTTTCGATCTTAACGGTGCCAATGCTCCGCCCATTCAACACAATGTTTTCCTCAACGTCTGCCCGTGGTGCCGATGGTTCAAATGTGATGTTCATAACGCCCCCTTTATTGTGTAAAATACCCACTCCAAAGCCCGATAAAGACCGTAGAATGCTATCGCCGCCATAAACCATGCTGCTATCTCTATTGCAAAGTCCCGTGCGCTCATTTTCCCGCCCCCTGCACCGGATATGCCGGTTTCATTTTGCCCGATCCGTCGCGCTGGCATCCATCAAACGACATACCGACAACCAGAAGAACAATCGCCAGGACCACCAACAGTATGTCGTTGCCGCTTGGCCGCTCTTGGCTTCTCATTTTTTGCCACTCCAAATTCATTGGGGTTCCTTTCTTTTTGCTTTTAGACAACGTCCGCTACCCCTATTCGATTTGCAAGGCCGCAGCTCATTTTGTCACCAGCCTTTCAACGCCCCCGCATTCGTCAAAACGGTAGAAATTACGGATAAAGGTTAACTGCTCTTCCGTGGGGTTAATGCGCGCGACAGCAAAAGCATGGAACAGTAATTGTGCGGCTATACGGTTGTCAACCCTGGCCGTAAGACTCCCACACCAAAGAGGCCATGCTGAATAGTCCAGGGAAGCACCGTTCAGGGAAGCACCGTCCAGGGAAGCACGGTTCAGGGAAGCATAGTCCAGGGAAGCACCGTCCAGGGAAGCACCGTTCAGGGAAGCATAGTTCAGGGAAGCATAGTCCAGGGAAGCACCGTTCAGGGAAGCACCGTTCAGGGAAGCACGGTTCAGGGAAGCACGGTTCAGGGAAGCATAGTCCAGGGAAGCATAGTTCAGGGAAGCATAGTCCAGGGAAGCACCGTCCAGGGAAGCACCGTCCATGGAAGCATCGTTCAGGGAAGCACGGTTCAGGGAAGCACCGTTCAGGGAAGCACGGTTCAGGGAAGCATAGTCCAGGGAAGCATAGTTCAGGGAAGCATAGTCCAGGGAAGCACCGTCCAGGGAAGCATCGTCCAGGGAAGCACGGTCCAGGGAAGCATAGTTCAGGGATACTCCTGTGTTAACAGCGTGTAAAACCAGTTCGCGCAAATTCATTTCGCCCTCAACAATTACATTGCCATTCCATCTGTTTAATATTTGTGTCATTTTAAAACCTCCCATGATTTTATTTATGCTACCCAAAATGTACCATCCTCTAGGGTTTCGACCTCTATTTCCGTATCGTGGCGTATATCAATATATAGGACCTGCATATTGTCTGTTATCCCCTTGGCCTCAACAGCTTTTTTAAATTCTGCCCAAGTCATTTTGAACCTCCTTAATGGCGTAATAAAAAATTCTTTAATGCTGCGTGGCATATTTCCGACCGCGTTTTACCCGTTCCCGTCCCCGTACCCGTTCCCGTCCCCGTCCCCGTCCCCGTCCCCGTACCCGTTCCCGTCCCCGTCCCCGTACCCGTTCCCGTCCCCGTCCCCGTACCCGTTCCCGTTCCCGTTCCCGTTCCCGTTCCCGTTCCCGTTCCCGTCCCCGTACCCGTTCCCGTTCCCGTACCCGTTCCCGTACCCGTTCCCGTTCCCGTACCCGTTCCCGTTCCCGTCCCCGTACCCGTACCCGTACCCGTACCCGTAGGATGTTTGGCTATTTTCGCCTATGAAAGTTTGCCGACCCATGCTGCCTCCCTGCACCTGATATGCATAATAGCCGTGAGTGGGTTATATTCAATCGTGGGGCAGAAATCAAGTACGGTTTTTAAAGTGGGGCCGTCATCGGCTATTTCACCCAAACCTTTAGTAGTGCCCCATACCCGGATATGAGCCGCATTGCTAAGGCTGAAATCCCCCCCATCGGTAACAGATCGGTATCCGACTGCGATCCACCCACGTTGAAGCACAGCAATGTAAATATTGCCCGTCACTTCACTTCGATTAGCTAATAAAGTATCTTTACGCACGTATTCTACTTCATCAATTTTGATCGTTTCAGGCTTCATTTGTTGTCTCCTTTATTTTGTGGTATGTTCCATTAAATACAGCAATAATGCCAAATGGCAGGTTTCTGATCGTGTTTGGCCGGTTTTTGCAAGAACGGCTTGCAGAACTGACTCGGTTACATCGTCAATCCTGGTACCGATGGAGTGCTTTCTGGGTTGTTCGTATCGCTTTGTCATGGGGTTTCCTTTGCCAGTTTTTTAACCAGCGGTCGGAACAAAGCATTTACAGAAGTGCGCAAATGGTATGCCCTGTCGCTGATGATTTGCTTTTCTGCCTTTGTCACCCGAATACTAATTGTTTCTGTTAATGGTGCTGTTTTCATTTTGTCACCTCCTTTTCTGTTTATTATGATTTATTGTTTATCATTTATTTTTTATGTTGTCAACAAGAAAAAATAGTGTTACCGTAAATCATATTTCAGGAGGAGGTGCCACCTATGGGTGCTTATGACGATTATTTAAAAAGTCCTATTTGGGCAGCCAAGAGACAAGAAGCTTTAGCGAGAGATGGGGAAAAATGCCGTTTTTGTTACTCTAGCAAATCTTTACAAGTCCACCATAGGCATTATCCAAAGGTATACGGCGAAGAACCTTTAGCGGATTTAATTACCTTGTGTGGGTTGTGCCATGAGGTGTTCCATCTCCAGCGCGAGATAACGCAGCAGTCTTTTAGAAAAGAATCTAAACAGCCTAAAAAACAAACAGTGTCTACCAAAAAAAATAGAAGTGAGAAAAAACAAATCAGGGCAGCAACAAATGCCCAAAGTTGGGCGGCATTTAAAAAACTGAAAGAGATGGGGATAATTGAAAACACTAACCAAATTCCGAGGCTTTCAATAATAGCTTGGAAAATAAGCGAGTGCCAGGGGAAAGTATTTGACCCGTTGGCTGGTAAGAGATATTTCCAACGCATCGTTGCCGAGTTTCTTTCACTGAATAATATTGATTTGTCTATGAAAGCGATAAAAAACTAACCGGTCGGTACTTGACAGGTAAAACAAGGGCCACATGGGGAGGTACCATGCAGCCCGCTCAAATAGAGTCCAAAGGAGGTAAGTTTTTTAGTTTGCAGAAGAAACGGTTTTCAATTCGGCCAGCGCCGTAGAGAATTCCGTCAGCACACTGGAGTTGTCCGTTCCGCCGGCGGATACAATCATACTATTGATCGCCGTGAAATTGGTCTGAAACGTAGCGGCCAGGGTCGCCAACTTGGTCCCGTCCGGGGCCGCATTCGCCGCCGTGGCATCCGCCAGCAATTGTGCATATTCCTTTTGGGCGGCCAGCGCCAGGGTATAAGCCTCTTTTGCCGCCGTGCAGTATGCGGGTTGAGCAACGCAGATTGCGGTGATAGATAAAGACCCCACCGGTTTCATCAACGTCCCGGTGATGGTGTTGATCTTCGTGGCCACGGCCAGTATTTTTGTATTGGCGGCCGTTACCTTCGTTTCGATGTTTGAAACGGTAGTGTTATTGCCAGCGCAACCACTAAGCGATAGGAGCAGCAGGGGGAACAGAAACAGTCTCTTCATTGGTATTCTCCTTTTTTCCAGTTAATGCCTCTATAATTTGGGATGATCCGGGTACAACTACATTAATCTTGGCCTCTGCCGCCTGAATAACTGGGGCTGGGAGAGACGCTATTGCTTGTCGAATCAGTTTGATGTAATGGCACCATCCATTCTGTGGGACATTTGGATCATTGCCCCACTGTTCCGATTTGATGAATGCCAGAGCCAGGGGAATAATTACGGTGGATGCAATCCATTGTGCCCCTTTCCATACAGTTTGCCAATCTATTTGGCTGATGAACTCCATTTCAAGCTCCTTTCAGTCGGTCAATATAGACCTGGATATTGTGGTCTTCCGGGTTAATAATTTCGTGGTCATCGTCTTTCAAAATCATAGCCGGTTCGCATTTTTGGTTAAAATTTATAGCCGGGGTCATAGGGACAGGATCATCGTCACAAATTATGCGGCTGTGAAGCAATTCAGGACCGTTGGTTAGGCGTGAGTATACTCTGGGGCAGCCAAACGTCACCACGGGGCAGACAAGAGCTTCTGCGGCTAAAACAGCTATTGCGCCCCCAAGAGAATGGCCGGTGATATAAAACCGTTCGCCTTTTAGGTATTCAATCCGAGGCCAAAGTATTTTAAAGGCCGAGACAAACCCAGCATGTGCAGGAAAACCTGTAGGACTTTCCACAGTAAGGATATTGAAATCTCGTAACCAATTCTGAGTATTGGCCGAACCTCGAAATATCAACACTAGGGCTTCTTCCCGTTCGAATATCCCGTAGCGGAGATCATCCACATCAACCCATCCATCCCCGCCTACGTATGATTCTTGGCAGAGCTTTGCAAAGTCGGTGTATGTCACTCCTTGCCTCCTTTTAATGTTTCAAGCGCCGCTTTTTTCTGAGCCTCACGTTTGCACATATCGCAAGTCCCACAATCATAACTTGCTAGAACATAACCACGGGTTTGCCAACAGTATTTTGTCCTCTCCATGCCCTCACCTCAGTTCTATAACCAAAATCTCCAGTTAAGGGCGTCTATGTAGGCGTGAAGGTCAGACAACATACGGCGTTCCGTTATAGTTCGTCAACCTGGCATACCACGAGTGCCGGAATTGAGACTGTGACGGATCATTGGCGATGATGTTATCATAATACGCCTTTGCTTGGCTATTGCATTTCGCTATCAGGTCCGGGCCGTGCTGGGCATTTACAGCCGCAATCGTGGCAGGGCCTATCACTCCATCGTCCGTGACCCCTGCGGCCCTCTGTAGCCACCTTTTAGCGACGCCACCACAGTTTACATATTTGTCGAATACCCATTTTGCAACAGCCTGGTCAATAACATCCGCCAGAGGCCCAAAAAAATTCACCCGGTAAAACTCTTTAACAAGGTTTTGTGTTGTTACGTTTTCTGATAAAACCCTATTTAGGTGGGCTACCCAACTCCAATAACTTCCGGTGTTATAGGTAGGCGGGTCAAGCAAAGTTTTTTTTGTGTTGTCGATTATCTGCCAGCCGCCCCACTTCGGCCAGTTTTTACGGGAAATGCCTTTGTACGTTTCCCCTCCTTTATCATCCGGGTTGTTGGAATAACCACCTTCTTTCCCCATCGTGTTGCCAAAGCACTTATCAAAGTCACTCACGTTGCGCCATCCTTTCTATTGTTTGGGTTCCAGGGGCAACCTGCACACTGCCACTTGGTACCATGCCCCCTTCGTGCTGAGAAATGGGGGCAATGCCAATTCATCTGCGTTTTTGCTTGAGCAAAGAGATACATTTGGTAGCCTCTTGGTTACTGGACGTATCAGAAGACGCGAAACATGCCGTTTGTCTGGGTATATTTCGAAGCATATAAAACGGGGCAGAATATGTCAAGGATGGAGTGCAACCGGCTCCTAGGCAGTACAGGGTTGAATAGCATGCCGCGTCTCCAGCGGTACACGTCAAAATGACTTGCTGGCTCGACTGGTATCGGCCCGACTTGTTGGCTGAGGTTGTGGGCGGAATAGCCCCTCCTGTGCTGCCGCTTCCACTTGTGCCAAGGACTGCCCCATCGCTCCCGTGCATAAGCGCACCCCATGTAATATTTGAGCGAGCGGCGCTTGTTATGTCAGTCAATGGTGCTATGGTGCTTCCTATTACAGTGGCACCAACGGCAATTGAGTTTTGTCCAATGGCCGAAGAACTGCTTTTCAAAGCAACATCCCAAACATCCCCGTAAGTATATGATAAAATAGTTGTGCTGCTAAGAGTCATTTTATCTTCAATATTTAATAAAGGGTCAACACATAAAAGATTATTGGTGTTAGGACATTCCGAGTTACTGAAATTGTAGACTAACCCGTCTTTTTCATCTCTAATAATGGGGTGTGTGCCTGTATCACCGCAAGCACCGGACCCATTCCCGTCTCCGCCCCCATTGTAATAAAAATTAGAATTTCTGTAGCCAGACAGCCGGAAATAATCACCCAAAAATATATTATTCCGTCCTGTATATGTTTCACCACCCGTGCATGTGGTATCATCACCTTTTACCATTACTGCACCACTGCCCGCACTATAAACAGTGCTATTGATCATAGTATTTTTGCTACCCGCAACCGTAAAATGGAATAGCACCGCAGTACCTTGTGCCCGGCAATTGTCTCCGCCAGCATTATAAAGACTTGATGTTGTATTGGATAAAGGATTACCATTGAAATAATCACAATTCCCTATAACAATAGTGTTTTCAACCACGGTTGGCGCTGATGATTTTATCCCATTTCCAGCGTTGCCTTCCATCCGGCAATTAATTACTGAAAGCGTCCCCCCTTGATCACCAGCAAGATAAAGCATATCAAGCCCGTCTTGGGTATTGTGTGAAAATTCAGAGTTAGTTATTACCCAGTTGCCACCAGTGAGATATGTACCTATCCCGTCGCTGTATGCGTTGCCTTCCTCTTGCCCAAAACATCCATATACAGCTTTACCGGGGTAGGTCTCACCACAGCCGTTATAGGTAAAATGGCTATTGCTTATGGTGATTGTGCCCGAATTGGAAGAATCGGTCCCACTTCCTATAGCCCCATGACCCACGTCTCCATCCCATCCGACGTTCCCATTTGCATGAAATATGCACCCGTCTACAGTCGGGTTTGTAAGCCGCCCCGCGTGAATACCCCCAGTTTCCATTCCGTGAATATTTAAATCCTTGATAGTCGTACCAGTGCTATCTGTCCAGGCAAGACCGTAATCACCATGATCACCAAAAGGATACGCCGCACGATTACAGGCAGAAGCATCTATCCCCGCCTTGATACAACCAGAATGATCCGTTATTTCTAGGTACTGGACAAGTGTGTTGTTGCTCCCTGCAAGATTGATTACCTGAGCCGCTCTTTGGGTCGCCCATAGTTCGGGCGGCGGCGTGGATTTGGTATCGTAATTTTTACCCAGGATTCTTGTGGGGTGTGTGGAGTCTGTACCGGAGGGAATTGGCGGAAGTACACACGCATAGGCCCAGGCAGAGTTGCATGATCCTGTATTGGGCGCGCCATAGCCCATCATGTAGGAGCCGGAAGCGATAATAACGGTATCGCCGCCGGAGATGGACCACGTGCCACCACCCAATCCGTCAACTGTAGCGAGCCAATAAGGATGGCTTACAGCACAGGCTTGGCCGGTGCCACTACCGGGATAAGCCGCATCGGCAAGACCGGTGCATTGACTGCTCGTACCACCGTCCGTGCGGACGTACCATGTATTTGAGGCAAAAGACAGACTAGGACACAACACCAGTATAAAAAAAATAATGTATCTCATGTTATAGCCCCAGTATGAAGTCATCAAGATGATTGCTGGTGAATGTTTCCCTAAACCCAGAGTAGCCCGTTGAAATATCAGAATCCGTAACGGTCGATATCAAAGTCCCATTTTTATATGAAGTCAGGGTTGTCCCATTTGCACACAGCTTTAAAATATCTCCCGTAGTGGCAGAAATATCAGATGTAAGGGATGTTTCAGTGCTAGCTACCCTTTTTTTAATAGAAAAGTTGTTCGCCGATAGCCAATACAAGGTATCCGTCGATGAATTTATTCTTACCGCTGGGCCTGTTAACCCGCTCACAACCGAAACTATAGTCACTGTTGCGCATTGATCCGCGCCTGACCATCCGGTGTAGTAGGCTATATTTTGGCTAGTATCAGTGCTACCCTGGACATATCCGCTCACAACCGAAACGCTAGTCGCATATGAGGGGATAGCCCATAGGCCGCCGCTCACCGTGGGCAGAGCGCCATCGCTGTATGTGAATGAATCAGTGTAAGACGGGGACCCCCCACCAGCCCCCACTCCGGTGCCACTCAAGGCCACCTGCTGCCGGGGGAAGTTAGGGGCTGAGTAATTGAGATACCCGGTAAAACTGCCTGCCGTTGAGGGCGTGAATGATACGGTTTCCGTGCAACTGGCCATCGAAGCAAGATCAAAAGGGTTAGAACCGCATGTCCTGGATGTTTCGCTAAACCCTGTGCCCGTGACGGTCAGAACAGCCTGCTCCCAAACGCCTAAACCTGTTGAGGTAAAGGTGAAAACTTTTGTCTTAGACCCACCCGTCGAGACGTTACCAAAGGACCACGAGGTTGGAGACACAGACACACTTGTGGTTATGTCGGTGTATTGAACTGCCGTGGTACCACCCCACCCAAAATGCCAGCCGCCCCATTGCCAGGCCTGGGCGGGGATGGCGCAGGAGATCATACAAGCCACACAGAACGCCAATACTTTGTTTTGCATACCCTCCTCCTATTTCCCGATGGCAGAAATGGTTCCATCCCAATCAACTACTAGCTTTGCGGGGGCACCAGCCCCATTAATTGTATTAAACCCAGGCAATCTGACAATATCGCACTTAGCACCCGCTGCGTACAAAAGGTGGCGATCACCTTTAATTACCCACGTTGTGGTGGCCAAGGTATACGATTGTATAATGCCAACAAACGCCATTATACCGGACCCGGCAGAAGATTCTATACGTAAGGCATATCCTACGTTTTTGTTATATACGCCATCTACTCCAAAATCATAACTACCACTCAAAGAGGTATTTAACGCTACGTTAGTATTGCCCCCTGTATAAGTCATTCCGGTGATCATATTTGCTGTGGTAAAGGTATGCACCACACTTGCAACGTTACTATAAATATTGACAAAACTGCCTAATGTCGATCCCACACTAGTGTTAGTTTCTCCAACGCTCTTCAATTCTACCGATGGATACGGAGCAGAATACGCAAGGGTGCCGGTAATAGGAAGGTCGGTATCTAACACCGTGATGAGGTTCCCAGATTCAAGTTTTAAATAATCATAAATAGTATAAAAATCATTTGACCTTATTTGAATACCAGTCATATACCCCGACAAATCCACAACGCATGTATAGTATGTGTCGTCATTTGGTTTAAATTGATTTGTTGAAACGGTGACACCATACACAGGATCAGAAGCCGACAACCGGACTAAACCATAACTACCCTCTGAATAATTATCTATTATCGCCACAGCTCCGTTAGTATAGCCTCCGCTGTTGTAAAAAGTTAAATCAACAGCGTAAACAACATTTGCCGATGTTGTGGGTTGTGACCCACCTGTTTGGCCCGCGTTTCCAGTGCCTGTAAAATCGTTTTCTTTTATGCTTATGCTTCGGCCTTTTATCAACCCGTATATAGCGTTTTTTTCATTATACATAATAATGTTGTTTCTAATAATTAGCTTGTTAGTTTCTCCCGTGTATGTTCCTACAGTATTCCCGATATATATAGCGCTACCACCGTTCTGGAAAATAACAGAGTTTTCGATAGTACCAAAGATAAGGCCATACGGGGCGTAAATAGCATGATCTTTAAACCCAGATATTTTGCAATTATTTAAAAAAATGGGTTGACCGCCATCTGTATGGGAAATACCGTTTCCACCGGCAGCTTGAATATCACCAAAAATCCCGATACCATCAGCGTACAAACCGTGGGAAAAAACCGAAATAGCTTGCCCCGTGGTTATAACAGATCCCGTGCATTGAGTTTTGTAAGTACTGTATTTGTTGGTGGTACTCCCCGGCACAGTGTCTGCCCTATCCATAAAAGGAAGTGTTGGTATTCCTTCTCCGTAAAGTTTAACAGTATAGGCATTGATAGCCGTGGTTGTATAATAAATACCGGTAGGAAGGGTCATTTTAAGGATGTGGCTGTCGTTGCAACTTGTAAAAGCTCTTTGCAGCGCGACCCCGTTGTCAGTCGTTGCGTCGCCCACCGCCCCCCACCATTGAGGATTAGGGTTGACACTGGTATTGGTGAAAATTATTCGCCCTGTACCACCAAAAATCTGATACGTTCCCGCAGTGAAAGGCTCCGAGATTCTTAATGTGGTTGTGTTGTTTATGCGCCCGCCTGGGTGGTAAAATATCTGAGCCCCACAACTGTGAACTGTGGCTGAAGAGATATTGCTTTGCACGGCAGAAAGAGCCGAAGTCACGTGGATAGGGTAGCTCTGGGCGCATGCAGCGGCCATAGTGGAAGGACCAGGGATTAGCACCCCATTTACTTCGTATTGTATCGGCCCCGTAAATTGTTCAGTATATGTGCCATCAGGCGTAAAACATCCCGTGGAGTTTCCAAATGCTGTTACACCTGATGGTGCTTGCCCTGTGGGACATGAAGTACCTGTATTTAACAACGATGTTGCGGTCCGAGAATTTCCGACAATACCCGATGCAAATGTTTTAATTCCATATAAAGTTTCATTACCTTGAGTATGGGCAAATTGGCTATTAGCTGCTTTTTTTGCAGTGGACCCATCAAGAAACAAGACACTACCAGATGGATTAAGAGGTATGTTCGCCATTGGCCGATCATTCCACCATTCAACAAATGGAATAATGCCTGCGGATGACATTGTTGCTGACATTATCACAAGCATCGGTATTAAAGATAATTTTGTCTTCATATTGTTACCTCTTTATTTGTGTGAGAAAAAAGCTACTATATAACTAGCCACCACGGTTGCAACGGCTAGAATGATATTGTGTTTTACTTTTGATCCATCATTTATTGGTGCCATTTCCAAGGCACGTATGCGAGTGAATAAAATATCGTTATCTCGACGTAATTCAATTAATTGCTCGCCTTGAGCAGCTATTTTTTCAGCAACATTGACAAATCTATCGAGCATGACGGAAATATGTTTTAGAGTTGATGCATGCTCGCCTAAGATGCCTTCCTTTGAACACGTCTGATGTCCTGGTCCCATTTTATTCGCTCCCATCATTAAAAGCACAGTTAGCGCAGAGTTTTTTTATCATAGCAACTTCTTCCATTGATTCGTTATGTCGTTCGGCAGAGCGCTGGTTTTCTTCTTGTCTCATGGATATAGCAGCGTCGTGAGTTTCTTTTATCAGTCTCGATTGCCTTTCACCTTCAACACGTGTACCTTTTTGGAGGATCGCAAGAGCTATGAGTTGGATACATGTCTGTGATAACCAGTTTTGCCATTCAAGTACCGTATGGGGGAGTTGGAAGTATAGAGGGATGACGGCAATAGCGGCGAATGCGATGATCGCCTCATTTGTCCCGAGTGCATCCGTTATTTTTTCAAAAAAACGGTTTATCATTCGACTTCCACCACGGAATTATTGCCTGTCTGCCCAAAACAGCCGGTGTAGTTATAAAACAAATGGTCGTCATTGATAACCGTTGATTTTTGTGACCCTGATGCCACGGGTTGTGCAGGATAAAGAGATTTATTTGAAGTATTCATATATCGTACTTGGCACGTCGCAGCCCCATTATAATTCATATTTGCCCATAGCCACCCAGTTGTTGGGACGGTGTGAGAAAAATTGTCAGTTACTAAAAAAGTTTTTAAGGAACTGGTAGCTGCCCCTTGGATTGGGCCATTAAGGCTTTCTCTCATAGCATAATCTCTTGCATATGAGCTGCTGCAACAGACCAATACAACTAAAAAAATAAATAATCTCACCTTAGCCCCCTTTTTATCCTTGATATACTTAAATCATCTGATATACTGTCAACATAGTTAATTAACTTTTGGAGGTATTTTATGAAAACGCTTATTATTGCCATGGTGCTGCTTTCCGCTTCTTACTCGTTCGCCGATGAATGGACTAAAACAGATACAGGGTTGCAACTGCTTTACACCGGGCTCCATGTCATCGACTGGGGCCAAACCGCCCATGAAGCAAAAGAGGGCTGGCATTTCCGGCACGAAACTAATCTTATCCTGGGGGGTGGCCCCAAAGAATCTACTGTTCATATTTATATGGCCTCCACTCTTGTTGGGCATGCTGTTATTAGTTATATCTTGCCTAAACCATGGCGACAAATTTGGCAAGGTGCCGGGATAGGCATTGAAGCATGGTGCGTCGGCAATAATTATCGCATTGGTATGAATGGGTTCTTTTAATTTGGCCCTATTGCTATAAAGGAGACGTTTATATCCGCTGCTGTATTCACCCCATTGAATGATGCTATTTCGGCAATTGAATTGGTATAAGATGAAATATGAGCGCTTACGGCGTACCCATTCTGCGGTGAGATAAGTGTCGCGCATACTGAGGGTGAACCACTAAATGGTACTGTGAAATTTACAGTATTATTGCCGGTGCTATTATGGGTTACAGTAAATCCAGACCCCGAAATAACGGCACCCGTGCCCCCATTATACATTCCTCGTATTATTTTAAGCCCCGTTTCAAGGGAGGAAGGGGCACCGTCTGATTTTGTCATTACATTGGCAAGGACTGTCTCAAGCGTAGAGATATTGGCATCGGAGACGTTATAGCCTTTTGTTGCCATCATCTGTGCGAATGCAGCAACAAAGGTAGAAACCTGAAAGGCTAATTTGTTGAAGCTATTCGATGCATAAATACCTGTTACCGCCCCGCCTGACCTTACAGTGTCAGTAGAGTACTGGCTGTCCGTGAGTTGGTTATTTGCCGAAGGGTTGTGTTGAAGGAAATTCGTTGAGCCTGGCATTTATTGCCTCCTTAATTTGTCCATGAGCCTATGTCGAAACCTGAAACAGTGCTGTTGTTTGAATCAAAACCGAAAAAAGTTGGCTCTGATGTATAACTCCAACTACCCTTATCAAAACCTGATACGTATCCGTTGTCGAGATCAAAGCCGAAAAAAGGGAGATCACCCAAGAGATAGATCATCTCTACCCCCTGTGGGCGGGGCACCACAATACCGTTACGAATGCAATCTCTAATTGTCTCGTTGAACGTCCCAGAAAGTGCAACGCTCATGGACATATTAAAATTATCTATTACCAGAATATTCCCACCGGGAAATAGGGTACTCCAAATGGCCTGGAGGCTCGATATTTTCCCATCCCAGCTATTTTGTGCCATTTTGGCTTTTAAGATAATCTGATAATCTTCATCGTCCAATACTGGGTTGCCATTTGATGGAGTGAAACTAAGCTGCCGAGATTGACCTACAATCACCCCAAGTATATCTTGCTGTGCACCGACAGCATGATCAATATCAAAAGCCGTGCCGATGCTTTCAGCGCAATTTTGGCCGTCTTTCAAAACCTGCAATAAAGCAGTCAACATAGCCTCATATTTAGGCTTATCTCGATATTGCGAGGTAACCAAGCCAATGTAATATGAAAGAGGATTGCTCATACCTTTGTGACCGAGATATAAGACGATTGAGTTTGAGCCGCATGATTATAGGTGATGGACATATTCCCTGCCGATTGGCTGCCTGTAGATGGTCCAATTGTTAAAAGATCAATTGAGAATACAGGATTGAGGATAGAAGTCATCACCGCCATAGCTGCGGCATACAGGCCCGAAAGTGTAACATCCTCACCAATGCCCAAACTGTTGAGATATGTTACTATTGCGGTTTGGATCGTAGCCAAATAGGAATCAGTCCACCCCGTCAATGGGTGCACCTGGATAAATGAATAAACCTGTGTATATGCCAAACGGTAAAAACCAACAGTTACCGACAAACCAGAATCCGGGTCGTTTATGGCTACGTCATAAGTGCCATTAGGAGTGCATCCAGGGCCTTTATTCAGGTAAATAGCCATAGCGATAGCAGAGTCCGTGCCGCCCTCTACAACTGCCGTGATAGAATGCCCTGGGGTCCCGTTTGAATCGGTCGTGTCTGTGAAATTCTCATATACTTCTGACCGAGTTACGCCAGAAAGGGTAGATATAGCGCCCTTAGTCCCTGTTAGAAGGGTCGAGGATGGGAGTGCTGTACTGAGCGCCTGTCTGCTTCTTACAGCGCTGTCCTTTTCAACAGGCTGCCCGGCAATAGCAGTATCAGTGTTATTGACAGTCAACCATCCAATAGTCGGGGTGTTTATCTGGTTTATAGTATTAGCTGCGGCCTGGATAGCCCCTATGGTTTGGCATGTTGCGGTGGTTGTTGAATTACCGCTTGAATCGAAAGAAACATCTGTCGGAAGAGTCCATTTATAAGTTCCATCACTGGCTACGCAGTTTTTTATAATCGAATTAGCTAGCCCTGTTAGGATCAACGTACATGTCGAATAAGACGGGACTTTACGAGTTATCCCGTTTATTTTTATAACCCCATCAAGACCTGACCCAACAGCAGTAGACGGCCCACGGTTGTTGTAAGCCAATTGGACTGAACCCATAGCATCATTTGCCAATAAGGCAAATATTGATAGCATTTGGTAGTCAGCCGAATCAGTACCTAGATAAATATCGGTGCCGTAAATGCTCTGCGTTGACGCCACGAGATAGTCAATTATATCGGTGTATGCGGGAAGATGAAGGCCGGAGG
>Ga0302262_10000558_pt1 | contig 15524 bp, 13 predicted proteins | sample II_Fen_E3_4_FD_194557 | JGI IMG/M metagenome (GOLD analysis project Ga0302262, IMG submission 194557) | Peat permafrost microbial communities from Stordalen Mire near Abisko, Sweden - II_Fen_E3_4 | ecosystem: Environmental > Terrestrial > Soil > Wetlands > Permafrost | place: Sweden: Abisko...
CTGAATTTCAGCGTGGCGCCGGGGCAGAAGGTGGGCATTCTGGGGCGCAATGGCGCGGGCAAGACCACGTTGATCAAGCTGATCGGCGGGGTGGAGATGCCGACATCGGGCAAGATCGAGCGGCGGATGACGGTGTCATGGCCGCTGGGCTTTGGCGGCGGGTTTCAGGGCAGCCTGACTGGCTATGACAATGCCCGTTTTATCGCGCGGATCTATGGGGCGCAGTATCGGGATATCCGCGATTTTGTGGAGGATTTCACCGAGCTGGGGCGCCAGTTGCAGATGCCGGTGAAGACCTATTCGGCGGGGATGAAGGCGCGGCTGGCCTTTGCGCTGAGTTTGGCGATCGAGTTTGATTGCTACATGATCGACGAGGTCATTCTGGTGGGGGACCAGAATTTTCAGCGCAAATGCCATGAGGAATTGTTTGAAAAGCGCGCCGACCGGGCGCTGATTTTGGCCTCGCATAGCTCGGGGATTATCCGCGATTATTGTGGCAGCGCGATGGTGCTGCATCAGGGGCGGGGGGTGGTCTATCCCGATGTGGAGGAAGCGTTGGGCGTGTATGATGTGCTTTAGCTTCTAGGTGGGGCGGGCCATTTTCAAGCCATTGAGATGGAAGAAGAATTGGAAATTGCGCCAATAGGTTGGGTAATGCTGCTCAAAGCGGGTTAGTTTTTCGTCATCATAATAATCGGCCAGCCGGAAGGGGCGGTCCAGATTGATGTTTCGGGCTTCCACTGTCGGCAGGTGCATAGCTAGCGCGGTTTCGGCGGTGCGGGTGTCGTGGGTGATCAGCGTGGCCGGGGTGCCCGCGATCAACGCGGCGATAGTGGCATGCAGCCGGGTGCCGAACACGAATTGGCGCGTGGATAGATAGGTGATCCAAGCGTCATAATCGCGGAAGAAGGAAACCTTGTCCGTCAGGTAATTGAGGGTGGTTTCAAGGTCTGTGCCATAGGCCCAGGTCAGGGTCTGATGGTGAAGCGGGGCTTCTTTTGGGCTGGGCGGGGTGCCCAGTTTGGCCATGATGTCTGGCAGTTCGGCTTGCAGCACCAGATCCATCTGGCGGCCAATCGCTTGGCGGTAGAGGAAGCGTTCGAACGGGGTGCCCGCATCAAACAGGTTGCGCGAGGCATGGAGCGAGCTGTTGCTATCGGTGATGATGCTGGAGCGGTTGAGGAAGGCGGTGTTTCGCCCGATTAGCAGCGCCGAGGGGCAGCCGGTGATCATCGCATTATGGATGCCATAATGGGCCAGCACTTCGGCGGAATATTCGCCCCGGACGCTGATCGCGGCGGAGCGCTCGGACAGGATTTTGAGCAGGCGGAGCGTGCCCTTTTTGAGCTTGGGATAGGAGCGATCAGCTTCGGCCTGCGCACCAAGCCCGAGGGTGACGACGGGAAGGGTGGTTGATTCCAGACGGTCTGCCAGTTCGCTGAAATCTTCGTAAGAATTCATCCAGTTGGCGGCGCTGATCACAATGCAATCGGCATGGGCAATATCTGCTGGTGTAAAGCAATAAACCCCGCGTTTGGCGCCTTTTATTTTGCGATAGGCGGATTCGGAAAACAGCATATTGCCAGAATTGCAGCCCAAGCTGTTAAAAACATGCAGAGTGTTTTTTGGATCAGCCTCGCAAGCTTGATAGTTTACAGCGCAGACATAGGGGGATTTATGCAATTTTTATACCCCGAAGTAGGGAGATGATATGGGTGAAGAATTGAAGGTGATCTTTTGTGTCTAATAATAGCCGAGATTCTGGAAATAACCACCTCGGAATAATCGGAATTGGTTGGCAAACGGCAAAACCCCCCGGCGGCCAAGGTTGGCGACCGGGGGTGATGTAATCTTATACGCTGAAGGTATGGGCCTAGGTGGCGATGTGATAAGCCTCGACGCTGCGATCAAGCGCGCGATGGTGGAGCGGATCGCGGTAGGTGGCGGTGCCCCAGCGCTGTTGCAGCAGGGCCAGCTCGCGCATGTAACGCTCCAGATTGTCGGCGCGGAAATCCTTGCCGCGTGATTTGGATTCGTGATGGATCAATACCGAGCGCGGCTCATACAGGTTGCGATAGCCGGCCGCCTGCAGTTTCAGACACAGGTCCACATCGTTGAAGGCCACGGCAAAGCCTTCTTCGTCCAAGCCGCCGACTTCCCAGAATTTGGCCTTTTCGACCACCAGACAGGCGCCGGTGACCGCCGAGACATAATGCGGCACATGGGCGCGGGCGAAATAGCCCGGTTCGCTGTTTTTCAGGAAGCGATGGGCGTGGCCCGCCGCCTGACCCAGCCCGATGATGACGCCCGCATGCTGGATCGAATGATCATCATACAGCAGCTTGGCCCCCACCGCGCCGACGCCGGGCCGTGTGGCCTGGCGCATCAGGGCCGAGAGCCAGACCTCGTCGATCACTTCAATGTCATTGTTGAGCAGGCACAGATAGTCGCCATTGGCGGCGCGGGCGGCCAGATTGTTGAGCCGCGAGAAATTGAATGGGCCATCATCATGCAGGATGGTGATGCGCGGATTGGCCGAAACGCGGCGCAGATAATCGAGCGTTTCGGGATCGCGGCTGCCATTATCGACGATGATGATCTCGACATTGCGATAGCGGGTGCCGTTGAGCACACCCGTAACGCAGATGCGCAGCAGAGCGGCATGATCGCGCGTGGGGATGATCACCGAGACCAGCGGGCGCGGCAATTCGGGCAGCGGCCATTCCACCGAGATAGTGCCAAATGGCCCCGGCTGCGCTTGCGCGCCCAAGGGCGCGACATGATGGGCCACTACGGCTGTGCGCGCTGCGATTTCGTCGGCCTCGCTGCCCAAGGTGGCGGTGGGGGTGGCGGGTTGATGCACCAGCACATGCGGCACATGCACCACCTTCTTGGCATCGGGCTGGCGAGTGATGTCGAGCAGCATGGCGTATAGCCCGGCTTCCGAGAGGGCCGGATGCAGGGGGGGCTGGGCTAGCGCGGTTTCGCGCCGAATCAGGCAGGCGCCCGACAGGTAATCCTGCGCGAGAAACAGTTCGGGGTTGAACTGCGGCTTGAACCACGGCGTTTCGCGCTTGCCGCGCGGGGTCATCGTGTCTTCGTCGGCGTAGAACACATCTGCGTCGGGGTTTTTGAGCACCGCCTTGGCAAAGCGATAGAGCGCATGGGGGGGCAGGGTGGCTTCTGGACCCAGCGGCAGGACATAATCGCCGGTGGCGGCCTGAAGGCCAAGGTGCATGGCCTTGTAGGGATTATCCGTGCGGCCGGGCACCAGCGTGAAGCGGGGCACATCGGGCGCCTGAATATTGGGCGTTTCGCGCGATTGCGCCAGCACCAGCTCCCAATCGCCATAGACCACCGCTTCGAGCGCGGCGATGCGCTTTTCCAGCCGGGCGATCGGCTCGCCCGGCGGGTGATAGAGCACCACCGACAGGCGCGGGCGCTCGGGCCAGCTTTCGATCACCGCGGGCGCTCTGGCCAGCGTGTCTTCCAGATGCTCGCGCCAGAGAATCCAGTCGCGGTAAGCATGGCTGCTTTCCGAGAGGACGGCGCGGAGCCGGTTGCGGGCGCGCACCTTTTTGCCGGTGATATGCCAATAAAGGGCTTCACCGGCGCGGGCGGGGTTTCGAGGCAGGGTGCGCAGCAGGGCGCTGTAGAAGTTCATCGCACGTCCAGGCTGAGAAGGTTGGTCCAGAGCGATTGTTGCACTGCACAAAGGTTGATGCAAGTTAATGTTTGCGCAGCATTCTCTGCCAAGGGGCGGAGGCTGGCCCGTGCTGCAATCGCGGTATCAATGGAATCAGCCCATTGTGCCGGATCATCGGGTGCGAGCAGGGCGGATTCCTCCAAGGCATGGGCCGGTGCATAGCTTTGTGGATAGAGGCCTACCGCGCCCAGAATGGCGTGTTCGGTGATTTTTGAGGCCGAGCGGGCGCGGTCAAATGCGGTTTGCGCCAAGGGGTAAAGCGCGAGATGGAAGCGTTGGCGGGCCATCCAGCGCTGATATTCCCGCCATGTCATCGGCTCTAGCCGACGGGCGCGGGGGTGATGTTCGAGCCTGTCATCCACGCGGCGCGGGGCGAAATAGGTGAAGGTGGTGTGGGGGTGGCGATCCAGCGCATCGGCCACCAGCGGGGCGATGGTGGCTTGCGCGCCATAATGGCTGCCGGTGCCCAAGTGCACGATGCGCAAGGGGGCGCCATGCTGAAGCGCGGCGAAATGGGCGGTATCGGCCAGAGGTTGGCGCCAGACCGGATCGATGCGGCGCAGGCGTGGGGCCAGCCTTGGCCCGAGGCCGGGCAGGGCGGCCAGCGCTTGGAGCAGCGCATCAGAAGCGGCGAGCACCACATCGGCGCGGGCGAGCAGATCGCGCTGGAAATCGCGCTCAAACGCCGCCAGCCGGGCGCGATAGGCGGGGGGAAGGGCGGGGCAATCGATGCCGCCGACCACATCATCATCGATCACATAGGCCAGCCGCCCGCCCCAAGCCAGTGCGTCGCGCATGCGGTGGGGGGTGTCTCGGCGAATCAGGATGAACCAATCGCCCGCGATGAAACTATTGGCACCCACGCGGCGGATCGGGGCACCATGGGGGCCGCCCAGATACCACGGCTTGCCGATCCAGCGCGCCATGGCGTTGCGGAAATAGAGGTCTGTGCTGGGCTGGCGCGACATGGTGGGGCGGATCAGGCCGCGTGGGTCAGGCGGGCGAGCAGCGCCGCGCGTTCGCCTGCGGCATGGGCGATGGCTTGGGCTGCATGCCAGCGTGCGCCACTGGCGGGATCGGCATAGCGCGGCACCGCCACGAAGGCGGCATGCACAAGATCCTCCAGCGCGCGCGGATTGCGGCGGTGGGGCGCGGGCAGGCGATCCTGTGTCAGGCCCCAACCCGCATAGAACGGCATGCCGAAGCAATGCACCGGGCGGCCATGCAGCAGGGCTTCAAAGCCGATCAGCGAGGTGACGGCATAGGCCGCAGCGGCCTCGCGGATCAGGCGCACCGGGTGGCAGCCATCGGCGATGACGCGCACACGAGGATGCGCCAGCGCGGCGGGGGGGAGCCAACTGCGCTTGCGATGGGTGAGCACATCGGGGTGAACTTTGACCAGCACCTGATGATCGGGATAATCGGCCAGCGCGGCGGCGAGCATGGCGGGAAAGACGCTGGCATCGGCAAGGCCGCGGGGCACCGAGAGATCGCCCGCACATTGATCGGCCACCAGCACATAGCGGGCGGGCAGGGGCGCGGCATAATCGGCGGCGTGGTTATATTTGGACAGGCCTGCCGCGCACCATGCGGCAATCAGCGCGCGGGCTTGCGCGGATTGTTCGCCCGAGGCGCCGATGGCGATGGCCAGTTCCATCCGGCAGGGGGCGGTGGCATCATAATAGCAGCCAATATCGTCGACCAGCAGCGAAAGCGAGGGGGCATCGCGCGCCACCGAGCGCAGGAAGCCATCCTCCAGCAGCACATAGGGCCGCCGCAGTAGCCGAGCCAGAGTGACCGCGCGCTGCCCCGATGGTTTGCGGCCCCAGCCGGCCATGGCGCTGGGATGATCAGCCAGGAAGGACTGGAGATGGGGGATCTTGCTGATCGCGCGGTTGGTGGGTGTGGCCATAGGCTTGGCTTCTTTTGCTGTTGCTATCGGTGCTTGTCCCGCACCTTTCCCGTGCACAAAGGGGTAGCAGCTTGGCCGCGCCTTGTCGCCGCCCATTTGGCGCGGAAGCATCCGAAAGGGAGGTAGAAATCCGGGGGGCAAGATTGCCTGGCATGGCCGGGGGGTGGTAAACGCATGGGCATGATGGCCGCTTGGGCGGCTGGAAGGATTTGGGGATTTGGTGATGCTTTCCTTTGCGCGGCCTATGGATTGGCGGACTTGCCTGTATCGCGGCGTGGGGCGCGGGGCCTTGGCGCTGGGGCTGGTGGCGATGCTCTCGGCCTGCGCCACATTGCCGGTCAGCGGGCCGACCGGGGGAGAGGTCATCAAGGGCGCACAGGTGCGTGGTGATGGCGGGGAGCCGTCGTTCCGGATTGTGAGCGTGGATCGGCCCAGCGCCCTGCCGCAGCCGGTGGCGCTGGCGCCGATGGGCATTATGACAGTGTTGCCGCCGCCCACCGATCTGATCGGGCCGGGTGATGTGCTGGATATTCAGATCTATGAGGCCGGGGTGACACTGTTTGCCGGGGCGCGGACGGCGGCGAGCGGGACGCTGAGCGCGGGATCGGCACAGGCGGAGCATTTGCCCGCGACGCGGGTGGAGGATTCGGGCGAGATTTTTGTGCCCTATGCCGGGCGGATGCGCGCGGGGGGGCACACGACCAGCGAGTTGGCGGCGATGATCCGCCGCGCGCTCAAAGGGCTGTCGCAAGATCCGCAGGTGGTGGTGGGCATTGCCTTGCCGATTACGAATAGCGTGATCGTGGGGGGCGAAGTGGGGCGGCCGGGCAGGCTGGCGCTGACCAGCAACCGTGAGACGATTTCCGATGTGATCGCGTTATCGGGCGGCTATCGGGGCGAGGCCAAGGATATTGCGGTGCAGATCACGCGCGGGCAGCAGCGGATGGATTATCGCTTGGCCGATGTGATGAGCGGGCCGGATCGCGATGCGCGTGTGGCCCCGGCGGACCGGGTGGAATTGCTGAAAAAGCCGCAGACTTTTGCGGTGCTGGGCGGAACGGGGCGGGTGGAGCAGCTCAACTTCTCCGCGCCGGTGCTCTCGCTGGCCGAGGCTTTGGCGCTGTCGGGCGGGCCGAACCCCAATCTGGGCGATGCCAAGGCGGTGTTTGTATTTCGTTTTGAAAAGGGCGCGGATGGGGCGGAGCAGCCGACGGTTTATCACATCAACATGATGAATCCGGGCAATGTGTTTCTGGCTCAGCGCTTTATCATGCGCGACAAGGATGTGCTCTATGTGGGCAATGCGGCGGCCAATCAGCCGAGCAAGCTGATCCAGCTCATCAGCCAGTTGTTTAGCCCGATTGTGGCGGTGCAGGGCGCTTTGGTGAACACGGGCGCGCTGTAACCGGGGCGGCTAATCGGCCAGCAGGCGCGGGGCGGCATTATCGATCAGAATGCGGATGGCCGATTGGCTGGCCAGACCGCCGCGCACGAGGCAGCGGTGGTGCAACAGGCGGCAAAAGGCATCGTAGAGCGTGGCGTCGGGCGGGGTGGGGCTGGCCCAGAAGGTGTCGAGCGATTGCTGATCGGTGATGCCGGGGATGGCATAGACCGCGGTGCCCAAGGCCTTGACCGGAATGCCGCCCGCCAGCGCGAACGTGGCCGAGGTGGAATTGACCACCACCATGCCGCGCGCGGCCAGCGCCAGTGTGGCCAGATCGCCCCCCGCCAGATGCACCAGCCGATCGCCCAGCCCCAGTGCGCGGGCGCGCCGGGCCACATAGGGGCGCCAGCGGCCCCAGCTTGCGAAATCGAGGGGGTGTTCCTTGATTACCAGCTTCACGCCGGGCGGGGCATGGGCGGCGAAGCTGGCCAGCACATGGTCTGCCGCTTGCCGCATGGTGGGGAAGGGGGAGTGGACGCGGATCTGATAGTCCGAGGAAAGCTGGAGCGGGAAGAGGAAATAGGTCTCGCCTTGCAGATGGGCGAGGGTCTGCCGCGCGCGGACCTCGGTGCTGGCGCTTGAGGCCTTTGTGGCGAGCCAACCCAGCCCTTCGAGCATGATCGAGCCGGGGCGGTGCGAGCGGTAGAAGGGGTAGCGCAAGCGGAGCGCGCCCCACACCATGCCGCGGAAATAGCGCCATGTATCGCGCACCCGGCGCCCCAGCGAGGCGCCGATGGGGGGCAGGTCTGGCGGCGGAGGCAGGCCTTGCGCGGCGGACAGAATGGCTTGCGGATCGCGCGGGAGGGGCGAATGGCCATTTACCCCGCCGCGCTCCAGCGTCAGCCAGTTGGGGCGGATATAGCCTTCCTCAAACACATGCACCCGTATGCCAGCCTGCCGCGCTTTGTGATGGGCGACAATATGCAACGGGCGGCAATCGCCAAACAGCACCAGATCGGTGATTTGCTCGGCGCGCAGGGTGTGATCGATGAAGGCGGGCCAATGGGCGGCGCGCGCGCGAAAACAGATCGCGGCAGTATGGTCGATGGGGGTGGGCCAGTCGTGCTCGTCGCCGCCATGGAGGTTGATCCGGCGCACGCTGGCGCCCTGATCGGCAAGCGTTTGCGCCAGATGATGGAAGAACGGGCCGGGTGGGCCTTGCAGAAACAGGAAGCGGCGGGGAAGGGTGTCGGGAGGGTTCACCGCGATGCTGCCTATGTGGACAATGTCGGGCTGACTTGTGCCGGATAAGGCGGGGCGGGATCAAGGGAAAAGGGCACCATGCGGGGCGCGGGCTTGGCTATGCAATCCTATGGCAATGATTTTGTGCGAAGATATGCGAAGATAAGGGCTTGCGCGAAATCGGCAGTTGGAGAACAAGCTAGCGCATCTGGCCTGTGATCCGGTGGGGGTTTCGCTCGGCGGTGGGGCATAAGCGACGGAAAGACCGATGGAGATACGCGAGCTTGGGCTTTTGGGTTTGCTGGAGATTGTGCCTCGTCGGTTGGGGGATGATCGGGGTTATTTTGCGGAGGTTTGGCGGGAGGACCGGTTTGGGCCTTTGGCTGGTGGTGTGAAATTTGTGCAGGAGAACCAGTCGCTGAGCGCGAAGGTGGGGACTGTGCGGGGTTTGCATTTTCAGAGCCATCCGGCGGGGCAAGGCAAGCTGGTGCGGTGCACACAGGGGGCGATTTTGGATGTGGCGGTGGATATTCGCCATGATTCGCCCACCTTTGGCCAGTGGGTCGGGGTGGAGCTGACGCCCGAGAAGCTCAACCAGCTGTGGGTGCCGGTGGGCTTTGCGCATGGTTTTTGCACGCTGCTGCCTGACACGATCGTGTCGTATAAAGTGACCAGCTATTACAGCCCTGAGAATGACAAGGGCGTGGCCTGGGATGACCCGGCGATCGGGATTGTGTGGCCCGATGGGGTGGATGGCGATACGCTGTCGGCCAAGGACAGGGTTCAGCCCAAGCTGGGCGATTTGCCCAACTATTTCAGCCTGAAGGATTGATCTGATGCGCGTGATTGTGACCGGCGGCGCCGGGTTTATCGGTTCGGCTCTGGTGCGCTATCTGGTGCTGGAGCAGGGCTATGAGGTTCTGACCATCGATGCGCTGACCTATGCGGGCAATCTGGCCAGTCTGAAGGCGGTGGAGGGCAAGGCCAACCACACGTTCCTGCATGCCGACATCCGCGATGCGGCGGCGATGACCAAGGCGATGGCCGAGTTCAAGCCCGACCGGGTCATGCATCTGGCGGCCGAGAGCCATGTGGATCGCTCGATCACCGGGGCGGCCGATTTTGTGCTGACCAATGTGGTGGGCACGTTCACGTTGCTGGAGGCCGCGCGGGCCTATTGGAACGGGCTGGACGAGGAGGCCAAGGCGGCGTTCCGGTTCCTGCATGTCTCGACCGATGAGGTTTATGGCTCGCTTGACCATGATCCCGAGGCGCTGTTTCTGGAGACGACGCCCTATGATCCCTCCTCGCCCTATTCGGCGAGCAAGGCGGCGTCGGATCACCTCGCCAAGGCTTGGCACCGCACCTATGGGATGCCGGTGGTGGTGAGCAATTGCTCGAACAATTACGGGCCTTATCACTTCCCTGAGAAGCTGATTCCGCTGACCATTTTGAACGCGCTCGATGGCAAGGACTTGCCGGTCTATGGCGCGGGCGAGAATATCCGCGACTGGCTGTTTGTGGAGGATCATGCGCGCGCGCTCGATCTGATCATCGCCACGGGCCGCGTGGGCGAGACGTATAATGTGGGCGGGCGCAACGAGCGCAAGAACATTGATGTGGTGCGCCGGATTTGTCAGGTGCTCGATCGCCTGCGCCCGGCGGACGAGCCGCGCGAGAATCTGATCCGGTTTGTGACCGATCGGCCCGGCCATGATGCGCGCTACGCCATCGATGCCACCAAGCTGGAGACCGAACTGGGCTGGAAGGCGCAGGAGAATTTCGACAGCGGCATCGAGAAGACGGTGCAGTGGTATCTGGACAATGAATGGTGGTGGGGTCCGCTGCGCGCTGGCTATGGCGGCGAGCGGCTGGGGCTGATCGCGGAAAAGGCCGAAGCGGAATGAGGATCGCGGTCACCGGCAGGGTGGGGCAGGTTGTCTCATCCCTGATCGAGCGGGCGGGGGACGCGCATAGCGTGATCGCGCTGGGGCGGCCCGAGCTGGATCTGGCCGATCTGGCCACGATCGAGCCAGCCCTGCGCGCGGCGGCGCCCGATGTGGTGGTGTCGGCGGCGGCCTATACCGCGGTGGACAAGGCCGAGAGCGAGGCTGAGGCCGCCTTTGCGATCAATGGCGCGGGGCCGGGCGAAGTGGCGCGGGTGGCGCGGCTGCTGGGCGTGCCGGTGATCCATATCTCCACCGATTATGTGTTCGATGGCACCAAATCGGCACCTTATAGCGAGGCTGATCCGGTCGCGCCGCTGGGCGTGTATGGGGAGAGCAAGCTGGCGGGGGAGCAGGCGGTGTTGGCCGCTGATCCGGATGCGGTGATTTTGCGCACGGCGTGGGTCTATTCGCCCTTTGGCGCGAATTTTGTGAAGACCATGCTGCGGGTGGGCGAGGCGCGCGATGAGCTGGGCGTGGTGGCCGATCAGATCGGCAACCCGACCAGCGCGCTCGACATTGCCGATGCGGTGATCGCGGTGGCGAGCAGGCTGGTGGCTGATCCGGCCGGGGCCGAGCGCGGCGTGTTTCACATGACCGGCAGCGGCGAGGGCAGCTGGGCCGATCTGGCCGAGGCGGTGTTTGCCGCGAGCGGCGCGGTGGGCGGCCCGACGGCCAAGGTGAACCGCATCACCACCAAGGATTACCCTACACCGGCGGCGCGCCCGGCCAATTCGCGGCTGGATTGTGCCAAATTGGATGCTGCCTATGGCGTGCGTTTGCCCGATTGGCGGGTGAGCGCGGGCGATGTGGTGGCGCGACTGATCAAGGAAAAGGAAGCAGCGGCATGAAGGGCATTATCCTCGCGGGCGGCAGCGGCACGCGCCTCTATCCGATGACACTGAGCCTGAGCAAGCAGCTCATGCCGGTGTATGACAAGCCGATGATTTATTACCCGCTTTCCACGCTGATGCTGGCGGGGATTCGCGAGATTTTGATCATCACCACCCCGCATGACGCGCCCGCCTTTGAAAAGCTGTTGGGCGATGGTTCGCAGTGGGGTGTGGAATTGACCTATGCGGTGCAGCCCGAGCCTAAGGGGCTGGCGCAGGCCTTCACCATTGGCGCGGAGTTCCTGGCGGGCGGCCCGGCCTGCCTCGTGCTGGGCGACAACATCTTCTTTGGCCATGGCCTGCCCGAGCAAATGGCCGCTGCGCGCGCCGCTTTGGATAATGGTCAGGCGGGGGCCTCGGTGTTTGCCTATCATGTGGCCGACCCCGAGCGCTATGGCGTGGTGGAATTCGATGCGGATCGCCGCGCGATCAGCATCGAGGAAAAGCCCCCCGTGCCCAAGTCGAACTGGGCGGTGACGGGGCTGTATTTCTATGATGCCGATGTGGTGAACATTGCGGCCAATATCGAACCAAGCCCGCGCGGCGAGCTGGAAATCACCGATGTGAACCGCACCTATCTGGAGCGCGGCACGCTCAAGGTGGTGGAAATGGGCCGCGGCTTTGCCTGGCTCGACACCGGCACGCCCGATTCGCTGCTGGAGGCGGCCGAGTTCGTCGCCACGCTCGAAAAGCGCCAGGGCATGAAGATCGCCTGCCCCGAGGAAATCGCCTTCCGACTCGGCTTCATCGACCTCGCAGGCCTCGAAAAAGCCACCCAACGGCTGGGTAAGGGTAACTACGCCGAATACCTCAGGGCCATCGCCAAAGCTGGGTAACTTCTCGCACTTGCGAAAAGTAGCTACGGGGTTATGGATCGCTCAATTGTATCGCGACCGAATGCAAGGGAGTTCCATGCAGACTATTACCCCGGTTATCCTGTGCGGTGGCAGCGGAACGCGCTTGTGGCCACGCAGTCGTGCTGCCAAACCCAAGCCGTTCCTGCCGTTGGTAGGGCGTTATACGCTGTTTGAGGAAAGTCTGCGGCGCGCGAGCGACCGCAGCCTTTTTGGCACGCCACTTGTCGTGACGGGGGTCAAGCACCTTGGACATGTTGAAGAACAACTCGATTTTGCCCCCGATGCGGGGATAATTGTGGAGCCTGCGGCGAAGAATACCGCTGCGGCGATTGCTTTGGCGGCCTTGCGGCTGCCTGTTGATCAGGTGATGCTGGTGTGTCCTTCTGACCATTATATCGGTCAGGTCGATGCATTTGTTGCAGCTGCGAACGCGGCGGCGCGACTGGCGCGTGGCGGATGGCTGGTAGCTTTTGGCATTGCGGCCACGGCGCCTGAAACCGGGTTTGGCTATATCCGCCGGGGTGCGGCGATTGATGGTGATGGCTATCAGGTTGATCGCTTTGTTGAAAAGCCTGATCTTGAGCGCGCGATGGCCTTTTTGGCCGAGGGAACTTATGCTTGGAACGGCGGCATTTTTGCTTTCCGCGCTGGCGATTTTCTGAAGGAACTGGGCGCGCATCGCCCCGCGATCTTGGCCGCAGTCACAGAGGCGGTGGAAAAGGGGCGCGAGGATGGCCATCGTTTCCACCCCGATGCCGAGGCCTTTGCGCAGGTGGAAAGCGAAAGCATCGATTATGCCGTGATGGAAAACACCAGCCGCGCAGCCGTGGTGCCCGCTGCGATGGCGTGGTCGGACATCGGTAATTGGGATGCGCTGCACGAGGCGCGGCCCAAGGATAATCTGGGCAACAGCGTGGTTGGCCGCGTCGAACTGGTCGATTGCCGCGATGTGCTGGTGGAAAGCGATGGCGCGCGCGTGTCGGTAATCGGGCTGGAAGGCGTGATTGTGGTTGTTGATGGGGATGAGGTTCTCGTGACCAGCACTGCCGGGGTGCAAAAGGTGGGCAAGTTGACGGGTGCCGCGAATCAGTGACCGTATTGTTGCCAATCTTGCAGGTGGACAAACCATGGGGCAGCACGCATTTGCCAGCCCCTTTTGCTACGCCAGAAGGGCGCCGGATTGGGGAAATCTGGTTTGAGCCGCCTGTTGCTCTGCCCGAATTGCTCGTGAAATACATTTTTGCCACCGATAAACTCTCGGTGCAGGTGCACCCCAATGATGCCCAGACGCTGGCCAAGGGGCTGGGGCGGCAGGGCAAAGAGGAATGCTGGCTGGTGATTGCGGCCGAGCCGGGCGCGCGGCTGGGGATCGGTTTTCACCAGCCGATCAGCGCGCAGGCCATGCGGGCGGCGGCGCTTGATGGCAGCATCGAGAATCTGCTGGTGTGGCATCCGGTGGCGGCGGGCGATTTTTTCTACATTCCGGCCAATACGGTGCATGCCATCGGCGCCGGGGTGAGTGTGATCGAGATCCAGCAGAACAGCGATATCACCTATCGCTTGTTTGATTATGGGCGCCCGCGCGAATTGCATCTGGATGATGGATTGGCAGTGGCGCTGGGGCAGGTGTATGATCTGGCCCGCTGGTATCGCCATGTGCCGCCACAGGGCACGGTGCAGTTGGTCGATGGGCCGTTTTTCCGGCTTGATCGGGTGCAGGGCACGATCGATCCGGCCACACGGATGCGGTTTGCAAAAGGGCCGTTTTTGCTGGTGCCAGTGAGTGGATCTGTGCGCGTTTCAGGCGAACTGGTGCCGCCGGGGGCTTGCGCATTGGTGTCCGATGTCGCGGCGATTAGCGCCGATGCGGATGCGCTTGTCCTTTTGGCACAGGCGGTCCGGGGTTAACACAAAATCCGGTTTTGCTTGTCAAGTTACCGTCAGGTGCTTGCAACCCCGGGAGAAGTGTGGTGTCGCATTCAAGCAGGGGCGCGAGAATAAACCTATCACGGTCGACGGTGTTTGGCACGGCAGGATTGCTGCGAAGCACCACCGTTTCGGCTGGGCGGGTTTTATGCGGGTTCCAAGATGTGATGACCGATTCAAGCTTCCATTTTTCGCATACTTATGACCTTGATCACACCGCAATTCTAGCCCGTGGGCGCGAGGTGATCCGGCAGGAAGCCAAGGCCTTGAGCGCGCTGGAATTGGTTCTGGGTGAGAGTTTCATTGCCGCGTGCACCCTGATTGCCGGATCGCGCCGCCGCGTGGTGGTGTCGGGCATGGGCAAATCGGGGCATATCGGGCGCAAGATTTCCGCCACATTATCCGCCACGGGCACACCATCGGTGTTCTTGCATCCGGCTGAGGCGGCGCATGGCGATCTGGGCATGGTGATGCGGGGCGATGTGTTGCTGGCGATTTCCAATTCGGGCAATACGCGCGAATTGCGCCCGGTGCTGGAGCATGCGGCATCGATGGGGGTGAAGATCATCGGTATCGTTACCGTGGTGCAATCCATGCTGGGCGAAAAGGCGGATGTGGTTCTGGCATTGCCCGCTTTGGCGGAGGCATGCGAAGGATCGATGGCGCCGACGACTTCCACTACGCTGCAACTGGCGCTGGGCGATGCGCTGGCCTTGACGGTGATGGATGCGCGCGGGGTGTCGCGCAGCCGTATTCGCGCGTTGCATCCGGGCGGGGCGATTGGCTTGCGGCTGACCCCGGTGGCCGAGCTGATGCATGGTCCGGGGGCCTTGCCGCTGGTGGGCACGGGCACGGCCATGGGTGAGGTGATTTCGGTCATCACGAGCGGGCGGTTTGGCATGGCGGGCGTGGTGGATGGCAAGGGCGATCTGGTGGGGATCATCACCGATGGCGATCTGCGCCGCCATTTCGCGGTCTTGGCCACGGCGGTCGCGGGCGAGGTGATGACGCGTTCGCCCCGGTCGATCCCATCCGATATGGTGGCGGGGGATGTGCTGCAATTTCTGAACGATGCAAAGATTACCGCCGCATTTGTGATGAACCGGGGTGACTCTTTGCGAGCGAACCGGCCTGTGGGGATCATCCATATCCATGATCTCTTGCAGATGGGCTTGAACTGAGGCGGCGGGTGATGACCAGCTTTGCGATTGTTATCCCCGCCCGTTTTGCTTCCTCGCGCTATCCGGGCAAGCCTTTGGCGGTTTTGCACGGGGGCGATGGGACTGCGCGCAGCCTGATCGAGCGCAGTTGGCGCGCGGGCATGGCTGTGCCGGGGGCGGCGGGGGTCTGGGTGGCCACAGATGATGCACGCATTGCCGAGGCGGTGCGTGGCTTTGGCGGGCAGGTGGTGATGACATCCTCGGCTTGTCGCAATGGCACGGAGCGTTGTGCTCAAGCCTTGGCGCATTTGCCCAAGGTGGATGTTGTGGTGAATTTGCAAGGGGATGCGCCTTTGACGCCGGCGCATTTCATCCCGGATCTGGTGGAGGCTTTGGCGATGGCGCCGGAGGCGGCGATGGCCACGGCAGCGCTGCGCACCAGCGCGAGCACCTATGCCCATCTGGCCCGCGATGTGGCCGAGGGGCGGGTTGGCGGCA
>Ga0302262_10000560_pt1 | contig 15508 bp, 13 predicted proteins | sample II_Fen_E3_4_FD_194557 | JGI IMG/M metagenome (GOLD analysis project Ga0302262, IMG submission 194557) | Peat permafrost microbial communities from Stordalen Mire near Abisko, Sweden - II_Fen_E3_4 | ecosystem: Environmental > Terrestrial > Soil > Wetlands > Permafrost | place: Sweden: Abisko...
TCACCTTGTGTCTGGAGCTGCCTTGGCATGAACGCGTCATATTCCCGAACCTTGCGCCTGGATCTGCGCGCTGACGTCTTGATTATCGGCGGCGGCCTGGCTGGCACCTGGGCAGCTGTGGCCGCAGCCCGTGAAGGCAGCCGGGTGATTTTGGTCGACAAGGGTTATTGCGGCACCAGCGGCGTGACCGCCACGGCCGGGCCCGGTCATTGGTGGGTGGCGCCGGAAGGTCGTGAGGCCGCCATCGACAAACGCCTGGGCACGGCTTACGGGCTGGCTGACCGCGCGTCCATGGCCCGGGCCCTGGACACGACCTGGCGCAGCCTGCCGGGTATCAGCGATTACTACAGTTTCCCCCGCGACGAACAGGGCGTGGTGCAGTATCGCGGCCTGCGCGGCCCGGAATACCTGCGCGGCATGCGCCGCCTGGTGCTGGACAGCGGCGTGACCATTCTCGATCACTGCCCGGCACTGGAGCTGTTGCGCGACGATCAGGGCGCTATTTCCGGGGCCCGTGGCTGGCGCCGCCAGGCCGGTGGCGATTGGCAGATTCGCGCCGGGGCCGTAGTCATCGCCAGCGGCGGCTGTGCCTTTCTTTCACACCTGCTGGGCAGCCACAGCAACACCGGTGACGGCTACCTGATGGCCGCCGAGGCCGGTGCCGAACTGTCGGGCATGGAGTTTTCCAACTATTACGGCATCGCCGCCGCAGGCACCAGCATGAGCCGCTCGATGGTCTATACCTTCGGCGATTATTTTGATGCCGCCGACCGCCCGCTGCCCATTAGCCAAGGGCCGGGCTTCACCGACGACCTGGCCCGCGCCCTGCTGCAAGGCCCGGTCTACTGCCGCCTCAACCGGGTACCGCAGGACATTCGGGCGCGGTTACCGAGCGTGCAGCCCAACTTAATGCTGCCGTTCGACCGCCATGGCATCGATCCCTACCGTCAGCGCTTCGCCGTGACCCTGCATGCCGAGGGCACCATTCGCGGGGTGGGCGGCTTGCGCGTGATGGGTGACGCCTGCCAGACCAGCGTACCCGGCCTGTTCGCGGCGGGCGATGCCGCCAGCCGCGAAGCCATCGCCGGCGCCACGTCCGGCGGCGGCGCACAGAATTCGGCGTGGGCGCTCTCCAGCGGCCAATGGGCGGGTACCGGTGCCGCGCGCCTGGCACGCCAACGCGCACAAAGCCAGGGACGCTTGTATGGCCTGAGCCTGGCCAATAAACCTTACAGCACCAACCCAAGACCACGCCTGGACAGCGCCGCGCTGATCCGGCAGATCCAGGCCGAGGTTCATCCCTTGGACAAAAACCTGTTCCGCAACGGCGCCCAGCTTGAACGCTCGCTGCAGGCCCTGGATTCAGTGTGGGATGCCGTGCGTCACGGCACGTTCAGCGATGACAATCCCCTGCGCGCCCGCGAAACCGTGGCCATGGCCGCCACGGCGCGCTGGTGCTACCGGGCGGCCGAACAACGCCGGGAAAGCCGCGGCATGCATCAGCGCAGCGACCTGCCGGGCCACGACCCACACTTCGAGGCCCACCTGCGGGTCGGCGGCCTCGACCAGCCATGGAGCCGCCGCGACCCGCTGCCACAGCCCTCACTTAAGCCTTTACCAGAGAGCGTCCCGTCATGATCGAGCTGATCTATTCCGACCTGTGCAACGGCTGCAACCAGTGCGTCACGGTCTGCCCGACCAACGTGCTCAGTGCAGGCACCGACGGCGTGCCGGTGATTGGTGAGCAATCGGCCTGCCAGACCTGCTTCATGTGCGAGCTGTACTGCGCTCAGGACGCCCTGTATGTCGACCCCGACTGCGAACAACCGCGACAGCTCAACCCTCGACTGATCCGTAACAGCGGCCTGCTCGGTCAATACCGCCGCGATTCAGGCTGGGACGAATGGGCCAACGACCCACGCCATGCCAACGAGCATTGGCGTATGGATGGCATCTTCGCGCTGGCGCGCGCGGGCAAATGAATCAGCCTTCATCCAGACACGACCCAACCTTATGATTTGGAATGAGGCTTGGTGGGAGCGAGCTTGCTCGCGAAGGCGACAGCACATTCGGCACATTTATTGTGCTCGCCAGATAGTCTTCGCGAGCAAGCTCGCTCCCACAAGGACCTATCTGGAGGACGGGCGATCTCTCATTGAAAAGCGCATCGAAATCAGCGATAGCCCTGCGCCTGGATCTCGAACAACTGCGCATAGCGCCCGCCCGCCGCAATCAGGCTGGCGTGGTCGCCGCGCTCCAGCACCCGGCCACGGTCGAGTACGACGATGTGATCGGCGTTGCGCACGCTGGAAAAGCGGTGGGATATCAGCAGGGTCATGCGGCCCTTGGCGTATTCGCGAAAGTGTTCAAATACCGCCGCCTCCGCTGCCGCATCGAGGGCGGCCGTGGGTTCGTCGAGGACCAATAGATCGGCATTGCGGCGCATGTAGGCCCGTGACAGGGCAATTTTCTGCCATTGCCCGCCGGACAACTCCTGCCCACCCGCGAACCAGCGCCCCAGTTGCGTGGCATAGCCCTTGTCCAGCCGCTCGATGAATTCGGCGGCCATGCCCTGGCTCGCCGCTTCGCTCCAGCGCGTTTGATCCTGAAAGGCGTCAATGTCGCCGACGCCGAGATTCTCGCCCACCACGAACTGATAGCGAATGTAGTCCTGGAAAATCACCCCGATACGGCGGCGCAAGGCGTCTTCACTCCAGGCCTGCAAGTCGCTGCCATCGAGCAGGATGCGCCCGCTATCGGGCTGGTACAGCCGGGTCAGCAGCTTGATCAGGGTGGTCTTTCCCGAACCGTTCTCCCCCACCAATGCCACGCTGCGCCCCGGTGCCAGGTGTAGGTCGATGCCTTCCAGGGTCGGTTGACTGGCGCCGGGATAGGTAAAACTCACCCCCTCGAAACGCAGGCCGTCGCCGGGGCTCACGCCTTCGCTCAGCTCGCCGCTGGCGAGGATCACCGGCTGGCCGAGGTATTGGTAAAGGTCAGCGAGGTAGAGGCCGTCTTCATACAGGCCACTAATAGCACCAAGACTGCTGCTGACAGCGGCCTGGCCCTGCTTGAACAGCACCAGGTACATGGTCATTTGCCCAAGGGTAATCAGCCCCTGCACCGTATCGACCACCACCCAGGCATAGGCCAGATAGAACGCGGCGGTGCCCAGCAGCCCGAGGACAAAGCCCCAACTGTCGCGACGCAGGGTCAGGCGACGGTCTTCGGCGTACAGCCGTTCAAAAGTTTCGCGATAACGTTTGAGCAGCAAGGGCGCGAAGCCAAACAGCTTGACCTCCTTGATGTAGGTCTCGTGGGACAGCAGCGTCTCGATGTAATTCTGCTGGCGGCTTTCCGGGGCGCGGCGGGTAAACAGGCGAAAGGCATCGCCGGAAAAATGCGCTTCGGCAAAAAACACCGGCAGCGCGCCGAGCACCAGAATGGCCAGGGCCCACGGCGAGAAATGCACCAGCAGCACGGCGAAGCTGATCAGCGCGATGAGGTTCTGGATCAGCCCCAGGGATTTGGTGACCAGCGCCAGCGGCCGGGTCGAAGCCTCGCGGCGCACCCGCACCAGCTTGTCGTAGAACTCCGAATCCTCGAACTGGATCAGCGACAGGGTCTGGGCTTTCTCCAGGATCAGGGTGTTGACCTTCTGCCCTAACTGCACCCGCAACAACGCTTGCTGTACCGACAAAGCGCGCTGGGTCCCGGCCAGCAGCGCCAAAACACCGCCTTCCAGCAGCACATAACGCAACACCGGCCATAACGGCGCCTGTCCCGATGCGGCGTGCAATTGCATGGCCGCCACCACCGCGTCGACGATGCGCTGCCCCAGCCAGGCGGCCAATGCCGGCAACATCCCGGCCAGCAAGGTACAGAGGATTAACCCCAGCGAGAGCCCACGGGAGGTATCCCAGACCAGTTGCATGGCCCGCCTGGCTTGATCCAGGAAAGTGGCGAAACGGCTGACAACAGGCATGCACACAGACTCTGGGAAAAAGGCTCAGTCACTGGTCCCGCGTCGCACACAACTGGCGCGCCGCTCATCCACGCGCTGGGCGAACCAGGCGGTGGTCAGGTTGCGGGTGATCTTCGGGCTTTGCAGGGTGATGCCCGGCAGGATCGCACGGGGCAGTGGTTTACCGGCGGCCTTTTCGGCCAGGGCGAAGACTCGTACATAGAGGTCGCTGTCTTCGAATTCAAGGCGCTCGCCCTGTTTCAGCTGATTCCAGATCGCGGAGTGACTCAGGTCCAGGCGCTTGCCCAGGGAGCGCACGGCCAGCTCCGTGGCCCCCGGCGAGGTCGAGTCATAGCGGATCAGGTCGCCGTCCAGGGCCAGGTTACTGCCGGTCGCCAGGTTAACCGCGTTCTGAAAGGCGGCGTTGCGGCTGGCGTACCAACCGGCGTTGAAATCGGCAAAACGATACAGCGTCTTCGGGTAGTGGGTCGGATAGCCCAACAGGTGCAACGTACCAAAGTAGACCCCGCCGCGACGGCTGAACACTTCGTTGCGCAGGCTGCCCGCTATCGGGTACGGATAATCCCTGGCCTGTTGCTCGGCGAACTCGACGCTGACCTGCATGGGACCGCCCGTATGCACCGGGTTGAAACGACCAAACAGCGTCTGGCCGAGCGGCACGCGGTCGATGAAGTCATCGAAAATCGCACTCAGCTCCTTTTCGCTGTGCACGCTGTCAAGGCGCTGGCCGTAGGTCTTGCCAGTGCTGGACGGCAGCTTCAGCGCGGCATTGATCAGTGCGTCGGGGATATACAGCTTGCCCGCCCGGCGGCTGATCTCATCTCGGGCAATGCGGCCCAGCCCCGGCACACCGGGGTCACTTTGAAAGGTTGACTCCTGCTCGATCACCGCCATGACCGCGCAGAGGTTCTCCGTGGTGGCAGGGATTTTCTGCGCCGTGAACGCGACCTGAATATCCTTGGCCCAGCCTTCACGGTCCTGGACCTTGGGCGGTAGCAGGCGCACGATTTGCGCCTGCACCTGCGCAGGCGTGAGCTCGGGCACCTGGGGCCTCTGCAGGGCGCAACCGGCCAGCAAGGCGAGGCCGACGATCAGAGTGACACGGATAAATGAATGCACGAGCGGGTCTTCCTTGTGGCTGTAGGACAGGGCCGGGCGGCGCTCCGCTTTAGCCGGGAGAGACGATTAATCCAGGTCTGCCGCGTTCCCGGCTAAAGCCGGTCCTACAATCTTGCATCGACTGAAGATGTAAAGATTCTATTAGCAAAAATAATTACGGTGCAGTTGCCCAATCCCGACATTCACATACCCCCCGCCCGTACTGGCTCGCAGTGCCATCATTGATCCCGTCGATCAACCCATCAGAACAAGCGATTGGACTGCGACAATTCGACTCAGTAGCTTGCTCACTAATTCAGCCACAGAGCTGATTGTTTATCGCCCTCTTGCCTGGGGCCGTTGTATTTCCTGCCGTCTCAAAGGGACCTGGCGCCTTGTGACCCACACAAGCCGCGTACCAAGCCCGGATGCTTGAAACCCAATTTTTTCTGGTGCCCCAGTCGGGGTCAGGTGCCCCTGCGCGCTGAAATCGGCTGGAACCGCGTGCGAGTGCTTGCCATGTCCGTTAATACGCCCCAACAAATCGCTGAAATCGCCATTGAGGCCGGTGCCAAGAAGGCTCATCTGCCGTTGCTGTCGATCATGGTCCTGGGCTTTCTGGCCGGGGCGTTCATTTCCCTGGGTTTCCTGCTCGACATCCATGTCAGCACCATGATTCCACCGGCCTGGGCTTCGCTGGGCAACCTGCTCGGTGCCGCGGTGTTCCCCATCGGCCTGATCCTGGTGATCCTCGCCGGCGGCGAACTGTTGACCGGCAATATGATGAGCCTGCCCATGGCGCTGTTCGCCGGCCGCATCGGCGTGTTCGCCGTGCTGCGCAACTGGGTGCTGGTGACCCTCGCCAACCTGCTTGGCGGCCTGTTCGTGGCCTACTTTTTCGGCCACCTGCTGGGCATGACCGAAGGGCCGTTCCTGGCCAAGACCCTGGCGATCGCCAATGCCAAGGTCAGCGCCGACTTCACCCATGCGTTCATTTCCGGCATCGGCTGCAACTGGCTGGTGTGCCTGGGGGTGTGGCTGTCGTACGCCAGCAAGGACGTGGTCGGCAAGATCGCCGGTATCTGGTTCCCGGTGATGTCCTTCGTCGCCATCGGTTTCCAGCACGTGGTCGCCAATATGTTCCTGATTCCGGCGGCGATTTTTGCCGGCGCCTTGAGCTGGTCCCAGTACGTGGACAACTTCGTCGCTGTGTTTCTCGGTAATACCGTCGGTGGCGCGGTGTTCGTCGGTCTGGCTTACTACGTGTCCTACAACAAGGCCGCCAGTGTTCAGTCCATGCCTGCTGAAACCATTGCCGTGCAAAAGGCCTGAAGTACCACAGCCTGAGAGGGTGAGATGTCTGATCGAGTCTTGATGGACGGTTATGCGCGCAAAGTCGACTACTTGCGTATGTCAGTCACAGACCGCTGCGATTTTCGCTGCGTGTACTGCATGGCCGAAGAGATGACCTTCCTGCCGCGCCAGCAGATTCTGACGCTGGAGGAAATCCATCAGATCGCCGAGCGCTTCGTCGCCCTCGGCACGCGCAAGATTCGCCTGACCGGCGGCGAGCCGCTGGTGCGCGCCGGTATCGTCGGGCTCTGCGAGGGCATTGCTGCATTGCCCGGCCTCCACGAACTGTGCATGACCACCAACGGCTCACAGCTGGGCAAGCTGGCGCGGCCACTGTTCGACGCCGGGGTCAAGCGCCTGAACATCAGCCTCGACAGCCTTGATGCACAACGCTTTCGCGAGCTGACCCGCACCGGCGATCTCGAGCAAGTGATTACCGGGATCGACGCCGCCAATGCCGCTGGCTTTGCCCATACCAAGCTCAATTGCGTGGTCATGCAAGGCCGCAACGATCACGAGATCAACGACCTGGTCGCCTTCGCCATCGAGCGCGGTCTGGATATCAGTTTTATCGAAGAAATGCCCTTGGGCATCATCAGCGAGCACAGCCGTGCCGAGTCGTTCTTCTCCAGCGAGCAGGTGCGCGAGCGCATTGCCCAACGCTATACCTTGCTGCCGTCCACCGACTCAACCCAAGGCCCGTCGCGCTACTGGCGCCTGGCCGAAGCACCGAACATTCGTGTCGGCTTCATTTCGCCCCACAGCCACAACTTCTGCGGCACCTGCAATCGCGTACGCCTGACCGTCGAAGGCCGCTTGCTGCTGTGCCTGGGCAACGAGCATTCGGCAGACCTCAAGAGCGTATTGCGCGCCAACCCCGGGCAACCGGAGAAGCTGGAAAAGGCCATTGTCGAGGCCATGAAGCTCAAGCCGTATCGACATGACTTCCAGCTCAATGACGAGGTTCAGGTGGTGCGGTTCATGAATATGACGGGGGGTTGAGCGCCTCAATTGAATCCCCGTCGTGCGAGCGAGCTTGCTCGCGAATGCGTCAGTACATCCGACCTGTTTTCTGCGCCTGACAGGGGGTCTTCGCGAGCAAGCTCGCTCCCACGTGCCCCCTACCCCAACAGCTGACTCAACACCGCCCGCAACTTGCCCGGTCTTACCGGCTTATTCAGCAGGGGCGCGCCGAGCTTGCGCAGCGCATGGCGGCATTGTTCGCTGCGGTCGGCAGTGATCATTACCGCTGGAATGCGCTGGTTGAAATGTCGCCGCAGGTCATTGACCACTTCGCAGCCGGTGACGCCATGATCGAGGTGGAAGTCCGCCAGGATCAGCTCCGGGGCCTGCCCCTGCAACACACTGCACGCCGTGCTCAGGTCACCGGCGGTGAGCACCTGGCAACCCCATTGGCCGAGCAGGTCGGCCATGCTGTCGCGGATGCTCTGTTCATTGTCCAGCACCAGCAGGCGTCGTCCCGGCAGCGGGTTGCCGGTGCCGGCTTGCTGCAACAGCAGGTTAACCGGCGCAGGCACTTCCAGGGACAGCGGCACATCGATGCTGAAACACGAGCCGCGCCCTGGCTGTGAACGCACCCGCACCGGGTAATCGAGAATCCGCGCGATGCGTTCGACGATCGCCAGGCCCAGGCCCACGCCTTTGCGGTCGGCGGCACGGCCGACATCCAGTTGATTGAATTCCAGGAAGATCGATTCCAGGCAATCCTCGGCAATGCCCCGCCCGGTATCCCAAACCTCCAGACGCAAGCAATCGCCGCGCCGCCGCGCGCCCAGCAGAACGTTGCCACTGTCGGTGTAACGGCAGGCATTGCTAAGGAAATTGCGCAGGATGCGGCTGAGCAGGCGTGAGTCGGTACGCACGGCAAAATCCCCCATGCGCACCCGCAGGGCCAAACCCGTGGCTTCGGCCACTGACTGAAACTCCGAGGCCAGCGGTGTGAGCAGCTCGTCCAGCCGGTACAGGCCAATATCCGGCTTGACCGCTGCCTGGTCGAGGCGGGAAATATCCAGCAGGTCGTTGAGCAAATCTTCCGCGCTTTCCAGCGCCTGGTGGCTGCGCTCCACCAACACGTGCTCGCTCGCGGGCAGGCTGCGCTCGCGCAGGGTAGAAATCAGCAAGCGCGCCGCATTCAGTGGTTGCAGCAAGTCATGACTGGCGGCGGCCAGGTACTTGTCCTTGCTGCGGTTGGCCGCCTGCGCGGCATCCCTGGCGTCACGCAGGTCCTGCTCGATACGCTGGCGCTGGATGATCTGCTGCTGCAGGTTACGGTTGGCTTCGAGCAACTCGTCGGTACGCGCCGCGACCCGTTGTTCCAGTTCATCGTTGAGCTGTTGCAGGCGCTGTTGCGCCAGTTCCAGCTCTTCCAGGCGCATGGTCAGTTCCGGGTAATGACTCTTGCGCGTCGAATGGTTGCCCAGCCCCAATAGCGCATCCAGAGCGCGCTGGCGCTCGTCAGAGGGCCTCGCCATAGACAACCTCGACATCGCGCTGATTGGACTCGCGCGGATTGGTGAGGATGCACGGGTCGCCCATGGCGTGGCGCGACAGGAACGGAATATCCGCCAGACGCACGCCATGCCCGCCGAGGGTTTCATGGAAGCCCACGGCCTGCTTGAACGCGGTCAAGTGCTCGATCAGGCGACGGGCGACCTGCACCTGATTCAGGCCCCGGCAATCGATGCCCAGGGTCTCGGCGATGACCTTGAAGCGCTCAGGTGCCGATTGGTAATTGAAGGCCACCACATGCTCGATCAACACGGCATTGCACAAACCATGGGGCAGATCGAGAAAACCGCCAAGACTATGGGACATGGCATGCACCGCACCGAGAATCGCGTTGGAGAACGCCAGCCCGGCCTGCATGCTGCCGAGCATGATCTTCTCGCGCAGGGCCAGGTCGGTGGGGTTGTGAATCATCTGCACCAGGTTGCCGTTGATCAGGCGCATGGCTTCCAGCGCATGGGGATCGGTCAGCGGGCCATGGCCGGTGGAGACAAAGGCTTCGATGGCATGCACCAGGGCGTCGATGCCGGTGCAGGCGGCCAGGAACGGGTCCATGCTCAGGGTTGTCTCGGGATCGATCAGGGCCACGTCCGGCACCGCCGCCTTGCTGACGATGGAGAACTTCATGCGCTCTTGCTGGTTGGAGATGATCACGAACTGCGACACATCGGCCGACGTGCCCGCCGTGGTCGGAATCAGGATCAACGGCGGGCTGGGCACGCGGATCATGTCCACGCCCTCGAACTCCAGGATGCTGCGCCCGTGAGCGACGACGATACCGATGGCCTTGCCGCAGTCCATCGGGCTGCCGCCGCCGACGGCGACGATCACATCGCAATGCTGCTCGCGGTAGACTTCGGCGCCGCGCATGACTTCCTCAACCCTAGGGTTGGGCGAGACGGCGCTGTATATGCAATAGTCGATGTCCAGGGCCTGCAGGCTGGCCTCGATATCGGCGACCCAGCCACAGGCGATCACGCCAGGGTCGGTGACCAGCAACACCTTGCGGGCGCCAAAGGTTTTCGCGTAGTTGCCGACACTGTGGCGACTGCCGGCGCCGAAAATGATTTCGGGAGAAACGAACTTGCGCAGCTGGCTCATGGGGAGGCTGTCTTGTTATGGGCGACTAATGCGGCTAATGGGCGCCAGCCTAGGCTCTGTACGAAATGTTTTCGAGCGAAGGTCAGGCAAGGCGAAAACAGGCGAGGAAGCGGAGTTTACTGGTTGTAAATGAGCATTCCGAGGCTGTTTTCAACGCAGCATCACCGAGCGCAGATACATTTCGTACAGAGCCTAGAGCATCCCCGGCCTGATGTAACGCCACCGGTCTACTACTTTGGTACTGGTTTACCTTGCCAATGTCGTATTCCCAAAGAATCAGCCATGGCCTGTAATGCAGTCCATAACAAGAAACAGGTAAAAGCCCCATGTACAAAATCCTGATAGCCGACGATCACCCGCTGTTTCGCGAGGCGATCCATAACGTCATCAGCGACGGCTTTCCTGGCAGCGAGGTGATGGAAACCGAAGACCTGGACAGCACCGTGCAGATGACCCGCCAGCACGACGACCTGGACCTGATCCTGCTCGACCTCAACATGCCGGGAATGCATGGCCTCAACGGCCTGATCAACCTGCGCAACGAAGCCCCGACCATCCCCGTGGTGATCGTTTCCGCCGAACAAGACAAGCACGTGGTACTGCAAGCCATCACCTACGGCGCCGTCGGCTTCATCACCAAGTCATCACCGCGCCTGCAAATGACCCAGGCCATCGAGCAGATTCTCAACGGCAACGTCTACCTGCCGTCGGACATCATCCGTTCGCAGAAAACCAGCGTGCGCCGCACCTACAACGAAACCCCCAGCCTGGCGCCGGAACTGCTGCAGGCCCTGACCCGCAAACAACTGCTGGTGCTGGAGCGGATGACCAAGGGCGACTCGAACAAACAGATCGCCTATACCCTGGAAATCGCCGAGACCACGGTCAAGGCCCACGTCTCGGCGATCCTGCGCAAGCTCAATGTGCATAACCGCGTGCAGGCGATTCTCAGCGCCGGGGATATCGATTTTTCGGCATATTTGCGCCGTTGAGTCGTGGGACAAATGCATTACCTGTGGGAGTCGGCTCCCACAATCTCATTCCAATCATAAGGTGGTGTTTGGGCACATCATTGATTCAGCGTTTACACCCCCTTCTTCTCCCGCCCCAGCCACTTATCAAAAGCCTCGGCAATGACCGCGCCCTCGATCGGCCGCACCAGCCGATCGACCTCCTGGCCGTCACTGAGAAATATCAGCGTCGGCCATAGCGTGACGCCAAAAGTGCGTCCCAGTCGGCGGCCTTTGCCATCTTCGACACGGATATGGCGCACCCCGGGGTAATCGCTGATGACCGCTTCCAGCAACGGCTGTGCAGCCTTGCAATGGCCACACCAGTTGGTGCCGAACTCGACCAGCGTCGGCCCGGACAAGGCATCGATGTCTTCCCGGCCAGGCGCGGCTTCGGCATAGGGCTGCAGACTCATGGATAGCACTCCGTTTTGAGGTGACGGCCATCATGCCACTTTTTTGTCCTGCGACGGCCGGGCAAAAAGCGACTTGCATCATGCAAGTCACCCAATTAGATTACGATCATAATTTAATAGATCAAGGACACTAGGGCCTCGCTCATGAAGCACACCAGCTTTGAAAACATGAATTGCCCGGTGGCCCAGAGCCTTGAGCACGTCGGGGAATGGTGGAACATCCTGATTCTGCGCGATGCCCTCTATGGCCTGAGCCGCTTCGACGAATTCCAGAACAGCCTGGGTATCGCGCCCAACACCCTCGCCCGGCGCCTCAGCGACCTGGTCGAAGCCGGTCTGCTGGAACGCCGCCCCTACTGCGACAAGCCCCTGCGCCATGACTACCTGCTGACCCCGCGCGGCCGTGAATTCCGCTCGGTGGTGTTGCTGATGATGGCCTGGGGCAGCAAGCACTTCAGTCGCGGCGAGCCGGCCATTCAATTGGTCGATGAGCAGAGCGGCGAACCCGTCGAGTTGATCCTCAGCGATGCCCGCACCGGCAAGCCGATCAGCTTTGCCAGCCATGGCCTGCGCATCAAGGCCAATGCCAGCGCACAAAACCGGTGGCGTATGGAAACCGGCCGGGAACGGCGTCAGGCCTATCGCAATTCCATCCTTAATGCTTCCACGCCTTCGACAGGTAAACCGTGATGAACAGCCCTCTCCCGGCCACCGATACAGCCACCGCCAACGCCGCCCTTGCACAGAAACCGAAACCGGCGCTGCGCAAACGCCTGCTGTTATCCCTGATCGTCATTGCAGCCCTGGTCGCCGCCCTGATCTACGGCCTGCACTGGTGGACCGCCGGGCGCTTCATCGAGTCCACGGACGATGCCTATATTGGCGGCGACGTCACGGTGATCGGGCCGAAGGTGTCGGGCTATATCACCGAGCTGAAGGTCATCGACAACCAGTTCGTGCATGCCGGTGACTTACTGGTAAAAATCGACGACCGCGACTATATCGCCGCGCTGCACAAGGCCGAGGGCGCCATCGCCGCCGAGCAAGCGCTGCTGGCCAATCTGCAAGCCACCGAGCAGCTGCAACAGGCCGTGATCGGCCAGGCCAGGGCGGGGATCGACGCCACCACTGCGGAAACCGTGCGTTCACGTGACGACAATGTGCGCTACAAGGCGCTGGCCAGCCGTTCGGCAGTGTCGATCGAAAGCGCCCAGCGTGCCGATGCAACCTTCAAGACCGCCCAGGCCAATGGCGCCAGGTCCCAGGCCACCCTGCTCGCCGCCCAACGCCAGTTGGACGTGATCGCCACCCAGAAGCAACAGGCCCGCGCCGCCCTGATGCAAGCCCGCGCCGAGCATGACCTGGCGCAATTGAATGTCGGCTACACCGAATTGCGCGCGCCCATTGATGGCGTGATCGGCAACCGTCGCGCCAGGGTCGGCGCCTTTGCCGCCGCCGGTACGCAACTACTGGCCGTGGTGCCGGCCAGCGGCCTGTGGGTCGATGCCAACTTCAAAGAAGACCAGTTGGCCGACATGCTGCCTGGGCAGCCGGTCAGCATCCATGCCGACGTCTTGCCGGGGCGGGTGTTCCACGGTCATCTGGACAGCCTGGCCCCGGCCACCGGCGCGCAGTTCAGCGTGCTGCCACCGGAGAACGCCACCGGCAACTTCACCAAAATCGTGCAACGGGTGCCGGTGCGGGTACGCCTCGACATGGCCGATAACACCTTGGGTAAACTGCGCCCCGGTCTGTCGGTAACAGCCGAAGTCGACACCAAGTCCGGTTCCGTTGATGAGCATGCCGTCGCCGCCAGCAACTCCGGTCGTAACCAATGAATACCATCAGCAGAGGCCCTGCCCCGGCGCCTTTCGACGCAGCCGCCATGCCCACCGCGCAGAAGGTATTTGCCTTCGCCAGTATGTGCATCGGTATGTTCATCGCGTTGCTGGATATCCAGATCGTCTCGGCCTCGCTGCGGGACATCGGCGGCGGACTGTCGGCTGGCGCGGACGAAACCGCCTGGGTACAGACCAGCTATCTGATTGCTGAAATTGTCGTTATCCCACTGTCGGGCTGGCTGTCGCGGGTGTTCTCCACCCGCTGGTTGTTCTGTATTTCGGCGGTGGGCTTCACCCTCACCAGCCTGCTGTGCGGGGCGGCGTGGAATATCCAGAGCATGATTGTCTTTCGCGCCCTGCAAGGCTTTCTCGGCGGCTCGATGATCCCGATGGTCTTCACCTCGGCCTTTATGTTTTTCACCGGCAAACAGAAAGTCATCGCCGCCGCGACCATCGGCGCCATTGCTTCCCTGGCGCCGACGTTGGGCCCGGTGATCGGCGGCTGGATCACTGAAATCTCGTCCTGGCACTGGCTGTTCTACATCAATCTGCTGCCGGGGGTGTTCGTCGCCGTTGTCGTGCCGATCCTGGTGCGTATTGATCAGCCGGATCTGTCCCTGCTCAAGGGCGCCGACTACCTGAGCATGGTCTTTATGGCGCTGTTCCTCGGCTGCCTGGAATACACCCTGGAAGAAGGCCCGCGCTGGAACTGGTTCAGCGACCGGACCATTCTCACCACGGCCTGGGTTTCCGCGATCTCGGCCCTGGCTTTTATCAGCCGCACCCTGATGGTGAAGAACCCCATCGTCGACCTGCGCGCCCTCGGCGAGCGCAATTTCGCCCTCGGCTGCTTCTTTTCTTTCATCACCGGTATCGGCCTGTTCGCCACCATTTACCTGACCCCGCTGTTCCTTGGCCGGGTGCGCGGCTACAGCGCTCTGGACATTGGTCTGGCGGTGTTTTCCACCGGGGTGTTCCAGCTGGCTTCGATTCCGCTGTATGCCTTCCTCGCCAACCGCGTCGACCTGCGCTGGATCATGATGTTCGGCCTGTCGCTATTTGCCCTGTCGATGTGGGACTTCTCACCGATCACCCATGACTGGGGCGGCAAGGAGTTGATGCTGCCTCAGGCATTGCGTGGCATCGCCCAGCAAATGGCCGTGCCGCCTGCCGTGACGCTGACCCTGGGAGGCCTGGCCATGTCGCGACTGAAACAGGCCTCGGGGTTGTTCAACCTGATGCGCAACCTCGGCGGCGCCATCGGTATCGCGGCCTGCGCGACCATTCTCAACGACCGCACCAACCTGCACTTCAGCCGTATGGCCGAGCATCTGAACAGCAGTAACGAAGCCATGAACCAGTGGCTGAACCAGGTCGGCGGCAACCTCGCGAGTCTCGGCCAGACCGGTGCCGAGGGCAGCACTGCGGCCCTGCACCAGTTGTGGCTGTTGACCTTTCGCGAGGCCCAGACCCAGACGTACTCCGATGCCTTCCTGGCGATCATGGTCTGTTTCATCATCGCCACTGCCATGGTGCCGCTGATGCACAAGGTCGTACCGCCCGCAGCCCCATCAGCCGATGCCCACTGAAGGGCCATAGAGGTTCTTTTGTGGAACCGGCTTCAGCCGGGAAGACGCCTTCCCGGCCGAAGCCGGTCCCACGGAAAGTCATTCATTCAGATGGTCATATTTTTGCTGACGAGAGTGCCGCCATGTATCTGTCCAACTTCAATCGCTTTGCCTTGGGGGCCCTGTTCCTCGCCATGGCCGGCTGTACCGTCGGCCCGGACTATCAAGCCCCCGCCAATACCCTGACTGCGCAATACGCCCATCAGGCGCAGTTGCAGCAACGCGTCGGAGAAACGCCGGCGCCAGCGCTGGACGCCTGGTGGAGCGGTTTCGCCGACCCCGAACTGAGTCGCATCATCGACCGCGTACTGGCGCAAAACCTCGACCTGCAAGTGGCCTTGGCCCGGGTCGAACAGGCGCGCGCCGTGGCCCGCCATGCCGGTGCCGAGCGCCTGCCGCAAGGCGCCCTCGATACCCAGGCGGTACGCCAGCGTCAGTCCCTGAACAGCCCGCTGGGTGAAATCGGCAGCGCCTTTCCCGATTACCAACGCACCCAGACCCTGGAAAACCTCGGCGCCGGCGCCAGTTGGGAAACCGATCTGGCCGGCGC
>Ga0302262_10000561_pt1 | contig 15507 bp, 11 predicted proteins | sample II_Fen_E3_4_FD_194557 | JGI IMG/M metagenome (GOLD analysis project Ga0302262, IMG submission 194557) | Peat permafrost microbial communities from Stordalen Mire near Abisko, Sweden - II_Fen_E3_4 | ecosystem: Environmental > Terrestrial > Soil > Wetlands > Permafrost | place: Sweden: Abisko...
TGATTGGCGTGCCCACCGACGAACGCCCCTTGAGAATCACCTTACGCGCGTAGTCACGTTCGCTGACGACGCCGACGACCTTGCCGTCCTGTACCACCGGCAATGCGCCGATGTTTTTCGCGGCCATCAGGCGCAGCGCATCGAGGACCATTTCGTCGGGACCGATGGTATGCACTTGCTGGTGGTCCAGGGCTTTGAGCTTTAGGAGCTGGGCGACGGTCTTCATGGGGCGATCTCCGGTAGGGCTTTGTAATGGGCGACGTGCCCTTGTTATTGCCTGGGGTGTACCAAAAGCCTAGTCCTGAAGCATCGTAGAGAGTGGCCTTTAGAGCAAGAGCGAATACGGCATTGGCCTGCGGGAAAACGTCACACCGCCGGGTTTCGCCGGAGGGAAGTGCATCGGCTGGCGCCCGGAAATGCCTGCAATGCCTGGGCTAGAGCCTGCGCTGAGATGAATCATCGACGTCGATAGTGGGTATGCCTACACGTGGTTTCTAAATAAGGAGGCACACGCTTAGATTGGGCTCCATCAACTTCACCCCGCCTTCTGGAGATACACGATGAAACGCGCCATTGCCTTTGGTTTTGCCCTCTCTGTCCTGACTGCCACTGCGGCCATGGCCAGCCCACAAACCGTTACCGGCCAACAAGCGATGGCCAGCGATGCCAGCAGCCTGCGCCTGGTCGACCGTGTTCATGGCAATGGCAAAGAGGTGCGCATTGCGCAATCGGCCAACCCGATTTTTGCCAGCCAGCCCCTGCCACAGGGCAAGGTAATGGTTGCTGAGAACCGTCGCGAATTCGGCTCGCAGTATCAGCGCTACTGATTACGACCGTTGCGCCGGTCAGCCCAAAAGCCCGGTATGCCGGGCTTTTTGCTGGGCGTCATGTAACCCGCGCGCATAAAAATGCCCGACCTGAACCCAGGCCGGGCATTTTTTGTTTGCCTCACTGCGACCGAGGCTTATTTGGGTTGCAGTTGCTCGCGCAGGTCCTTCACGTCACTGGCCGAGACCGCCGTTGCGGCGTTGCCCCAGCTGTTGCGCACGTAGGTCAGGACGTTGGCGACGTTGTCATCCGACAGGTTCCAGCCAAACGCAGGCATCGCCGGGGCAGTCGGGGCCGCGTCGGTGGCGCCGGCACGGCTGCCGCTCAGGACCACGCGAATCAGCGACGCCGGATCGTTGCCATTGACCAGTGGTGCCATGGCCAGTTTCGGGAACAGATGGGCGGCACCTTCATCGCTGGACACGTGACAGGCCGAGCAGCGATCCGCATAGATCGCTTTGCCCGCGACCATTGTCGGGGCGGTGGCAGCCAGCGACTTGGATGCCTCGCCCGGTTTCGCGCCATCCTTGCCGTCCTTACGTTCTGGAAGTCCTCAAAGCTCCAGCGGCCGATCCCGGTCAGCGGGTCGGGGGTGATGTGTGACATTTGGTCTGGCCAACCAGCATGCTCATGGCGCCCGCTAGGCGGGGAAGCCTAATATTCAGCTTTTCATCTTTTTCAAGTGCAGGAGGATGATGGATGTGTTGGCAAATGTTGCATTGCGCTCATTTGGTAATTCAGTCTTACGCTTTGCGTAATAATAAAAGGGAACTTTTTGCGGTTGGGGGTGCGAATCATCTGACAATTCGGTGCTGACCGGCACTTCTTGGTATCGTGCGCAGCGCTGAACCCTGGAAATGATTTTTTACTCATTTTTTTGCTCGTCCACGTGACGGGATTTTCGTCCTCCACCGAGAAGCTGTAGTAATGCCTGATCCGATTCCCTTGAAAGATCACGAAAAAGAAACCGGCCTGGTCAATAAACGGTTACTCGCCTGCGCGCTGTTCGTGATCATCCTGAGTGGTTGCCTGGTCGCGCGGATGTATTTCCTCCAGGTCATTGAATTCGCCTACCACTCGACCATTTCTGAAAACAACCGCGTTCACGTGCTGCCGATCCCGCCGGAGCGCGGCCTGATCTATGACCGCAACGGTGTACTGCTGGCCGATAACCGACCCAGTTTCAACCTGACCATGACCCGCGAGCGGGCAGGGGATTCCAACGAAGTCCTCAACGAGTTAATGAACATCCTCGGCTTGCCGGCCGAAGACCGCATTCTGTTTGACAAGGATCTCAAGCAGGCACGTCATCCCTTTGAACCGGTGACTCTGCTCTATGAGTTGACGGAAGAGCAGATCGCCCTGTTGGCGGTCAACCAGTTCCGCCTGCCGGGGCTGGACGTCGAGCCGCAGTTCGTCCGGCACTACCCCCAGGGCGCGCATTTCGCCCACTCCATCGGTTACGTGGGGCGGATCAACGAGAAGGAAACCAAGCAGCTGGATTCGGTGGACTACCGGGGTACGCAATCGGTGGGCAAAACGGGGATCGAGCGTTTCTACGAGTCTGAGCTGCATGGCCATGTCGGCTATGAAGAGGTCGAGACCAACGCCCAGGGCCGCGTGCTGCGCGTGCTTAAGCACACCGACCCGATCCCCGGCAAGAACATCACCCTGAGCCTGGATATCCATCTGCAGGAAGCCGCCGAAGCCGCCCTTGGCGACCGCCGTGGCTCGGTGGTGGCGATCGAGCCGGAAACTGGTGAAGTGCTGGCCATGGTCAGCAAGCCCAGTTTCGACCCGAACCTGTTCGTCACCGGTATCAGCTTCAAAGAGTACGCGGCACTGCGTGATTCGGTAGACCGACCATTGTTCAATCGCGTGTTGCGCGGACTTTATGCGCCGGGTTCGACGATCAAACCGGAAGTGGCGATTGCCGGGCTGGACAGCGGAGTGGTGACCGCTCAGACCAAGGTCTTCGACCCAGGCTATTTCCAGTTGCCGGACTTCGATCACAAGTACCGCAACTGGAACCATAGCGGCGACGGTTATGTCGACATGGGCGCGGCGATCATGCGTTCCAACGACACTTACTTCTACACCTTGGCGCACAAGCTGGGCATCGACCGCCTGCATGACTACATGTCCGAATTCGGCCTGGGCCAGAAGGTTTCGCTGGACATGTTCGAGGAAGCCTCGGGGTTGATGCCGTCGCGCGAATGGAAACGTGCCACCCGCCGCCAGGCCTGGTTCCCGGGGGAAACGGTGATCCTCGGCATTGGCCAGGGCTATATGCAAGTCACGCCGCTGCAACTGGCCCAGGCCACTTCGCTGATCGCCAACAAGGGCGTATGGATTCGCCCGCATCTGGCCAAGGAAGTCGGCGACGTCGCGCCGGTGGACCCTAACCCGATGCCCAACATCGTGCTGCATGATGCCAGTGAGTGGAATCAGGTAAACGAAGGCATGCAAATGGTCATGCACGACCCGCGCGGGATCGCCCGCGCCGCCGCCCTTGGCGCGCAATACCGCATCGCCGGCAAAAGCGGTACGGCTCAAGTGGTGGCGATCAAGCAGGGCGAGCGCTATGACCGCCTGAAAACCCTCGAACGCAACCGCGACAATGCCCTGTTCGTCGGTTTCGCCCCGGCGGCCCATCCGAAGATCGTCGTCGCCGTCATGATCGAAAACGGTGAAGCCGGTGGCCGCGTCGCCGGCCCCGTGGTGCGGGAGATCCTCGACGCCTGGTTGCTGGACAAGGACGGCAAGCTCAAGCCGGAGTACGCGGTGCCGGTGAAAGTGCCGGGTGATCCTCACGTATAGTGTCGCGCCGCGGCCAATTGGCATTAACTAGTCAGCGCATCGATGCGCCGCGGCCGCACATTGCGCTGAACTGTTGGCTGCGGGGCGTGTCGATCAAGGGGCGCGCGCCAGACATCCAGGCCGCGTTTTCCAGGATCCAGACAAGGAAAACCGCATGTCCAGAACGATTGCCGATCACCTCGCCACCACCCTTGCCGATGCCGGTGTCAAACGCATCTGGGGGGTGACCGGCGATAGCCTCAATGGCCTGACCGATAGCCTGGAAAAACTGGGTACCCTCCGCTGGATGCATACCCGCCATGAGGAGGTCGCGGCGTTTGCCGCCGGTGCTGAAGCGGCTGTCACCGGTACGTTGGCGGTGTGTGCAGGCAGTTGCGGGCCAGGCAATCTGCATTTGATCAATGGCCTGTACGACTGCCATCGCAATCAGGTGCCAGTGCTGGCGATTGCCGCGCATATTCCGTCCACGGAAATCGGCCTCGGTTATTTCCAGGAAACCCATCCTCAGGAGCTGTTCAAGGAGTGCAGTCACTTCGTTGAGCTGGTCAGCAGCGCCGAGCAGTTTCCGCGAGTGCTGGAGCGGGCCATGCGTACGGCAATCAGTCAGCGTGGCGTGGCGGTGATCGTATTGCCGGGGGATGTGGCCTTGAGCAGCGCGCCTGAGGTGACGGCCAAATGGGTCGAGGTGGTGCCGCCAACGGTTGTGCCGGGCGAGGCGCAGTTGCAACAGGTGGCGGATCTGCTCAATGATTCCGGCGCTGTGACATTGCTGTGCGGTGCCGGTTGTGCGGGTGCCCATGATCAATTACTGGCCCTGGCCGACACCCTCGGCGCACCGGTGGTACATGCCTTGCGCGGCAAACAGCATGTGGAATACGACAACCCGTTCGATGTCGGCATGACCGGTCTGATCGGCTTCAGCTCGGGTTATCACGCCATGCTGTCCTGCGACACGCTGGTGATCCTCGGCAGCAACTTTCCCTACCGCAATTTTTACCCGGACAAGGCCAAAATCATCCAGATCGACATTGATCCCACGGCCCTGGGCCGGCGCACGCCATTGACCCACGGTCTGGTCGGTGGGATCCGCGAGACGCTGGCAGCGTTGCTGCCCAGGCTCAAACGCCAGGAAGACCGACGCTTTCTCGACAAATCGCTCAAGCATTACGCCAAGGCGCGCGAAGGCCTCGACGAGCTGGCGACACCTTCGGCGCCGGGGCAGCCGATCCACCCGCAATACCTGGCGAAATTGATCAGCGATCAGGCCGACGAGGATGCGATTTTCACCGTCGATGTCGGCACGCCGACCCTGTGGGCAGCGCGCTACCTGAAGATGAATGGCAAGCGCACGCTGCTGGGTTCGTTCAACCATGGTTCGATGGCCAATGCCATGCCCCAGGCACTGGGCGCCAAAGCGGTCAATCCGCAACGGCAGGTGATTGCCCTGTGTGGCGATGGCGGGCTGTCGATGTTGCTGGGGGATGTGTTGAGCGTTCGCCAGTTGGGCCTGGACATCAAGCTGGTGGTGTTCAATAACAGCTCGCTGGGCTTCGTCGATATGGAAATGAAGGCAGGCGGTTATGTGCCCCATGGCACCGACCTGAGCGAAACCAATTTTGCAGGCATTGCCCTGGGTACCGGCATCCTCGGTATCCGTGTTGAAAGCTCGGAAGACTTGCCGGGTGCCTTGCGCAAGGCTTTCGATCATCCGGGGCCGGTGCTGGTCGATGTGGTCACCGCCAAACAGGAACTGGGCATCCCGCCGAAGATCAAGCTGGCCCAGGCCAAAGGCTTCAGCCTTTATATGCTGCGCACGGTGTTGAGCGGGCGGGGCGATGAGGTGATGGAGCTGATCAAGACCAACTTGCGCTGAGCGACTGGCTGGCGACATAAGGCCCGCTTTTACTGGCGGGCCTTGTGCGTCAGCCTCTGGCATTTCTTACAACGTCTGTGCCTTCGGCCGCTGCGGTTTGCTGATGACAATCGCCAGCAAGGCAGCAATCACACACAGCGCACCCGCCAGGAAAAACGACGGGATGTAGCTCGCCATCAACGTCCTCATCAAGCCTGCGCCGTAGGCCGCGAAGGCCGCCCCCAACTGATGCCCGGCAAAGATCCAGCCGAACACGATATTGGCCTTTTCCGGGCCGAAGCGGGCGGCGGTCAGCTTGACCGTGGGCGGGACAGTGGCGATCCAGTCCAGGCCATAGAGCACAGCGAAGATCGACAGGCCGAAAATCTGGAAGTCAATGAACGGCAGCATCATCAACGACACACCTCGCAGGCCGTAATACCAGAACAACAGCCAGCGGTTGTCGAAGCGATCCGACAGCCAGCCGGAGCCGATGGTGCCGAAAAAGTCGAAGATGCCCATCAGTGCCAGCACGCCCGCCGCCGCCGTGGCGGCCAGGCCGAAGTCGCCGCACATGCTGATGAAGTGGGTCTGGATCAACCCGGAGGTGCTCGCCCCGCAAATGAAGAAAGTGGCGAACAGCACCCAGAAGGTCAGGGATTTCGACACTTCGCCCAGCACCACCAAGGGTGTCCAGAGCAGGCTGCGCAAACTGCCCGCCCTGGCCGGAGCGGGAGTCGGAGCGCTTTCGCCATACACCGGCAGGCCCAGGTCGACCGGGCGATCACGCATGAGCGCGAACACGACCACAATGACCAACAACAGCGCCGCGCAGATAAACCCCATGGCGGTGCGCCAGCCATGCAGCTCGGTCAGGCGGGCCAGCAGCGGCAGGAACACCAGTTGCCCGGTGGCCGAACTGGCCGCCAACAGGCCGATGATCAGCCCGCGCCGTGCCGAGAACCAACGGGTGGCCACGGTTGCGCCGAGGACCATCGCCGTCAGCCCGGTGCCCAGCCCGACCACCACGCCCCACAGCAGCACCAACTGCCAGAATTGCTGCATATACAGCGACAGCCCAAGCCCGGCGATGACAATGCCCAAGGCGGTGATCATGACCCGGCGCATGCCGAAATAATTCATGAACGCGGCGGCGAACGGCCCCATCAGGCCGAACAACAGAAAGCGAATGGCCAGGGCCGAGGAGATTTCTGCGGTGTTCCAGCCGAATTCTTTTTGCAGCGGCACGATAAACACGCCCGGCGCACCCACGGCACCGGCCATGACCAGCATGGTCAGAAAGGTCACCGCGGCGATGACCCAGCTGTAATGGATTTTGCGACGAGCCAGCGATTCAGCCAGCAGCGGAGAGAGCATCGGGATGTCCTGTTGAACGGTTGGGAAAAGCGCGTAAAGGCTTTTATTTATAGTTAACAGGTCAACATATAAAGTAACAAATGACTGCGGTCAATCTCCGACCGTGGCGTTGCGGTATGGCGGCACAGGCGTGTGGGCGGTTCAGCTCATACCGTCAGGCGCGCTTCTGCCGATTCAAGCAGGGTCGTGCCGATCTGCGGTGAGGCCAGCAGGAAATGCCCGACGGCCTCGACACTCAAGGGCCGGGCGAACAGGTAGCCTTGCAGCAGATGGCAACCCAGCGCACGCAGTTGCTGCATTTGCGCCTCGGTTTCCACCCCTTCGGCAACGATCTCCAGCCCGAGGTTCTTGGCCAGGCCGATGGCGGTGGCGCAGATTTCCAGGTCCTTGACGCTCTTGCCGATATCGCGGACGAAACTGCGGTCCAGCTTGAACGCATGCACCGGCAACACGCGCAGATAACCCAGTGACGAGTAACCGGTGCCGAAATCGTCGATCGACAGCCTGACGCCGAGCAGACGCAAGGCGCCCAGGCGCTCGATGGAGCGCTCGGGGTCCTGCATCAGCACGGACTCAGTGATTTCCAGCTCCAGGTCGCCACCCTTGAGGCGCGCCTTGCGCAACGCATCGCTGACAGTTTCCTGCAGGTCCGTCACCAGCAGTTGCTGGGCCGACAAATTGACCGCGACCTTGAGGTCTTTGAAGCCCATGGCGTGCCAACGCGCCAGTTGCTGGCACGCCGAATCGATAACCCAGGCGCCGATGGCGGCAATGATGCCGGTCGACTCGGCCAGGGGGATGAACTTGTCCGGCATCACCAGCCCGTAGGTCGGATGCTGCCAGCGAATCAGCGCTTCCAGGCACACCGTGTGGCCATCCGTTGCGCTGACCTGAGGTTGATAGCAAAGGAAGAACTGCTGCTTCTCCAGCGCTTCTTTCAGCGCACTTTCAAAGTCGATCCGTTCTTGCAGGTTCTCTTTCAGCGAGGGTTCGAAAAAGCGGATATGCCCCGGCCCGCTGCTTTTCGCATCGTGCAGGGCGAGTTCCGCCGCAGCCAACACATCCTCGACCGTCTGGGCATCATCGGGAAATATGCTGACGCCGGTATTGAGGGTGATCTTGAGCACACGATCCGCGACTTCGAACGGTGTCTCCAGCGCTTCGGCCAGCTTGTCGTAGAGCAGGGCGACGCTATGGTGGTCGGTCAGGCCGCTGGCACCGACCATAAAGCCGCCGCTATCGAGGCGGGCAATCAGGTCACTGTCGCGGAACGCCAGTTGCAGCCGTCGGGCCACTTCGATCAGTAACTGATCGCCGGCCTTGTGCCCGCGCATGCCGTTGATAACGCCCAGGCGGTCCAGGTCAAACATGAACACCGCCAGCCGGGTCTGGTTCAGCAGGTTGTGCTCCAGCAAGCCGAACAGGCGGCTGACGGCGCCAGCGCGATTGGGCAGGTTGGTCAACGGGTCGTTATGCAGCACATGCTCGAAGCGCTGATTGGCCAGGGTGTGTTTTTTCACTGCCTGTTCCAGCGCGCTATTGATCCGCAGCGTCTCAGCCTTGCGGTTACGTGCATCGGTACGGATCAGCACCGGCAAGGCGGCGGCGAGAAACACAAAGGCGAAGCCGCTCATATAAGGCAGCGGGATGATGCCCCTATCCGACAGCCAGGTCAGGCCGCAGGTAGTGAACATGAGGGCGATGGCCGTCCAGATCAGCCGACTCGACAGTTGCCCGGCCAGCCGACTGATACGAATCGAGAAGGCCAGGCTGTAGAGCAGCACGCCAAGGCTCACCAGACGCATCAACTCGCAGACCACCGAAGGCGGGCCCGACAACCTATTGAGTGGTTCGCCCCACGGCAGCGTGGCCAGGTTGTCTCCCTGCAGTTCGCTAAAGCGATAGCCGTACGGGCTGACGAAGTTGTCGAGGATCACCAGTGCCACGATGCCGCTGACCCCCCGCGCCGCCATCAGCGAGCGCGCCTGGTTGTCGAGGGCGGCGACCAGGTAAAGGGTCAGCGGGCTGATCACCAGTGAGAACAGATTGACCCAGCGATGGGCCTTGATGGCGGCCGATTGATCCGGCGCAAGGTATTGCAAGGCGCAGCACAGTTGATACAGCGAAAAGGCCAGACAAATGCCCGAAAACACCCCGCAGGCCTTGGCATAGGGCGTGCTTCGGGCCATCAACGCTGCTTGCAGCGAGGCCATGATTAAAACGCCCACGGAAATGAAATACAGCATGACGATGGGCGCGTTCATGTACGGTGTTTCCCTTGTCGTGACCGAGAATCCACTGGGGATCCGTCCCTTCGAATGTGCGCTGTGAAAATGGCGCCATTATTTTGCCATTATTTTTTGCAAGCCGTTACTACTATCTGCGGGTGAGGGCAATTTCGGGCCGTGCGCCGTCAACAGTGAACAGCTTATTTTGCCGAGGCAGGGCACTAGTTCTGTGCATCACAGTCTTATCCGGGCTTCGACGTTAGCGTCAGGCGCCTCTCCGGTCTGTTTGCTGCCGGTCTCGTTGTTATCTCTTGTGGGCTGTCTGCTTCATGTATCCATCCTTTCGCAGTGCCTCTATCGCTCTCACTGCTTTTTTGACGGTGCTCGCCCATCCTGCTTGGGCTGATGGCGAGCGACAACTGGTGCAGGACATCAATGGTTATCGCGCTCATCCCGCACGGTGTCAGGGCAGTAATGCCCGGGCGCTGCCGCCACTGGTGCTGAAGGCGAGCCTGGCCTTGCCGGTTGCTTACAACGGTGGCCTGCGTGATGGCTTGAAAGCGGTCGGGTATCAGGCGGCGCTGGTGCAAACCATCCATTTGGTCGGTGCCCACGACGTCGAGTCGGCGTTCGCTTTGCTTGCGCGTGATTACTGCGACTCGATGCTGGATACGCAATATGCCGATATTGGTGTCAGCCGTGCCGGTAGCCAGTGGCGTGTGGTCCTGGCACGACCGCTAGTGGATGCCCATCTGGGCGATGAGCGTGCGGCGGACAAGGCGCTGCTGGCCATGGTCAATAGCGCTCGCGCGCACCCCCGCCTTTGCGGTTATCAGCGTTTCCCGGCGGCGCGACCGCTGGCCTGGAGCGCAGCCCTTGGCGCGGCGGCCCAGGGCCATAGCAAGGCCATGGCCCGTGACAACTACTTTGCCCATCAGGACCCGACAGGGAATTCACCCGCCGACCGGGCGCGGGCGGCCGGTTATCGAGGGCGCAACATCGGCGAAAACATCGCCGCTGGCCAGGGCTCAGCCAACGATGCCGTGCAAGGCTGGCTGGCCAGCCCCGGCCACTGCGCCAACCTGATGAACCCGCTATTCACCCAGGTGGGCGCGGCCTACGCGACCAATGCCCGCAGCGACAAAGGGATCTACTGGACCCTGCTGTTCGGCACCCCGTGAGGCGCGGTGGCGCGTGGACAAAAGGCGAAAGCATGGAAATGGTCTTAACTAACCGGAACGCGTCATAACTGTCGTACCTGCGCTGGGCTTTGACCGTCCGGTCTCGCATTCGCCAACAGGGGAGTTCCAACGTGTCTATTAAATTACGCTTGCTCTTGTTGATTGGCACCAGCGTGCTCACCGCTTTGATCATCGGCCTGGTCAACTATGTCGGTAATACCCGCATGGCCGATGCAACCCATGACAGCGAAGTCGGCATGACGGTGCTGCGCAATCACCTCGAAGCCGACATGATGCACGACGCGCTGCGTGCCGATGTGCTGCTGGCGATGCTGGTGGGCTTGGGCAAAAGCGACAGCAGCAAGGCCGAAGTGCATGCCTCGATCGCCGAGCACGCGGGGCATTTTCGCGATGTACTGGATGAGAACCTCAAGCAGCCGGTCAATGGCACCCTCAAAGCCGCCCTGGACAAGATCAAGCCCAGCCTGGATACCTATATCAGCAGTGCCGAGCATATTGTCGGCCTGGCCCTGGCTGACCCGGCTGCCGCGCAACAGGCTCTGGGCTCGTTCAGCAAGGCGTTCAGCGTGCTGGAAGAGCAGATGGCCGGACTGAGCCAACTGATCGAAGCCAATGCGCAGCAGAGCAACAAGGCGACGCAGAGCACCATCCGTTCGGCCAACATGGCCCTTGCCGTCATGCTGGTGATCGGCCTGTTGCTGTTGATTGTTCAGGGCTACCGGGTCATTCGCAGCATCATGGGACCGTTGAGCGCCGCCAGCCGGATCGCCGAAAGCATCGCCCAAGGCAACTTGAGCGAAGCCATCGCTGACTCCGGGCAGCAAGACGAAGCCGGTCGGCTGATTCGTAGTCTGGCAACCATGCAGCGGGACCTGCGCGGCATGATCGAAGTAGTCCGCCGCAATGCCCATGGCGTCACCGATGTCAGCCAGCAACTGAGCAGTGGCTGCCATCAGGTCGCGGACAGCAGCCAGCAACAGAGCGCGGCGGCTGGCACCATGGCTGCGGCCGCCAGTCAGATGAACGCCAGCATCGAGGACATCACCCGGCATGTCGAGCGCGCTTTGAATATGGCCAGCCAGGCCGAATCGCTGGCCAAGAACGGCGGGCAGATCATTCATCAGGTGGTCAGCGACATGAGCGGCATTGCCCGCTCGGCCCAGCACTCGGCACAGGTCATCCGCACCCTGGATAAGGAGTCCGAAGGCATCTACAGCATCATTCAGGTGATCAAGGGCATTGCCGAGCAAACCAACCTGTTGGCGCTGAACGCGGCCATCGAAGCCGCCCGGGCCGGTGAGCAAGGCCGGGGGTTTGCCGTAGTGGCCGATGAGGTCAGGAGCCTGGCTGGGCGCACCAGCGCCTCTACTCAGGAAATTGCCAGCATGGTCACGCGTATCCAGCAGAGCACCCGCGAGGCGGTCAACAGCATGGAAGCGGGGGTGGTCCAGGTCGACAAGGGCATGGCCGTGACGGCGGATGTCGAGCGCGCCATCCGGGAAATCCTTGAGGCGACCTTGAACACCACGCAGTTGGTCAACGACATCAGTCGGACCATTGGCGAGCAGAGCCTGGCCAGTAATGAAATTGCTCATCAGGTGGAAATGATCGCCGGCATGTCTGAAGGCAACAGCCGGGTCATCGGCGAGACCGCCACGACCACCGACGAGCTGTCCAGCCTGGCTGGCCAGCTATCGCAGTCGGTGGACCGCTTTCACCTCTGAATCAATGGGCGACGCTGCGCGCATCGCGGCGCAGCCCTTCGATGGCCTTGGCCGGGTGCCCGGTTTGGGCAGTGAAACCAACCTGCTCGGCCCGGTGCGTATCAGCGCGGCGTTTATCGAACACCTCAAACGTCAGCCACCGGCATATCTGATCAATAACAGCTCGGCGCTGGCGTTTATTCCGATTGCGGTGACTGCGCTGTACTCGGCGACCAAGGCGGCGATTCACTCCTACACCTTGTCGCGTAATGCCTCGCTGATCCGCCAACAGCCCGGTCACCTTCGGTGATCGGACTGTTGGCGCATTCTCGGTGACCCGGGTGTAGCGGTTATAGACAGTTCAGTCGCGCTCACCCGCCGGATATGAACAGGTTAAACAATTCAGCTGTTAATTATTTGAATTTATCGGCATCGTTATAATTCGCTATGATTTTTATCAAGGTTTGCAGTTCTCCATTTACTCATACGTCGGCCAACTTCTCGCAGCGCCAGGAAGCCAGTTAGCGTGTATGGGTGAGTGGTCTATTGTCCTATGTCAATGAAAGTTTCCAATTCATCTGCATCACTCGCGATGATCGCGTCCGGATAGTTTCAAAGGCTTGCAGGCGCAGATGCAGCAAGGGCCGCAGGCACTTTCAGGGCGTTGGCAGAATCGATATCGGGTGAACTGACGACCGATGACAGAATGATTAAAAAATCAATATAAAGGCTCAACAATAGGCATTGCAGGCCGATAACCCTGATTAAGGAACAACTATAATTTTGTCCTTTGATCGGGAAACACACCATGAAGTGGAAAATCCGCAATAAGGTCCTGTTGCTGTCGGTTATACCGACTTTGTTATTGGCGCTGATTGTTCAGTCGCTGGCCTCCGTTGAGCAACAGGCGTTGGGCGAAAAGAGCCTTGAAGAAACCCGCCAGGCCCTGATGAAAATCCGCAAGGACGAACTTGGGCACTATCTGGATCTTGCCTACAGCACCATCAAGCCCTTGTATGAAGGCCCGGACGCGATGAACCCGGCCGTCCAGGAAGAGGCCAAGCAGCGTCTGCGCGATCTGCATTATGGCCAGGACGGTTACATTTTCGGCTATGCCGACAATGGCGATCGGGTATTCATGGCCGGCAAGGACGAAGGCAAGAACTTCTGGGATCTCAAGGACAGCCACGGGATTTACTTGATTCGCGACCTGATCGCGGCGGCCAAGGCCGGCGGCGGGTTTGTCACCTACTTTTACCCTCGCCTCGGCAACGACAGCATTGCGTATCCCAAGTTGTCGCGCAGCATTTACCTGGATAAGTGGAAGTGGACGGTAGGTGCCGGTTTTTATATCGATGACATGGATGCAGTGCTGGCCGAGCAGGCCAACCATCAGCAGGCGGCCATGGAAGCGCTGCGCCTGAAACAATGGGCAACCATGCTCGTGCTGCTGGTGTTGATCGGTGCCATAGCCGCCTATGTGGCCCGTTCCATCGTCAAGCCGATCAACCTGCTGACTCGCAGTCTGCAGGCACTGGCTTCGGAAGAGGGCGATCTCGCCCATCAGTTACCGGTGGATGGCAATGAAGAAACCGCCGAATTAGCCAGCGCCTTCAACGGTTTTGTCGGCAAGATCCGCGACATGGTGGTGGATCTGGCCCGTTGCGCCCAGCGTTTGCAAGAGCGCAACGAGCAACTCAAGCTCAGTGCCCAGCAGGCAGCCGATGCGCTGGTGCGCCAGACTCAGGATGCCGCGCAGGTGACCCATGCCATGGAACAAATGGCCCTGGCCACCCAGAACGTTGCCGAGTCCGCGCAGAGCGCCGCACAGGTGACCCACGACACCGACAGTCAGGCCCATTCGATGCAAACCAACGTCGACGAAACCATCAATGCCATTGGTGGCCTGGCCCGGGATATCACCCAGGCGGCGCAGAACATCCAGACCCTGGGCAGCGATGTGGAGTCCATCGGTTCGATTCTCGATGTCATTCGCGCAATTGCCGAGCAGACCAACCTCCTGGCCCTCAACGCGGCCATCGAAGCGGCGCGTGCCGGTGAGCAGGGGCGTGGTTTTGCCGTGGTGGCCGATGAAGTGCGCTCACTGGCGCAACGTACCCAGCAGAGCACGCAGGAGATCCAGACCAAGATCAGCCAGTTGCAACTGGGTGCCAGGGCGGCGGTCAGCACCATGCAAGGCAGCCTCAGCGGCAGCGAACTGGCCGTGGCCAAGGCCAATGGCACGGGGCAGATGCTGGCCGGGGTGAGTGAAGCGGTGTCCGAGATCAACGGCATGAACAATCAGATTGCCACCGCCGCTGAAGAACAATCGAGCATCGGTGCCGAGGTCAATCAGAGCCTGGCGCAAATCAGCCAACACATCAGCGAGACCCAGGCCATCACCGAGCGCAACAACCAGATGTGCTTAGAGCTGGATCAACTGTCACAAGAGCTGACGCGACTGCTGAGCGGCTTCAAGGTCTGACGAGGTCGCGGCTCGCGCGGGCGCGCTCTTCCAGCAAGCGGATCAACATACTGACCGGTTCGCTGAGCGTGCCCGGCGCTCGATGAATCAGCCCGACATCGCGGTGGAAGGTATGGCTGCCCAGGTCCAGCGCCCGCACGCTGGCTGGCCAGCCATGCCGGGCCGTGGTTTCGGGCAGCAGGGCAACCCCCACGCCATTGGCCACCAACTGGACAATGGCTTCCAGCTCATCGAGCTCGCAGACTTCGCGCAGGGCAAAGTGCATGCCCCGCAGGAAGCGATCGACCTGGCGGCCGCCGAACGAGGCGCGGTCATAACGCACCAATGGCTGGCTGGAGAGCAATTCAGCCCAGTCGTCCCCTGGCAGATCGGCAGGCACGATCAGGCGATAGGGCTCTTGCGCCAGACTGGTCCAGCGCAAATCGCTTTGCAGGGAGAAGGGCGGGCGAATCAATGCGACCAGGTCGACTTCGCCAGCGTCCACCAGATTCAGCAAGTCCATCGATACGCCGGGCATGATCCGGCTGCGACACCCCGGCCAGTGGCGATGAAAATCGGCCAGCGCCGCAGGCAGCAGCGAGCGTTGCACCGAGGCAATGGCGCCGACCGTGATCAGCACATTGGCTGATTCGCCGGGGTTGGCCGAGCCGAGATTGTTATAGAGCCGAATCAACTCCTGGGCTTGCAGAAGGGTTTGATGACCCATCCGGTTGAGCTGCGCCGTACGTCCCTTGCGCTCGAACAAGGCAAAACCCAACTGACTTTCCAGGCGCTGCATTTGGGCGCTGACAGCGGCCTGGGTCAGGCCGATTTTATTCCCGGCGGCGGCGAAGGTGCCTTCACGCGCGACTGCCACGAGGGTTCTCAGCTCACGGAGCATTCATAAATTCCATTTGTGTTTTATCGAAAAATATATTGATTTTATTGTTCAGTCACGGCCTTTACGATGACCTCGCAGCTAAAATAATCCAGCGGAGCCCCTGATGAGCCTTTCTCCCTTTCTCCTGGCAAT
>Ga0302262_10000565_pt1 | contig 15482 bp, 9 predicted proteins | sample II_Fen_E3_4_FD_194557 | JGI IMG/M metagenome (GOLD analysis project Ga0302262, IMG submission 194557) | Peat permafrost microbial communities from Stordalen Mire near Abisko, Sweden - II_Fen_E3_4 | ecosystem: Environmental > Terrestrial > Soil > Wetlands > Permafrost | place: Sweden: Abisko...
TTTTATTTTTTAAGTGCTGTAGCGCTCATCTCGGCTCTTATGGTTTTACTGTCGAAGAAGCCTATTCATAGCGTACTGTACTTGACGCTTACATTCTTTACACTGGCAGGACACTATATTCTGCTGAATGCACAATTTCTGGCAGTAGTGCATATTATTGTGTATGCCGGAGCCATTATGGTACTTTTTCTGTTCACGGTGATGTTACTGAATTTGAACCTTGAGGGAGAATTTCAGAAATCAACGCTGATGAAACTTGTAGCGGCACTTAGCGGAGGATTACTTTTCCTTGTCCTGATCGGGACACTGAAATCATTTGACGTAGGCACCCTTTCCGAACATCCGGAGCTGACACAAATAGGTCTGGTGAAAAACCTGGGGAAAACTCTTTACAGTGACTATTTATTACCCTTTGAGCTATCGTCCATCCTGTTCCTTGCGGCCATGGTGGGTGCGGTGATGTTGGGTAAAAAAGATAAAAATTAAATTTATGGAAACTACAATTGCTCAAATTCAGACGATTCCCTTACAGTACTACATCTTGTTTTGCTCGGCACTGTTTTCTATTGGCGTGATCGGGGTGCTGGCCAAGCGCAATGCATTGGTTATTTTTATGTCGGTGGAGTTGATGCTCAATTCGGCTAACCTATTGCTGACCGCTTTCTCGGCTTATCGCAACGATCCTGCCGGACAGATATTTGTATTCTTTATTATGGTGGTGGCGGCTGCCGAAGTAGCCATTGGCTTAGCCCTTTTGGTAGTGGTTTACCGATCGACACACACTATCGATATCAATGCACTGAACAGACTTAAATGGTAATTAATCAATTGACAGACTAAATAATCAATCAGCCTCTGTCAACTATCAATTATATATAGTATATACATGGAACTTATATCAATATTATTACTCGTTTTTCCTCTGCTTGGATTTCTGACAATCGGCTTGTTTCAAAAGCAGATGAACCGGAATTTATCAGGAGTACTTGCTTCGTCGTTTATCTTTCTGAATCTGGTTGCGGCGGCATTTCTTTTCGGATTCGTTACGGCTTCTAATCAAACGCTGGAAGTACCGTTGTTCGACTGGATTAAATTTGCTGACATCACTATCCCTTTTGCTCTGACGATAGATCGTCTGTCGGCACTGATGCTACTTATAGTGAATGGTGTAGGGTTGCTGATACACCTTTATTCCATCGGATATATGAAGGAAGATGAGGGAGTAAATCGCTACTTTGCCTACCTCAACCTGTTTATTTTCTTTATGCTTACGCTAATTTTAAGTTCCAACTACTTAATGTTATTCATTGGCTGGGAAGGTGTAGGTCTGTGTTCGTACTTACTGATCGGCTTCTGGTTTAAAGATCGTGCCAACAACGATGCCGCCAAAAAGGCATTTATCATGAACCGTATCGGTGATTTAGGTTTTCTGATAGCTACCTTCATTCTTTTCACCACCTTCAAAACTCTTTCGATAAGCGAAATAGCTGCCAAAGCCAGTTTGATGCCATCGGGCGATCTGACTTTGATGGCCATCACCCTCTGTCTGTTTGTGGGTGCAGTCGGTAAAAGTGCTCAGATTCCCTTGTTTACCTGGCTGCCTGATGCTATGGCGGGTCCCACCCCTGTATCGGCATTGATTCACGCCGCCACCATGGTTACGGCAGGTATTTATTTAGTAGCCCGTTCCAGTGTCATGTTTGTGCTTTCGCCTGTTACTATGGATGTGATTCTGGTAATCGGAACAGTAACTGCATTACTAGGTGGACTGATAGCTATTTATCAAAACGATATTAAAAAGATTCTGGCTTATTCCACGGTCAGCCAACTGGGCTTTATGTTTATGGGACTAGGACTGGGTTCATTCTCGGGAGCTATGTTTCACTTAACCACGCATGCCTTTTTCAAAGCATTGCTTTTCCTTGCTGCAGGTAGTGTTATTCATGCCCTGAGCAACGAGCAGGACATTCGGAAAATGGGTCGCTTGCGACATAAAATACCATTCACCTTTGCCTTGTTTCTGATTGGAGCCATTGCCATTTCGGGTATTCCGCCTTTTGCCGGATTCTTTTCGAAAGAAGTGATTCTGACTGCTGCTTTCGAGCACGGTTTGGGCATGGGACTTATTGCTACTGTTATTTCGTTGCTGACCACTATTTATATGTTCCGCCTTATTTTCGTTGTATTCTTTAAACCGGAAAGTAAGGAGCTACAAGCCAATCATCATGTGCATGAATCACCCAAGGTGATGTTGTATCCGATGGCAGTTTTAGCTATTCTGTCGATGATAGCGGGATTTGTACAACCACCGAAACTTTTCTCCGAAACACAGGGATTTGACAATTATCTGTCGCCTGTGTTTGCCAAATCAAACTCGCTGGTTGCGGCTTCGGAACACGCACTGACAGTACAGACCGAATGGATGATTTTCATCTTTCCACTGCTGATCATTGCTCTGTTGATATTCCTGAGCTATAAGCGGTTTGTAAACAACAAAGAACTGGTAAGTCCGACAGGTATACAAAGTCTTTTTGCCCATAAACTATATGTGGATGAAATTTACGATTTCTGTATCCTGAAACCGGTGACGTTTATATCCGATATTTTCCGCGGACTACTGGATCAAACAGTGATCAACGGATTTGTGAATGCTGTTGGAAGCGGAACCTTGTTCGTGGGTCGGAAGATCAGATTATTGCAGACCGGTAATGTGGGAGTATATCTTGTTCTGATGGTCTTCAGCATTATTGCCATACTATTTTTTAATATAATTCTATAACAGAAATGATTCTTGTACTTTTATTAATCCTGCCTTTATTAGCATCATTGCTTTTATTTACAGGCAAACTGGGGAAACACAGTAAGAACTTCGCGTTGGTTGCTTCGCTGGTGGTATTTGCCATTTCGTTGGTTGCAGGTTATGCATTCACCTTTGCCCATGATAAAATTCTGACGCTCGACCTCAACCTGAAAGAGCTGCTGGATGTGGACATTATCCTGAAAATTGATGCGGTGTCGCTGGTTATGGTCATGCTTACTACTTTGCTGGTACCCATTATCATTGCTTCGACGGATAAAAAAGAAAACCGGACTCCCAACTTTTATGCGCTGATAATGCTGATGCAAATGGCATTGATCGGGGTGTTCATATCCTCGGAAATGATTTTGTTTTATATTTTCTGGGAACTGGCATTGATTCCGATTTTCTTTATCACAGCGTTGTGGGGAGGTGAGAACAAGAAAAAAATCAGTGTCAAGTTTTTGATTTATACTGTGGTTGGAAGTTTTGTCATGCTCATTGGGATTCTGTATCTGTACACACTTACTCCTGCGCCTCATTCGTTCAGCTTCGAAAGTTTCTTTCAGTTGAAATTACCTTATTCGGTACAGGTACCGGTCTTTCTGGCATTCTTTCTGGCTTTTGCCATTAAGATTCCGCTTTTCCCGTTCCACTCATGGCAGGCCGAGACTTACAATGCATCGCCCGTACAAGGTTCTATGTTGTTGGCAGGTATCATGCTGAAAATGGGGCTATATGGTATTATCCGGTTTATTCTTCCGCTTTGTCCCGATGTAGTGGCCGGCGGTTCGCTGATTTTCCTACCGTTGATACTTTTCGGAGTTATTTATGGAGCTACCATTGCCATTACGCAGCCTAACCTGAAAAAACTGATTGCCTTTGCATCTCTTTCGCATGTGGGGCTGATTGCACTCGGGTTGCTTTCCAACAATCATTATGGCATCGAAGGCGGAATTCTTCAACTGTTCTCGCACGGTGTGAATGTGGTCGGATTTTTCCTTTGTTATTACATGATTGTAAAACGGACCAATACAGATAAGATAAGTGATTTAGGCGGCATAGCCAGTGTTGCACCGAAATTTGCCACCATCTTTCTAATTATTGTTTTAGCAAATATATCGTTGCCGCTGACAAATAGTTTCGTGGGTGAATTTCTTATTTTGTTAGGATTGTTTCAGGCCAATAAAATACTGGCCATTATAGCCGGGCTAACCATTATTTTGGGAGCTGTTTATATTCTAAAGATGTACCAGAAAGTGATGTACGGCGAGCGAAGTGCTGCCACAGAGAAATTCACTGATCTGACCTTTAGCGAAATGCTTGTATTTTTACCTATTATTGCCATGATATTTCTGGTGGGTATTTTCCCATCATTTATACTGCAATTGTTGGAAGGAGCCGTAAAATAAGATAAAATCGTATTCAGCATGTACCATTCATTTTTCACTATAAATATTGTAATTCGTAACTAATCATGTACGCTATAATAACCATATCGATTGTTGCTATCATTGTTCTTTTTTTTGGTGCCATCCAGAAGAAGAAGCCGTTATTACCCATTGTATACGTCGGACTCATTCTGGCTTTCGGCCTCAACCTGTTGGGATGGAATCAGTCCGTGCATTATTACAACGAAATGTATATTGCCGATAATTTCAGCATTGCATTTAACGGGGTATTGATATTCACCACCTTGTTGGTTTTTATCTTTGCACCGGTTTACTACAAACCGGTAAAGCGTCCGCTCGAAGATATTTATGCGTTGATTCTTTTTGCGCTGGTTGGATCGTTAATCATGACTGGTTTTGGCAACCTGCTGATGCTGTTCGTGGGTATCGAAACCATGTCATTGTCGCTTTACATACTGGCAGGTAGCAAGAAGTTCGACCCGAACTCCAACGAAGCTGCCATGAAATACTTCCTGACAGGTTCATTTGCTTCGGGCTTTCTTTTGTTTGGTATCGCACTGCTTTACGGAGCCTGTGGAAGTATGAATCTGGAAGAAATAAAACAATACCTTATTCTGCATCAACATGCCACATCGGGTATGCTCAACATTGGTTTACTGCTGGTTGTTATCGGGATGACTTTCAAAATTGGTGCTGCCCCTTTCCACTTCTGGGCACCCGATGTGTATGCCGGGTCACCCACCCTAATTACCACCTTTATGGCCACGGTGGGTAAAGTAGCTGCCATTGCCGCATTTTTCCGCCTGATGAATTCGAGTTTTGCCGAAATTGAAAGCACCTGGAAAGTTACCCTCACAATATTCTCCATTGCTACCATACTGATTGGTAACCTGTCGGCATTCAACCAGGATAATGTAAAACGAATGTTTGCTTACTCGGGCATTGCCCATGCCGGATATATGCTTATAGCCATCATTGCACTAAAACAACAGGCTGCCGGGGTATTGCTGCTGTATTCCATTTCGTACACCATTGCCACCATCACCGCTTTTGCCGTACTGATTCTGGTGCGCGAAGAAACAGGTACATTCTCCATAAAAGCTTTCAACGGACTGGCAAAACATAATCCTATCGAAGCTTTTGCCATGGCCATTGCCATGTTCTCGCTGGCAGGCATTCCGCCCTTAGTTGGGTTTGCCGCAAAGTACAATTTGTTCATTTCAGCCATTGAGCAGGGCAATCTGCCTCTGGTTATTGTAGCCATTATCGGGTCTATGATCAGCTTGTACTATTATATTCGTCCGGTTGTGGCTATGTATATCAATGCCCCATCGGCAACTTCGACCATCGACTCAAGCAGTAACTATAAAAAACAAATATTCCTTGCCGCATTTTTGATGATTATACTTGGAATCATTCCGGGAATGATTATTAATCTGATTTAAAAGCTCACAAGCAAAGCTGGAATAGCGTTAGCGTCCCGATAAACAGGTAATATCTGTTTATCGGGACGTATTTGTTTGGAGTATCCTCCCCTGTTCAGATTACAATAAAGACAGTAAGGTTTGTCTGTTTTAGTTTAAGGTGAAGCCTTGGGCTATTTGGAAATCGAACGACATTAAATTTCCCGGTTCATCTCACAACTTCCTCTAATTTTCTTTTTGATTAAGCCTACTGAACATCATTTTTAGCATTTAAGGTCGAGGCAATATTTGTCTCTTATTGTAAAAAGCCTCCATTCCTGTTGTAATCTTTTATTCTTAATTGATATATTCCATTCCAATTTTTTTATCTTTTCTTATTTTAAGCCTGCTCAAAAAGCCTCATTTTCGACTATTATTTTGGCTATAAAAATGGCTTGTCCTAAAAATAATTTGATGTCTATTTTTAGTTGGCTAACAGTCAATCGCGTGCAAATCGTCATGTCTCACTTTTTTTCGTCACAAAATTTGGAGTTAATTGTATTTCCTTCTAATTTAGTTCCAAAAAGAGACAAGTATTTAGTACATCTTGTATAACATTGTGCTAATTGTATATTTTAGGAAGTGCGAAGTACTGTTTCTGATCAATCAACTATTCACCATTAAAAAAAACAACCATGGCAAACATTTTGCACAAGATCAAAGCCTCCTTGTATTTAAATTGGCTTACAGAGGACCCGAATGATTATTCAGCACGGGTAGCATCCGAACGTTCATTGAACATTCCGGAAATTTGTAATGCGGCAGTAACTCGTGGCGGAGCCCACACCACGGCCGAAGTAATGGAATACAATACGAATCTGTTTCTCAAAGAAACGGCGTATCAACTCTGCGACGGGTTTTCCATCAACACCGGCTATTTTACAGCCACTGTCCTTATTCGTGGAGTATTCAACAGCTCTGAAGAAACATTTAATCCGAAGAAACACACAGTTATCTTCCAGTTCAATCAGGGCGAACTGCTTCGTAAAGAACTGGAAAACGTGCAGGTAGAAATTACCGGCGTGGGCGACAGTAACATCACAGTATCGCAGGTTATGGATGTAAAAACCGGATCGGTCAACGACCTGCTCACCCCGGGCCGCAGTCTGAGGATAAGAGGATACAAACTCAAACTGGTAGGCGACAACCCCACTGTAGGCGTGTACTTCGTCAACCAGATTACGGCAGAACGCACCAAAGTGGATACTACCGACATTGTGGATAATAATCCGTCGGAACTGGTAGTTGTGATTCCCGATTTAGTAGCCGGGACTTACACCGTCGAAGTAACCAGCCAGTTCTCTGGCAGTAGCACTCCGCTCAAAGAAGCACGGACTTCAAACTTCAACAAAGTACTTACGGTAAAGTAAGGCTCAGATTAATCTTCAGCCACCCTGAACACCTGTCTTCAGCCTGTCTGAACAGAGGCTTTCAGGGTAGCTTAACAACGGTCTTCAGCCTGCCTGAACAACAGTCTTCAGGGTGGCTGAAGATACCGGGACCCTTAATCTGGAGATGCCATCAGAATAAATTGCATTAAACGCAAAACTTCACAAATAAGAATTGCTCCTACTAAGGAAGATCGGGATCTACTCATTTACATTGTATTTCCACTCAATTCATTGAAATAGAACTGGCAGTTCCTTATAAAACCAACAAATATCTAATAAAGAATCTTAAATATTACACTATTCAGAGTGCATTTTTATTATTAATTTTAAATGTAAAGTTTTTATGAAAAGAATTACAAAGTTGTTTTTAATTCTTGTTTTAGGACTTAGTCCTATTACAATTTTTGCGTGGCCGGGCATGCCTACCCCCACGTTGAGTGTTAGCGGGAAGTATTTAGTGGACCCATGTGGTAACCATGTACTGCTTCACGGAGTGGCTATTACGCCCAACCCTTGGTTTAATGGTTGTTCGTATGGTAATAGCTATTGTCAGTGGAACAATTATGATGTTTCCGGCTGCTTAACCTATATGAATGCTACCATTGATGCGCTTACCAACACCTCTAATGGTTGGAATCTGAATTATATAAGGCTCCATGTTGACCCTTATTGGACTAACAATGGAACGGCAACAAGCGAATCGGATATATCAAAATTCGACTATAACAGGCTTGTTACCTATACAAATTCGGTTATCATTCCGATAATCAACCACGCCACAGCAAGAGGGATGTATGTAATCCTTCGCCCACCAGGAGTTTGCCCAACGAATATTGCTTTAAACGATTCTTATTACAACTATCTGGCAACCGTTTGGACATACTTATCGCAGCATGCAAGTTTGAAGAATAATCCTAATGTTATGTTTGAACTGGCAAACGAGCCAATTAACATTAAGGCTTCTGATGGAACTTACGGACAAGATGCGCAAAAGTATTACGATGCGTTGAAAAACTTTTTCCAGCCTATGGTAAATTTGATAAGAAACAATGGAGCCAACAATGTTATCTGGGTACCCGGTCTTGGCTGGCAATCAATGTACAAAGGACTAGCCAGTAACCCTGTTACCGGCACCAACATTGGTTATGCCGTACACTGTTATCCGGGATACTGGGGTGCAAGCACAACCGATGCTACAAGTTTCAATAATGGCTGGAACACAAATGTTCAACCTGTTGCTAATATTGCACCTATTGCAGTTACCGAAATTGATTGGGCACCTTCAGGTTATGGTGCATTTGGTGTTGCAACTACAAGTGGTTTTGGTACAAATTTCAAGAACAAAGTTGATGCTGCAGGCAATGTTAGCTGGAATGTTCTGGGCCCTGACGATCTTATAGATAAGGGTGCCCCAACAGGAACAACAGCTTATGGCAATAACTGGGAAGCTTGTGCCGCTCCATGTAAAAGCTGGTTCGCATCATACGCTTCTTCTAATTTGCCATCATCAACCTGTAGCAGTGGAACATCAACTTCTCTGGTTAACAATGGCATTTATACAATTGAGTTTAAGACTGATGCCACTAAAGTAATCGACCTTTATAATGGAACAGATGCAGATGGTACTGCTTTACGTCCTTATACTAAAAACGGAGCAACGGCCCAACAATGGATCGCTGTCAGTACAAGTGATGGTTATTGGCGTTTCATTTCTAATGCAAGTACATCAAAACGCTGTATTGATTTGGAAAGCGCCGCCACAACCAATGGTACTTCAATAAGACTCTGGTCGAACTACAGCAACGATGCACAGGCATGGCAAGTAGTTGATGCAGGGAGCGGGTATTACAAAATAGTATCCAAGTTGAATACGAGTCGTGGTTTTGATCTTTCAAACTGCGTAGTAGATGGCACACAGAACCTTCAACTATGGGATTATTATGGTACTACTTGCCAGCTATTTAAGTTCAACTATATTAGCACAAAGTCTTCCGTTAAAGGTGCAAATGCAGGTATAGACAATACTGCATTATCCCCTTCAGCTGAAACTGTATCATCGTCTTCTTTTGAAGTTTACCCCAATCCATCAGCCAATGGAAACTTCACCATCGCATTACCAAATAAGGATGGGGAAAGCTCAAGATTAAATGTTTTTTCGCTTGATGGGAAAAAGGTGTACGAAAAAGACGACCTGAAATCAGGTGACAATTACATTTCTTCTGCACTCAAAACAGGCGTTTACATCCTTAGCGTTGAAAATAACGAAGGTGTACACAGAAAAAAAATTGTTGTAAAATAGATTCAAGAGAACTCTGAATAGATGTTGGATTAGTCGAACGAATCAAGGTCATTTAGACCGGGTTCGTTTGACTAATCCTTTTTTTGATTCAAGTGCCAGCTTTTGGCTCTGCCTATGAGAATAACACCTTTGCAGTCTTCAATAAATATGTAAATACTTGGCACCTACAACTGAAACAGAGTACTCTTATTCGACTTGCACAAATACCTTAGAATGATTAACTTTGTTCTATCAAAAAAAGGTTTCTATGCAACAATACCAACTCGACTACTACAAAGGGCTTTCACCAACCCAACAACTTATTTTGAAAGCAATGGCTTTGAAAATGAGCTTTGATTACATGTCTGAACTTACAGAGCTTTTGATATATAAGCAAAAACTGACACAAACAGGTGTTAAAATCTGTATAGAGGAGGCCTTGAGATACAAATTAGTTGAAACGAACAGCTCATTTGCATACAGTAAAAATAAGTATAGAGTAAGCATTTCTTTTGCGCTCTTTATCTATCCCGAATTGACCGACTATGACAAAGAATGGCAGATCATTGACACAAAACCGTATTATTCGTTTCATTCGGATGGACTACTTCTTTTCAGAGATTTTCTATATTGCCTTTTGCATAATCCCAAAAAGTTTTCAGGAGCCCAAGACAAGCTTCTAAACTTCAGTGGAAAGCCCGATATAACAAGTTGGGCAAAAATCTTCGATTATCCGGCTTATGACGGACTACTGTCTAAACTAAAATTTGATTTGCTGAAGGCTCTATTCATTGAAAAAATGAACTTCTTTATTCTTGAATTACATCCAATTGATGAAATAACGGAGTTTACTGAGAAAATAAAAGGACTTATTGCTCCCGAGAATAAAGATAAACTTCCTTTTAATGAAAACAATATCAACTTTTATTCGGGTAATTTTGAGCTACTGGATAAAACAACGGGAAAATCACTGCTCTATAATATGGGCACAGCAAGTTTGGTAAAGGCTGATTTTAAGGCTGCACTCACTAATTTCGAGAAAGCTATCAAAGCAGAACGATCCGAATTTAAGAACCTACAATTACCCCTGAATTTTTTCTATTCATTTTATTACCACACCACCCTGCTTTGTATTGATTCCGAAGAAGCAACTCTCCGTTTCCAAAAAATACTGAATGCACTGGAGAAACACAGCTATACATCATTTGATTTATATTTCAAGGCAATTGCTTACAATGCACTGAACGATAATGCCTCCAAAAAGTCAGTAACCGATTCGATGTTTGCCTACGTAAAGCAAGAACATAACGATTTGCAATCGCTTCTGTTTATTTGCATTTGTTATTTGGCTGATGCGAAACCACATGTATCGGTGCAAAATGCGATGGAACTGGTAATTACCAAAGCCTACAAAGCCGGAAACCTGATTCTCGCTTACGAAGCAGCTTTTGCCCTCAAGATTTGGTTCAACTCGGCTTCTTGTGTAGAACTGTATAACCAAATAGCCGGAGACATGAGCTACAAACCCGTTCTTTCGCTTATCTCACGACAAGAAGACTGGGAAAAGTCTTTGAATTTACTGATGAATCTGGGAGGCGAAAAAACCGTCAAGACAGCTAAAGACAAAGAAGCAACGTCGCGGGTAATTTATTATTTTAACCCGAACACAACTGAAATTCAACCGATACTACAAACCCGGAATACAAAAGGATTCTGGAGTACTGGGCGCAATATAGCACTTAAAACTTTCCATGAAGCTAAGACACCGGGCATGACGGAGCAAGATGTACGCGTATCCAAAACCCTGAAGCATTATAACAATTATTACGATGGGTCATATTACGAATTCTCAAATCGTGCTATTATTGAATTAGCAGGGCATCCATACATTTTTCTGGCGGGGGGCAAGGAAATTCCGGTAGAACTGATTGCTGCCCAACCTGAAATGAAGGTGGTGAAATCGGGTTTAAGCTACTCGCTCAGCATCGATGTCAAGAAACTTACCGAGAGAGTATTTGTTATAAAAGAGACAAATACACGTTATAAAGTGTATGATTTAAGCCTGAATCAGCTTAATATCATTCGGGTATTGGCAGACCAAAAGATTGTTGTTCCGGAACATGGCAAAGATAAACTAATCCAGCTACTGGGTGGAATCAGTAAGTACACCACGGTTCATTCCGATTTGTTGACATCCGCCACTGATAATACAAAGATAAAAAACGTTGCTGCTGATAATCGGGTGCGGGTGCAGTTATTACCTTTTGGAGATGGGTTAAAGGCTGAACTTTTTGCAAAACCATTCGGCACTCATCCTCCATATTGCAAACCAGGCATGGGAGGCAAGGTTCTTATTGCCAACGATAATGGTATGCAATTTCAGGTAAAACGCGATCTAAAAAAAGAAGCTGAACTTGCGAATGCCTTGCTTGCCGATATACAGGCATTGGAAAGCATTGATATGTCCGAAGATCTTATTGCATTCGACGAACCTCTGGACTCCTTACATCTGCTGGATGTAATTGCCAACCACAAAGACAAATGTGTGGTAGAATGGCCCGAAGGTGAACGGTTTAAAATTAGCGGAACGGCAAACTTTGAAAACCTCAACTTACAAATCAAAAGTAAAACCAACTGGTTTGAGCTAAGTGGCGAACTGAAAGTAAATGAAGATACTGTACTTACCATTCAGCAATTAATGGGATTAGTTGCCAAGAGCCACGATCGTTTTATTGAATTGAAAGACGGAGAATTTCTGGCTTTGAGTGCCGGAATGAAAAAGCGGTTGGAAGAACTTTATACTTATACCACCTCAGGCAAAGATGGCTTGCAACTGAATAAATTTGCATCAATGGCCTTAGGCGATTTTTTTGACGATGTAGACAAGCTGAAAACCGATAAAGCCTGGAAAGAATTTCAGCTAAGGGTGGAAAATGCAGATATTGAAGACGTAAAAGTTCCTGCCACGTTGAAGGCTGACCTTCGTCCCTATCAGGAAGAAGGTTTCCGCTGGATGACCCGGTTGGCCGAATGGGAAGGCGGTGCTTGTCTGGCCGACGATATGGGTTTGGGGAAAACTATTCAAACACTTACCATTTTGCTACACCGCTCGCAGACCGGTCCCGCATTAGTAATCTGTCCGGTATCGGTTATGGGCAACTGGATAGCCGAGACACAGCGGTTTGCACCGACATTAAACGTGAAAACGCTTGGTGCAACCAACAGGGCACAAACACTCGAAACACTCGAAGCGGGTGACTTACTGATTACTTCTTACGGACTGTTACAATCGGAAGAAAAACTATTCATCAAAAAGGAATTTGCCACCATTGTGCTCGACGAAGCACACGTGATAAAGAACTTTGCAACCAAAACCTCCAAAGCGACCATGCAGCTCAAAGCTTCATTTCGCGTGGCACTTACCGGTACACCTTTACAAAATCACCTGGGTGAAATATGGAACCTGTTCAACTTCGTAAACCCCGGCTTATTGGGCAGCATGCAGCATTTCAACGATACTTTTGTAAAGCCTGATAATGAACATGCCCGCAAATACCTGCGCAAACTCATTGCTCCATTTATTCTGCGCCGTACCAAATCAGCCGTACTTGACGAATTGCCACCTAAGACTGAGATCGTAAAAAAAATACAGCTTTCGGAAGCTGAAATGGCTTTTTACGAAGCACTGCGTCGCCAGGCCATAGTCAATATCCAGTCAGGCGAAGGAAATCAGGGTGCAAAGCATTTGCAAGTTCTGGCAGAAATTACCAAGCTCCGTCAAGCCAGCTGTAATCCGGCTCTGGTAGATACCAACGTAAATATTGCCTCCTCCAAACTGACAACTTTTATTGAAATAGTAGATGAATTGATAGAAAACAAACACCGGGCACTGGTCTTCAGCCAATTTGTTTCGCACCTGAGTATTATCCGACAGGCATTAGACGAAAAAGGGATCAACTACCAATACTTAGATGGTTCATCACCTATTCCTGAACGGGAACGCAGCGTAAAGAAATTTCAAAATGGTGAAGGCGAACTGTTTCTTATCAGCCTTAAAGCTGGTGGATTAGGATTAAACCTCACCGCAGCCGACTATGTTATCCACATGGATCCGTGGTGGAATCCTGCCATCGAAGATCAGGCTTCTGATCGCGCTCATCGTATAGGACAAACCCGTCCGGTAACCATTTACCGATTAGTGGCCGAAAACACCATTGAGGAAAAAATCATACAATTGCATAATACCAAGCGCAATTTGGCTGAATCATTGCTCGAAGGTAGCGATCAATCAGCCCGGATGTCACTTAATGAGTTGGTTTCGCTGATACAAGAGACTCTGTAGCATAACTGGTATCAGGATTTTTAGTAGTTCTCTATCTTATCTTAAGATCTGGGATGCAGCGAGTTTTCGAGGATAATATAATATGCAAAATTAGAGGTATTGTCTTGCATACATTAGGGTTACTTTCTCCTGAATCCGTAAGAATCACCCCGCCTTCTGCGTAAGAACAGTTCTTACACAGAAGGGGGAATGGCTCTTACACAGTGGGAAGAACCGCTCTTACGCAGGTGCAGGCGTTCTTTATAAAAATAGTAGCACAAGTAAGCAATAATATTTAATGATCTGTTTTCTGAAAGCAAAATTCAGAGAAACAGTCTTGTAACTCGTAACTATTTACTTGTAACTACCTGCCGACTACAGTTTCAAATAAAAATCTTTTGCCAGTTCGCTGAATTCGGGCGAGTAATGATGCCGTTCCCCGGTTTCAATTGTCAGCTCCGAGATTTCAGTATCGGTTTTCTGCAAGCTGAATTCAAGCAATAAGCGTTTAGCCGCAACATCCGGTTTAGGAGAAACCATCACTTGTTTTGAGCAATGCAATCCACAACTCAGAGCAAATTTTACACACTCAAGCCCTTCATTGACTGGCAGAATAATACTTAAACGACCTTGGGGACTCAGAAGCTTTATTGCATTCTCAATCAACTCGGCATGGGTAAGCGTGTCGGCATGGCGAGCTGTTGCACGACTTTCCGAAGGAGATTTCATGGAGTTTACAAAATAAGGAGGATTGGAAACTATTAGGTCAAAAAGCGGCGTTGAAGAAGTTACAAAGTCCTGTAATGAGCTTTCAAACACCTCGACTCTGTCCGGCCACGGAGAATTACATACGTTTTCCCGAGCCTGTAAAACAGCGTGTTCATCAATATCGATTGCGACAACATCCGAGTCACTCCGCTGTGCCAGCATCAGGGCTATCAACCCGGTTCCTGTTCCGATATCCAATATTCGCTTTGCATTGCCAAGCTCTGCCCATGCACCAAGCAACACACCATCAATACCGACTTTCATAGCACATTGATCGTGATAAACAGTAAACTGTTTGAAGCTGAAATAGGGATTTGGCATACTCTATTTTCGGTTTGTAATGACCGGAGTCTCTGCTTTGCGTGCCGGAGTTGACGACGAACGGGTGGTTGTCGGATTATTCTGGCGCTGAGTAGAACGAAGATTTGGAGCCGATCCCGGAGCAGAACCTCTCCGTATACTTTGATTCGGCTGTGTCCGGTTCTGAAAATTCGGATTCACCGGACGATTGTTGTTATTGGCCGGACCGTTGTGAAAATCCTGTGAAGATCTGAATCCCGACGAGCCGGTAGATATATTTCGATTCAGGTTCTGCATCTGAATGCTGGTACGTTCGTAGCGTTTGGTTTGCAATTTCTCGTTTTGCTCATGGTTCAACACCTGTTGAATTTCGCTGTTTTTATTCTTCATACGTACCAATGCCTCAGCCCGTTTGTTCGAAATCTGACGTTCACGAGCATATCGAAGGTTTATTTCATAAATGTGCTTGGCCTGGTCAGGGGTAAGATTCAATTCCTGCTGAAGTCGCTCCGTTTGTTTAACAGCCTCTTGTTCGGGCGACCGTTGAGGAACAGCCGCATTATCCTGACCAGATATTGGTCCAGCCAAGGTCAGAGAAATAACAAGAGCGAATAGCAGCGTTTTCATGGGAGTTTAAAATGGTATCTGAAGCGACAGAAAAGCAACAATGACCATGCCAAATGAATTTGGGAAAAGTTATTTGAGCCATTTTTAATAGTTTAGCACATAATCCCAGTACTCCTGTTATAAAA
>Ga0302262_10000568_pt1 | contig 15460 bp, 15 predicted proteins | sample II_Fen_E3_4_FD_194557 | JGI IMG/M metagenome (GOLD analysis project Ga0302262, IMG submission 194557) | Peat permafrost microbial communities from Stordalen Mire near Abisko, Sweden - II_Fen_E3_4 | ecosystem: Environmental > Terrestrial > Soil > Wetlands > Permafrost | place: Sweden: Abisko...
GCGTCGTTTTCGTCAATCTTGGAGTGTTAACAACAATGGCAAAAATCGTCGACATCAAAGGTCGTGAAGTTCTCGACTCCCGTGGCAATCCCACCGTGGAAGCAGATGTGCTCCTCGACAACGGCATCGTTGGCAGCGCTTGTGCGCCGTCCGGTGCTTCCACCGGCTCGCGCGAAGCGCTTGAGCTGCGTGATGGCGACAAGAGCCGTTACATGGGCAAAGGCGTTCTCAAAGCCATTGCCAATATCAATGGCCCGATCCGTGACCTGTTGCTGGGCAAGGATCCGGTTGACCAGCAAGCCCTGGACCGCGCGATGATCGCCCTCGACGGTACCGAGAACAAAGCCAGCCTGGGCGCCAACGCGATCCTCGCTGTGTCCCTGGCCGCCGCCAAGGCAGCTGCGCAGGATCAGGACCTGCCGCTATACGCGCACATTGCCAACCTCAATGGCACGCCGGGCGTCTACTCGATGCCGGTTCCCATGATGAACATCATCAACGGTGGCGAGCACGCGGATAACAACGTCGATATCCAGGAATTCATGGTTCAGCCGGTTGGCGCCAAGACCTTCGCCGAAGGTCTGCGCATGGGCACCGAGATTTTCCATCACCTCAAGGCGGTCCTGAAGGCCCGTGGCCTGAGCACTGCCGTGGGTGATGAGGGTGGTTTCGCACCGAACCTTGCCTCCAACGAAGATGCGCTGAAAGCCATCGCCGAAGCCGTTGCCAATGCCGGTTACAAACTGGGCACAGACGTGACCCTGGCCCTGGACTGTGCGGCCAGCGAGTTCTACGAAAAAGACGGCACCTACAACCTGGCGGGCGAAGGCCATAAGTTCGACGCTGCCGGTTTTGCCGACTACCTGGCGGGCCTGACCGAGCGTTACCCGATCATCTCCATCGAAGACGGCCTGGATGAGTCCGACTGGGCGGGCTGGAAGATTCTCACCGACAAGCTCGGCGACAAGATCCAGCTGGTGGGCGACGACCTGTTCGTGACCAACACCAAGATCCTGAAAGAAGGCATCGACAAGAAGATCGCCAACTCGATCCTGATCAAGTTCAACCAGATCGGCACCCTGACCGAAACCCTGGAAGCCATCCAGATGGCCAAGGCCGCTGGTTACACCGCGGTGATCTCGCACCGTTCCGGCGAAACTGAAGATTCGACCATTGCCGACCTGGCTGTGGGCACCTCGGCTGGCCAGATCAAGACCGGCTCCCTGTGCCGTTCCGATCGCGTTTCCAAGTACAACCAACTGCTGCGTATCGAAGAGCAGTTGAACGGCAAAGCCAAGTACAACGGCCGCAGCGAATTCCGCGGCTAATCGCTACACAAAAAAAGACACCGGATTGTGTCGGAAAAATCGCTACGGCGACGTTTTTAGCACTAATCTGATGCCTTATTAGCACAAGCCTGGTTCATCCAGGCTTCGTGCTATCAGTAGCTTCATGTTTTGGTATGGCTGTCTTTTTTCACTGGATACCTGATATTCGATGCGCAGTCCCAATTGGTTGTTCCTCGTCTTGCTCCTGCTGCTGGCTGGCCTGCAGTACCGCCTGTGGGTGGGTAATGGCAGCCTGGCGCAAGTGGCCGAACTGACTCAGCAGATCGCGGATCAGCACGCTGAGAACGAGTCTTTGCTGGAGCGCAATCGGGTGATGGACGCTGAAGTCAGCGAGTTGAAAAAGGGCATGGAGACCGTTGAAGAGCGGGCTCGCCATGAGCTGGGCATGGTCAAGGACGGTGAAACCCTTTACCAGTTGGCACAATGAATTTGTCTCTACCGGCCTTCTGGGCCGTGATTCCTGCCGCGGGCGTCGGTGCCCGTATGGCCGCGGACCGTCCCAAGCAATACTTGCAATTGGGCGGGCGCACTATTCTCGAACACAGCCTTGGCTGTTTCCTTGATCATCCTTCCCTTAAGGGGTTGGTGGTCAGTCTTGCGGTTGACGATCCTTATTGGCCGAACCTGGCGTGTGCTTCCGATCGGCGCATTCAACGCGTTGATGGCGGTGCTGAACGTTCCGGATCGGTACTCAATGCGCTGTTGCATTTGCATGCGTTGGGTGCGGATGACGAGGATTGGGTGTTGGTGCACGATGCCGCACGGCCCAATCTGAGTCGCGATGATCTGGACAAGTTGCTGGGCGATCTGGCGGATGATCCGGTGGGTGGACTGCTGGCGGTGCCGGCACGGGATACCTTGAAGCGGGTCGACAAGCAGGGTCGTGTGGTTGAAACCGTGGATCGCAGCGTGATCTGGCAAGCCTATACGCCGCAAATGTTCCGTCTTGGCGCATTGCATCGCGCGCTGGCGGACAGTCTGGTGGCCGACGCCGTCATCACCGACGAAGCTTCGGCCATGGAGTGGGCGGGGATGGCGCCGCGCCTGATCGAAGGGCGCGCCGATAACCTCAAGGTCACGCGCCCCGAAGATCTGGAATGGTTGCGTCAGCGCTGGGCCAACCGAGGCTAGACGATCCCTAACCCCGGTATTCGGGTCTTTCCGCCAATCCTTCCTTCAGATAATCGACGAGTTTGCGCACCTTGGGCGACAGATGCCGTTGCTGTGGATAAAGCGCCCACACGGCCGTATTCGGCGGCTGATGCGCCTCCAATAGCGAAATCAGTGCACCGCTTTTCAGATGTTCCAGCACGTAATAATCCGGCAGCTGGCATAACCCTACGCCCTGAAGTGCCGCATCCAGCACCGCTTGCCCACTGTTGCAACGCCAGTTTCCCTGGACTCGTTGGGAAAATTCCCGCCCGTTCTGTTCGAGTTGCCAGAGATCGGAACTGCCGATCAGGCAATTGTGACGGCTCAACTCCGACAAACTGTGGGGCCGGCCATAACGTTCCAGGTAGGAAGGCGACGCACAAAGAAACATGCGCCGTGGCGCGAGGCGGGTGGCGACCAGTCGCGAGTCCTGCAGGCGACCCAGGCGGATGGCCAGGTCCAGGCCTTCATGCACCAGATCGAGTTGGCGATTGCTCAGTTCGATGTCGATCCGCAATTGTGGATAAAGCCCCATGAAACGCGTGACCAGCGGCACGATAAAGCGTTCGCCGTAGGCGACGGCGCAGGTCATGCGCAACATGCCTTTGGGCTCGCTGGTCAAGTCGCCGACCGCGCGCAACGCCTCCTCACGACCGTCCTGTAAACGCTGGCAATGCTGCAAAAAAGTTTGCCCGGCTTCGGTCAGTGCGACCCGGCGCGTACTGCGATAAAGCAATCGGGTTTGCAGGCGTTCTTCCAGGCGTACAATTTGTCGACTGATGTGGGAGGAAGAAACCCCCAGGCGTTCGGCGGCAGCGGTGAACTGACTGCATTCGGCGACCGCGACAAATTCGTCGATGCCTTCCCAGCGATTGTCGGACATCCCGGATTATCCCTGTGTGGCAATAATGTTTTGCTTTTGTCTGGATTATTCACCGTAAGGCGCTGTAATACACTCCCTGACTCGTTTTTATTCACTGGAGAATCACCATGATCAAGTCGCGCGCTGCCGTTGCCTTCGAGGCCAAGAAACCTCTGGAGATCGTTGAAGTCGATGTCGCCATGCCCAAGGCCGGTGAAGTGCTGCTGCGTGTGGTGGCGTCCGGTGTTTGCCATACCGATGCCTACACCCTGTCCGGTGCCGACCCGGAAGGTATCTTTCCGTCGATCCTCGGTCATGAAGGTGGTGCGATTGTCGAGGCGATCGGCGAAGGCGTGACCTCCGTTGCCGTCGGTGACCATGTGATCCCGCTGTACACCCCGGAATGCCGTCAGTGCAAATTCTGTCTGTCGGGCAAAACCAATCTCTGCCAGGCGATTCGCGCGACCCAAGGCAAAGGCCTGATGCCGGATGGCACTTCGCGTTTTTCCTACAAGGGCGAAACGATTTTCCACTACATGGGCACTTCGACCTTCTCCGAGTACACCGTGCTGCCGGAAATTTCCGTGGCCAAGATCGCTAAAGAAGCACCACTGGAAAAAGTCTGCCTGCTGGGTTGCGGTGTCACCACCGGCATCGGCGCAGTCCTCAACACTGCCAAGGTGAAACCCGGTGATACCGTGGCCATTTTCGGCCTTGGCGGCATCGGCCTGTCGGCTGTCATCGGCGCAGTCAAAGCCAAGGCGGCTCGTATCATCGCCATCGACATCAACCCGGCCAAATTCGAGATCGCCAAACAGCTGGGTGCAACCGACTGCGTGAACCCGAAAGACTTCGACCGTCCGATCCAGGAAGTCATCGTCGACATGACCGATGGTGGCGTCGACTTCTCCTTCGAATGCATCGGCAATGTCCAATTGATGCGTGCCGCACTGGAGTGCTGCCACAAGGGTTGGGGCGAGTCGGTCATCATCGGTGTCGCCGGTGCCGGTCAGGAAATCTCCACCCGTCCGTTCCAGCTGGTCACCGGTCGCGTCTGGCGCGGTTCGGCGTTCGGTGGCGTACGCGGTCGTACCGAATTGCCAAGCTACGTGGAAATGGCTGAAACCGGCGAAATCCCGTTGGACACTTTCATCACCCACACCATGGGTCTGGAAGATATCAACAAGGCTTTCGACCTGATGCATGAAGGAAAAAGCATCCGCACCGTCATCCATTTCTAAGAAGCGGCAGCAAGCTGCAAGCCATAAGCTGCAAGAGAGCGCGCCTCGACTTGCAGCTACAAGCTTGCGGCTTGCTGCTGGGAGGATTCCCATGAGTTTGGAAAATATTTCCTGCCAGAAAAGCTTCGGCGGCTGGCACAAGCGTTATCGGCATCGCTCCGACGTGCTCGGCTGCGACATGGTGTTTGCCGTGTACCTGCCGCCGCAGGCGGAGCAGGGTGGCCAACTGCCGGTGCTGTATTGGCTGTCCGGCCTGACCTGCACCGACGAGAACTTCATGCAGAAGGCCGGCGCGATGCGCATGGCGGCCGAGCTGGGTTTGATCATCGTTGCACCGGACACCAGTCCCCGTGGTCCGGACGTACCGGGCGATCCGGACGGCGCCTGGGACTTCGGTCTCGGCGCCGGGTTTTATCTGAATGCCACGCAGGAACCGTGGTCGCGCCACTATCGGATGCATGACTATGTCGTGCAGGAATTGCCGGCTTTGGTCGAAGCCCATTTCCCGGCGTCCGACAAACGTGGCATTAGCGGTCACTCCATGGGTGGCCATGGCGCGTTGGTCTGTGCCTTGCGCAATCCTGGGCGCTATCTCTCGGTGTCAGCGTTTTCGCCGATCAACAATCCGATGGACTGCCCTTGGGGCCAGAAGGCTTTTTCTCGATACCTCGGGGAAGACCGTTCGAAATGGCGCGATTGGGATGCCTGTGCATTGATTGCCGAGGCCGACGAGAAGCTGCCGCTGCTGGTAGACCAAGGAGATCGCGATGATTTTCTGGCCACCCAGCTCAAGCCGGAAGCCTTGCAGCAGGCGACCAAACTGGCGGGTCATCCGCTGACCTTGCGTCTGCAACCCGGCTATGACCACAGCTATTTCTTCATCGCCAGTTTCATCGATGATCACTTGCGGCATCACGCGCATGCTCTAGGTGCCTAATGCAGGTAGAATCACGCCCTGACAAAATTCGGGGCGTTTTTTTATGCGTATTGGCCACGGCTATGATGTGCACCGTTTCGCTGAAGGCGATTTCATCACTCTGGGCGGCGTGCGCATCGCACACGGCTTCGGGCTGCTCGCTCACTCCGACGGTGACGTCCTGCTGCACGCCTTGAGCGATGCCTTGCTCGGCGCGGCTGCGCTGGGCGACATTGGCAAGCACTTCCCGGACACCGACCCGCAATTCAAGGGCGCCGACAGCCGTGGGCTGTTGCGTCATGTCGTCGCATTGATCCACGCCAAGGGCTGGAAAGTCGGCAACGTCGATAACACCATTGTCGCCCAAGCGCCAAAAATGGCCCCGCATATCGAATCGATGCGCGCACTGATTGCCGCGGATCTTCAAGTTGAGTTGGATCAAGTGAACGTTAAAGCTACCACTACCGAAAAGCTTGGCTTTGTCGGTCGCGAAGAAGGCATTGCGGTGCACTCCGTTGCCTTGTTGCTGCGCGCATGAACGAACTGCAATTGCTCGGCCCGCGGGCCTATGGTGAAGCCCTCGGCACTGCAGTCCTGAAAGCCATCGCGGAAGATTTTCAGGTCGACGAAGTCCTTGATATTCCGCTGAGCGGTGACGGTGAACACCTGTGGATCTGGGTGGAAAAGCGCGGTCTGAACACTGAAGAAGCGGCGCGGCGAATCGCCAAGGCAGCCGGCGTTTCATTGCGCACTGTCAGTTATGCCGGGCTCAAGGATCGCCAGGCGCTGACCCGCCAGTGGTTCAGCGTTCAACTGCCGGGCAAGGCCGATCCGGATCTGTCGGCGGCAGAAAACGACACGCTGAAAATCCTCAAGACCAGTCGGCACAAGCGCAAGCTGCAACGCGGCGCCCACTCGGCCAATGGCTTTACTTTGCGCCTGACGCAGTTCGCCGGCGACAAGGCCGCCATTGAAGAGCGCCTGCAGTTGATCGCCCAACAAGGCATCCCCAACTATTTCGGGGCGCAGCGCTTCGGGCACGACGGCGGCAATGTGGTCGATGCCCGCGCCTGGGCTGCGCGCAGGGCGTTGCCGGAGCAGCGCAACGTTCGTTCGCGCCTGCTCTCCACAGCCCGTAGCTTTCTGTTCAACCAGGTGTTGGCAGCCCGTGTTGCCGATGGCACCTGGCAGCGCGCCCAAGTGGGTGACTTGCTGGCATTCACCGATAGCCGCAGCTTCTTTCCGGCCGGTGAGGCCGAGTGCAGCGACCCTCGTCTGGCGATTCTCGATCTGCATCCGACCGGCCCGCAGTGGGGTGAAGGTGACTCGCCGGCCACGGGCGCTGTCCATGAATTGGAGCAGGCAATCGCCGCACGCGAAGCCGACCTTCGCGATTGGTTGATTAACGCCGGAATGAGCCACGAACGTCGCATCCTGCGACTGCCCATAGCCGGGTTGACGTGGCATTATCCCGAGCCTGACATTCTGCAACTGGAATTCGTCCTGCCGGCCGGATGCTTCGCCACTGTATTGGTGCGCGAACTTGTTGATCTGGTGCCGGTGGGGCAGACGGACAGCCCATGCGTATTCTGATTTCTAACGACGATGGGGTAGCCGCACCCGGTCTCGCCGCGCTTTATGCTGCGCTGGCGGATTACACCGAATGCGTGGTTATCGCCCCGGACCAGGACAAAAGCGGCGCCAGCAGCTCGCTGACGCTCGACCGTCCGTTGCACCCACAGACGCTGGCCAATGGCTTTATCAGCGTTAACGGCACACCGACCGATTGTGTGCACTTGGGCCTGAACGGCTTGCTGGAACGTGAAGCGGACATGGTGGTTTCCGGGATCAACCTGGGCGCCAATCTGGGGGACGATGTCCTGTATTCCGGAACCGTGGCGGCGGCGCTCGAAGGGCGTTTCCTGGCGCGTCCTTCATTCGCCTTTTCGTTGGTTTCACGACAAGTCGAGAACCTTCCTACGGCGGCGTACTTTGCGCGCAAACTGGTCGAAGCCCACGCTGAGCTCGATCTTCCTCCGCGTACGGTATTGAACGTGAATATTCCGAATTTGCCGCTGGATCACATACGCGGCATCCAGTTGACCCGTCTGGGCCATCGCGCTCGCGCGGCGGCACCGATGCAGGTGGTCGATCCGCGAGGCAAGGCCGGGTACTGGATCGCGGCTGCCGGAGATGCCGAGGACGGTGGCCCGGGCACTGATTTCCATGCGGTCATGCAGGGCTATGTGTCCATTACTCCGCTGCAACTGGATCGCACCTTCAATGACGCCTTTAGAAGTCTCGATGGCTGGCTGGAGGGGCTGCGCTGATGTCTCGTGAGCACGACGATATGCTGCGGCGCGGCATCGGGATGACGTCGCAACGGACCCGTGAACGGCTTATCCAGCGTTTGTATGAGGAGGGGTTGTCGAACGCCAGGGTGCTGGAAGTCATCCGCCGTACACCGCGTCACCTGTTCGTCGACGAAGCGCTGGCGCACCGTGCTTATGAAGACACGGCGCTGCCGATTGGACATAACCAGACCATTTCCCAGCCTTATATGGTGGCGCGCATGAGCGAGCTGCTGCTGGAAGCAGGTCCGTTGGACAAGGTGCTGGAAATCGGCACGGGGTCGGGTTATCAGACGGCCGTTTTGTCGCAACTGGTCGAGCGAGTGTTTTCCGTCGAGCGCATCAAGGTGCTGCAGGACCGGGCCAAGGAGCGCCTGGTCGAATTGAACCTGCGCAATGTGGTGTTTCGCTGGGGCGATGGCTGGGAGGGCTGGCCGGCGCTGGCGCCCTACAACGGTATTATCGTGACCGCCGTGGCGACCGATGTGCCTCAGGCACTGCTCGATCAACTGGCGCCGGGAGGGCGTCTGGTGATCCCGGTCGGGTCGGGCGAGGTTCAACAATTGATGCTGATCATCAGGGAAGAACAGGGCTTTTCCAGACGTGTTCTGGGATCGGTTCGCTTCGTTCCGTTGCTCAACGGACCACTGGCCTGATCATTTGTTTCAGCGTTCTGAATTCTCTTCGATTGCCTTTGTCTTACAGCGGCGTCGATCGGTTAAACGGGTTGTTTTGTCTAGCAGCAAACGTGTGCGCGAAGCCATTTCGCTTCATTAAAGGTAAAGCGTGCACGGCCCGTTATACTTGCGACATTTCATGCCGGACCACGGCAAATCATATTTTCAGCCACCACAAAGGGAGCGGCGGGTGAGTCTCACAGTCATTGCGCAGCGTATGGGTACAACGAGCTTTCAGCGCCTGGTGACTGGCCTTGTCTTGAGCACCTTGCTGGTCGGTTGTTCCAGCAACAAATCCAGCGATGTACGCGTGGTCGATCGCAACAATGCCGTCGCCCAGCGTCCGGCGGTAACGACGGGGCAGTATGTCGTCCGCCCCAAGGACACGCTGTTTTCCATTGCCTTTCGTTACGGCTGGGACTACAAGGCCCTGGCGGCACGCAACAACATTGCTGAGCCCTATACGATCCATCCGGGTCAGACGATTCGCTTCGACGGGCGTAGCGATTCAACGTCGACGACGGTCAGTTCGTCGAATTCAACGCCTTCGTCCTCGAGTAAAACCACGGTTTTCCGTCGTCCGGTAAACGGTTCGACCAGCACTGCGACAGCGGTTGTACCGTCCGTCGCCAACAAGCCAGCACCCGCTCCGATGCCTCCTGCCGGTCCGGCCCCGACCGGCTGGGGATGGCCATCTAATGGCATTTTAATTGGAAAATTCTCTTCAAACGGTAGTTTGAATAAAGGAATTGATATCGCCGGGGATTTGGGACAGCCTGTTTTAGCTGCGTCTGATGGGACGGTGGTATACGCCGGGAGTGGCTTAAGGGGCTACGGCGAATTAGTGATCATCAAACACAGCGAAACCTACGTCAGTGCCTACGGACATAACCGCAGGCTGTTGGTTCGGGAGGGGCAGCAGGTCAAGGTCGGACAGACAATTGCCGAAATGGGGTCAACGGGTACGGACCGGGTGAAACTGCATTTTGAGATTCGCCGTCAAGGTAAACCTGTAGATCCGCTGCAATTCCTGCCACGTCGTTGATCGCTTACCAGCCTGTTCCATCGTAGAGGGGACAGGCTCCAGCGTTGCCAAGGATAAAGGCGCCGCTTGAGCTTGAGGTCGAACTCACCAAAGGACTATAACAATGGCTCTCAGTAAAGAAGTGCCGGAGTTTGACATCGACGATGAGGTTCTCCTGATGGAGACCGGCATCGGTGCGGATTCGATGTCGAATGATGAAGGGGCGGCTCCACCTTCCGTTCGTGCCAAATCCAAACACTCCACTTCGCTAAAGCAACACAAGTACATTGACTACACGCGGGCGCTCGATGCCACGCAGCTGTACCTCAATGAAATCGGTTTTTCCCCGCTGTTGTCCCCTGAAGAAGAAGTGCATTTTGCGCGCCTGTCGCAAAGTGGCGATCCGGCCGGGCGCAAGCGCATGATTGAAAGTAACTTGCGACTGGTGGTGAAAATCGCCCGACGTTACGTCAATCGTGGTCTGTCGCTGCTTGATCTGATCGAAGAGGGCAACCTGGGGTTGATCCGGGCGGTGGAGAAGTTTGATCCTGAACGTGGCTTCCGCTTCTCGACCTACGCGACCTGGTGGATTCGTCAAACCATCGAACGCGCGATCATGAATCAGACCCGGACCATCCGGTTGCCGATCCATGTGGTCAAAGAGCTCAACGTGTACCTGCGGGCCGCACGGGAGCTGACGCAAAAACTCGACCATGAACCCTCACCTGAAGAAATCGCCAATCTGCTGGAAAAACCGGTAGGCGAGGTCAAGCGTATGCTCGGCCTGAACGAGCGAGTTTCCTCAGTCGACGTCTCGCTGGGCCCGGATTCGGATAAAACCCTGCTGGATACCCTTACCGATGATCGCCCAACCGATCCATGCGAGTTGTTGCAGGATGACGACCTGTCCCAGAGCATTGATCAATGGCTTTCCGAGTTGACCGACAAGCAACGCGAAGTGGTAGTCCGTCGCTTCGGCCTGCGAGGTCATGAGAGCAGCACCCTTGAAGACGTAGGCCTGGAAATTGGCCTCACCCGGGAACGGGTCAGACAAATTCAGGTTGAAGGCCTGAAGCGTCTTCGGGAGATCCTGGAGAAAAATGGCTTGTCTAGCGAGTCGCTGTTTCAGTAACAGCCTTGTGTAGCAGCTAACAAAAAGCCCCGACTGGTTCGGGGCTTTTTGTTGCCATGGAAAAACAATCTAAGCGCAGGGTGCTCATCTGGTTCGTAGTCTCGCGTTGTAAGTCTTCGCTTACTCTTTCGTAAGTGTTCGTTATTTTTACAGGGTGATAGTTGCTCAGAATTTCAGGCGAGAATTTTATCTAACTGAAAAATAAGTAAATTTTTATACATTTACGGCGTGTGACAAGCGGTTGGGGAGCCAGGCCTCGATTGCTCTTGCCACGGAACGCTCTAGTATTCGGGTTGTGTCGACGGACAGACACACCCTTCAAGGACGAAGGGAAGGGACATCGCAGGAAGCGATTCATCAGGACGATGAAAAGGAACACAGGGAATAGGGAAAAAAATGCGGGCGGGTCAAACCGCCCCTTTTTTTGCCCATGAAAAAGCAAAAAGGCCCGCAAGGGGCCTTTTCATGAGCGCGGGTAAAATCAGCGTTCGAGATCTTTGATCTTGCCTTTGACACCATCCCACTCTTCGGCATCGGGCAACGATTCTTTCTTTTCGGTGATGTTGGGCCAGATTTCAGCCAGCTCAACGTTGAGCTGAATGAACTCCTGCATCTCCTCCGGGACTTCATCTTCGGAGAAGATGGCCACGGCAGGGCATTCTGGTTCGCACAGTGCGCAGTCGATGCACTCATCCGGGTGAATCACCAGGAAATTCGGGCCTTCGTAAAAGCAGTCCACCGGACACACTTCTACGCAGTCGGTGTACTTGCACTTGATGCAGTTGTCGGTGACGACGAAGGTCATTTCTAATTTTCTCCTCAGGCGCGGCTTGCTGCGCCCCTTCACGTGGGGGTCGCAAGGTTCGGGAGCGATAGTCTGCAGGCCAGGCTATAGCCAGCAGCATCCCAAACCGCGCGAGATTCTAACAGCTTGCAAGCCTATGCGTTAGATCCGTGTCTTCAGTGTATAGAGCATTTCGAGTGCACGACGTGGTGTCATGTCGTCCAGGTCGAGTTTGGCCAGTTCATCCAGCACGGGATGTGGCAGGCTGGCGAACATATCGCTTTGCTGTGGCGCGGCCGGTTTGCCTTTGACTGGCTTGGGCGCCTCGTGAGGCAGGGCGGTATCTTCCAGTCGGCTTAAATGCTCGCGGGCACGCACAATCACTTCGCTTGGGACGCCGGCCAGCTGCGCAACAGCCAGGCCGTAGCTTTGGCTGGCAGGCCCTGGCAGAACGTGGTGCAGGAACACGATGCGCTCGTTGTGCTCGGTGGCATTGAGGTGCACGTTGGCCACCAGCGGTTGGGCTTCCGGCAGGACCGTCAACTCAAAGTAGTGGGTGGCGAACAGCGTGTAAGCCCGCAAATGCGCCAGGCGCTCCGCTGCCGCCCACGCCAGGGACAGGCCGTCGAATGTACTGGTGCCGCGTCCGACTTCGTCCATCAGCACCAGGCTGCGCTCGGTGGCGTTGTGCAGGATGTTGGCGGTTTCGCTCATTTCGACCATGAAGGTCGAGCGTCCGCCGGCCAGGTCATCACTGGAACCGATCCGGGTGAAGATCCGGTCGACCAGGGACAGCTCGCAACTGGCCGCCGGTACGAAGCTGCCGATGTGTGCCAACAGCACGATCAGCGCGGTTTGCCGCATGTAGGTGGATTTACCGCCCATGTTCGGACCGGTAATCACCAGCATCCGCGTGCTGTCGTCCAGGTTCAGGTCGTTGGCGACGAACGGGGTGGTCAGGACTTGTTCGACTACCGGGTGACGGCCCTGCGTGATGCGCATGCACGGCTCGCTGACGAAGCGTGGGCAGTTCAGGTCGAGGTTCAGCGCACGCTCGGCCAGGTTGCTCAGAACGTCTAGCTCGGCTAGCGCCGCAGCGGTGTCCTGCAGCGGTGGCAACTGTGCGATCAAATCTTCCAGTAGCGCTTCGTAGAGCATTTTTTCCCGGGCAAGGGCACGGCTCTTGGCCGACAGCGCCTTGTCTTCGAAGGCCTTCAGTTCTGGTGTGATGAAGCGTTCGGCGCCTTTGAGTGTCTGGCGGCGGATGTAGTCAGCCGGTGCTGATTCGGCCTGCTTGCTTGGCAGTTCGATGAAGTAACCGTGAATGCGGTTGTAGCCAACCTTCAGGTGCGAGAGGCCGGTGCGGGCTTTTTCTCGGGCTTCGAGGTCAATCAGGAACTGCCCGGCGTTTTCGCTGAGCGATTGCAGTTCGTCGAGTTCACTGTCGTAACCGGTCTTCAACACGCCGCCGTCACGGATCACCGCCGGTGGATTGTCGATGATGGCTTTATCCAGCAGCGCCGCCAGTTCGGGGTAGGTGCTGGTGGTCCTGGCCAGTTGAATAATGTGCGGGGCTTCGAGCTCAGTCATCGCCACTTGCAGTGCCGGCAGTGCACCGAGGGCGTCACGCAGGCGTGCGAGATCGCGGGGGCGAGCATTGCGCAGGCCGATTCGCGCGAGAATTCGTTCGATGTCACCGATTTCCTTGAGCTGCGGTTGCAGTTTCTCGAATCGGTAGCCATCGAGCAGGCAGGTGATCGATGTCTGGCGAGCCAGCAATACGGTCAGATCGCGCAGAGGACGGTTCAGCCAGCGGGTCAGAAGACGACTGCCCATGGCCGTCTGGCAACGGTCGACCACCGACTGCAGGGTGTTGTCACGGCCGCCGGCCAGGTTGGTATCCAGCTCCAGGTTGCGGCGGCTCGCGCCGTCGAGTACGACAGTGTCGTCCAGGCGTTCATGACGCAAGCTGCGCAAGTGAGGCAATGCGGTGCGTTGGGTTTCTTTCGCGTAAGCCAGCAGGCAACCGGCGGCGCCGATGGCCAGGGTCAGGTTTTCACAACCGAAACCTTTCAGGTCTTGGGTAGCGAATTGCTGGCAAAGACTTTTCAGTGCCGAATCGCGCTCGAAATCCCACGGCGCGCGGCGACGCACCCCACGGCGTTTTTCCGCCGGCAGGTCTTTCGGCCAGTCATCCGGGATCAGAAGCTCCACCGGATTGACCCGCTCGAGTTCCGCCAACAGGTTTTCCCAACCTTTGATTTCCAGCACGCTGAAGTTGCCGCTGGTGATGTCCAGCACCGCCAAGCCGAACAGACGCTCGTCACCCAATACCGCGGCGATCAGGTTGTCCCGACGCTCGTCCAGCAACGCCTCATCGCTCACTGTCCCCGGCGTGATGATCCGCACCACTTGGCGATCCACCGGCCCTTTGCTGGTCGCCGGGTCGCCAACCTGTTCACAGATCACCACCGACTCGCCAAGCTTCACCAGTTTCGCCAAATAGCCTTCGGCCGCGTGGTAAGGAATACCGCACATCGGAATCGCTTGCCCGGCCGACTGCCCGCGGGCAGTGAGGGTGATGTCCAGCAACTTGGCGGCCTTCTTCGCGTCTTCGTAGAAGATCTCGTAGAAGTCGCCCATGCGGTAGAACATCAACTGATCAGGGTGCTGGTTCTTCAGGCGCCAGTACTGCTGCATCATCGGCGTGTGGGAGGACAGGTCGGACAGGGCTTTATTCATCGGGAATCGGAAAACTCATTGAAAGGTGTGGGGCAAAGGTGGGCATCGGCCCGGCTTTTCCGCAATGGGCGCAAGATTAACATGGGCGGTCCGCCGGACGCAGGCACGAACGCCACGCGGCTTGCTTCTGCTGATCTATGCATGAGGCATGCAAATCAGCATTTGTTTTCCATGCAAAGAACAAGCACTATGCACAGTATGCAAAAACGCAACGTTTCTACCGTCTTAAGAGCACTGCTCGACCAGCACGGAATCTCCCCCACGGAGCTTCACCGTCGCACTGGCGTGCCCCAATCCACGCTCTCGCGGATTCTCAGCGAGAAGATCGTCGACCCATCGGATAAACACATCTCGAAGATCGCCGAGTACTTCGCCGTGAGCACCGATCAGTTGCGTGGTCGCGTGGACATCACGCCGACAGCCAATGCCGGGCGCGGTCGATCGCATGCTGAACTCAAGGATATAAGTCTGTGGGACGACGATACCCCTGTCGATGACGACGAGGTGTCGGTCCCCTTTCTTCGCGAGGTTGAATTGGCGGCGGGATCGGGAAGATTCGTCATCGAAGAGAGCGAACGCGCCAGCCTGCGCTTTGGCAAGCGCAGCTTGCGCCATAACGGTGTGCAGTTCGACCAGGCCAAATGCGTAACCGTGCGTGGTAACAGCATGCTGCCGGTACTGCGCGACGGGGCCACGGTTGGGGTTAACGCCGGCAAGTGCGGGATTGGCGACATCGTTGATGGCGACCTCTACGCCATCAACCACAACGGTCAACTGCGGGTGAAACAGCTTTATCGCCTGCCTACCGGAATTCGCCTGCGCAGTTTCAATCGCGATGAACACCCGGACGAGGACTACAGCTTCCAGGAAATGCAGGAAGAGCAAATCGTCATCCTCGGTCACGTCTTCTGGTGGGGCATGTACGCCCGATAACCTCCCGTCACTGTCAGATAAAACCCGCCATCAGGCGGGTTTTTTTCACCTGCGCCAAAAGCGCGAACGCCCTTGTTTGCATGAGTGAGAATGCGTTTGTGCATTTTGTGTGCGGTTGGAATGCACTTTAACATTGACAAAATATGCACCTATGCATAAATTCGATCTCAACCCGGTCTGTTAATCGGTTCCAACGAAGTTTTCTGCCTGCGTGATGTAAGACTCAGCAACGGACATGGTTAAGCGCACTTACACCCCATCGATTACTCCAGGAGGCATGACATGACCATTGAGCCG
>Ga0302262_10000573_pt1 | contig 15422 bp, 10 predicted proteins | sample II_Fen_E3_4_FD_194557 | JGI IMG/M metagenome (GOLD analysis project Ga0302262, IMG submission 194557) | Peat permafrost microbial communities from Stordalen Mire near Abisko, Sweden - II_Fen_E3_4 | ecosystem: Environmental > Terrestrial > Soil > Wetlands > Permafrost | place: Sweden: Abisko...
CGGCACGCTGGCGCCGCCGGCGATCGCGCGCGATCGCGTGTGCTCGGTGAGCCCGCTCGACGGCGTGCTCGAGTGTCGCGTGACCCTGCAGCCCGAGCTCGCCGGCAAGCTCCACGCGATCGCCGAGCAGATCGCCGCGAACCCCAAGCCCCACACCGGCCGGGACACCACGCCGGTCCGGGTCGCGTACGTCGCGCTGCGCGGCGATACCGGCGAGCTCTTGGCCCAGGGCAACGCGGTGACCGGCCGGGCGGCGCTGGCCTATGCGCCCGCGGACGCCGCGGCCGAGGCGGCGCTGGTCCGGCTGCGCGAGACGCTCGGCGAGTCCGACGCCGAGCGCGTCGAGTGGAACTTGCCGATCGCGGTCGGCTCGACGTTCAAGCCGGTCGTGGCGCGCGCCGCCGAGCAGGCGTTCCCCGCGCAGCTGCCGACGCTTGCGCTCACCGCGGCCGGCCACGCCGCGGGCTGCAAGGCGCACCGCGGGGCGCCGGTCGACCCGCTGCTCGGGCACTGTCCGCCGACCTCGCTGGCCGAAGATCCGCCGTCGGCCGACCTCCACGACTATCTCGCGCGATCGCTCAACTGGTACCAGGCCGCGCTCGGCGTGGTCGGCCTCGGGTTGCCCAGCGGCACGTTCTCGGTCAACGCGGCGCCGGTCACGCTCGCCGAGATCGTGGCGAGCGACCTGACCAGCTGGCCGGTGACCGCGCCGCTCGCGATCGCCGACGCGCAGGGCGCGATCGTCGAGGGCCATTTGCTGTCGCTCGACGGGCTCCGCCGCGCGCCGCTGTGGTCGCGGATCGAGGCGCTGCTCGGCCGCCCGCTGTGCACGCGGGGCGATCGCGCGCGCTGCGAGGCGGCCGCCGATCGCGCCGACGTGTGCGCCGCGCGCGGCTTGCCGATCGCCAACCCCGGCCGCGATCTGCGCTACCTCGTGGCGCTCGGCCCGAGCGAGATCGACCTCTACGGCGACGATCGACCGGGGCAGCGCAAGGTGCCGATCCGCGAGTACTTCCAGCTGCTGCGGGGTTCGGGCAGCCGCGCCGTGGGCTCGCTGCTCCAGCTCACCGACGCGTTCGGCCGGGTGATCTACGATCCCAGCCCAGGCGCGCCGCGGCTGGCGGCGTCGTGGTTTCCCGCGCCCGTGGTCGGCGCGCCGCCGAGCTGGAGGTGCGCGCCGACCGGCGGCCACGCCAACACGGTGCTCGGCGCCGATGGCGGGCTGTGCGCGGTCGTCCAGGCGGCGGGCACCGCGTCCGCGCACCTCGGCGACCTGCTCGTCGATCCGGGGCTCGTCGTCTATGGCGCCAAGACCGGCACCACGGACTCGCTGGCCGACATCGCGCACCGCCCGGCGGCGTGCGCCGCGTGGAACGAGCGCCACCCGCAGGCGACCCAGCTGGCGTGCGGCAAGCCGCCGCTCGACGACAGCCTGTTCGTGATCGCGTTCGGCGTGGTCACCTCGCACGGCGCGATCCCGATCACGCTGGGCATCCAGCTCCAGCGCGGCGGCAAGACCTCCGCGGCGCACGTCGCGCCCGAGCTCGTCCGCGCGATCGTCGACTACCTGCGCGATGCCGCGCCGCCCGCGGTGGCCAAGTCCCGCTGATCGTGCGACACGAGGCCGCGGATCGCCTCGATGAATTCAGGCAAGGCGGCGCTGGCGATCAGCGCGCGCAGCTCGCCGTGTGGGCCGCTGGGCGGCGAACGACCGCGTGTAGTACTCATCGGGGATGGCGACAGGTCTTCTGCTCGGTGTGCTGTGTATCGTCGCGACCAACGCGATGGCGCCGAGGTTCCGGGTCGCCGCGCCGCTCGTGCTCGTGGTGGTCGGCGTGGCGGTCAGCGTGCAGCCGTTCGTGCACGTGGCGGCGATCGTCATCGAGCCCGAGCTCGTGCTGGGCGGCGTGCTGCCGCTCCTGCTGTTCGCGGCCGCGGTGTCGATGCCCGCCACGAGCTTTCGCCGCAACTTCGGGTTGATCGCCGGCCTGTCGGTCACGCTCGTGGTGATCACGTCGCTCGCGCTGGGGGCGCTGTTCGCCGCGGTGCTGCCGGGCCTCGGGTTCGCCGGCGGCGTCGCGCTCGGCGCGGTGCTGAGCCCGACGGACGCGGTCGCGACGTCGATCGTGAAGCGGCTCGGCGTGGCGCCGCGCGTGGTGTCCGTGCTCGACGGCGAGGCCATGCTGAACGACGCGTCGGCGCTCGTCGTGTTGCGGAGCGCGCTGGCCGCGGTGGCCGCGAGCGGTGGCGTCGGCGTCGGCGCCGCGATCGGCAAGTTCGCGCTGTCGGTCGCGATCGCGACGGCGATCGGCGCCGCGGTCGGATTTGCGACCCTGGTCGTGCGGCGGCGGATCCACCAGGCCACGGTCAACACGCTGCTCTCGTTCGCGGTGCCGTTCCTCGCGTTCCAGCCGGCGGAGCATGCGGGCGCGTCAGGGCTGGTCGCGGTCGTCGCGGCGGGCCTCGTGATCGGTCAGGGTGCGCCGCGCTACCTGGCGCCGCGGCATCGCGCCAACGAGCGCATCAACTGGCACACGATCGAGATGCTGCTCGAGGGCGGCCTGTTCCTGGTGATGGGCCTGCAGCTGGTCACGCTGCTGGGCGACGATCGCGCGCAGCTCGGGCTGGCGGCCTCGCTCGCCGCGCTCGCGCTGGGGATCACGCTGGTCGCGCGCGCGGTGTACGTCGTGCCGCTGCTGCGGGGCGCACGGCACCGGCAGGCGCGCCACGCGGCCCAGCGCGGCCGGCTCGAGGACATCCACAACAGCATCGTGCCGACCGAGGCAGCCAGGCACGCGCTCGCCGATCACGAGAACGCGATCGTCGACCGGCTCCGGGCACGCCTGCGGCGCATGCTCGCCGACGTCGACTACAGCGCGAGTCGCCCGCTCGGCCGGCGCGACGCCGTGCTGCTCGTGTGGGCCGGCATGCGCGGCGCGATCACGCTCGCGGCGGCGCAGACCTTGCCCGAGGGCTTCCCGCACCGCTCGCTGGTCGTGCTCGTGGCCTTCCTCGTCGCGGCCGCGTCGCTGCTGCTGCAGGGCGGCAGCCTCGCCTGGGTCGTGCGAACGCTGAAGTTTCCACCGCCCGACGCGGCGGCGATCGCCCGCGAGCGCGACGCCCTGACCGGCGAGCTCGAGCGCGTGGGCTTCGCGGTGCTGGACGCTCCGGAGACCGCCGCCAGCTACGGCGATGACATCCTCGCGCGCATGCGCCAACGGCTCGCGGAGGTCCGCGATGGCGAGCGGCTGGTCCGCGCCGCGCCGCTGGTCGATCAGGTGTTCGATGCCCAGCGCGCCCACCTCCTCGCCGCGCGCCGCGACGGCGTGTACTCGACCGAGGCGCTCGCGCTTGCGCTCACCCGGGTCGACGCGATGCAGATCGGCGTCGGCATCACGCGGCGCGGGCGCATCGACGATCACGACGAGTGACCCTGGAGCCGCGGTGCACGCCGCCGGACATCCCGCCGGACATCCCGCCGGACATCCCGCGGTGTCAACGACCCGCGCACATCACGTCGTCGAGGAGCTGGAAGTCCTCGGGGTCGACGCCGGGGCCGCCCGGGGTGGTCGTCTGCGAGACCACGACGACACGCGTGCCGTCGTCGTTGACGGCGTTGAAATCCGAGAACCCCAGGGTGTCGCCCTGGTGGTGCCAGTAGCCACCCCCGCAGCTGGTCGGATACCAGATGATGCCGAGGCCGTAGCGCGAACCCGGACGTATACGCCCCTCGTCGTTGACCGGCACGGTGTCTTGCATCTGGGCCAGCTCGGTCGGCCCGAGAAGTCGACCGCCCAGTAACGCGCGCCAGAACTCCACCAGATCCGAGGTGGTGCTGGTGATCGCGCCGGCCGCGTCGGCCACCGTGTGGTTCATGACCGTGACGTCGAGCAGGGCCGCGCCGTCAAATTGATGATAGCCGTGCGCATAGGGAGGTGGGAGGCGATGAGAATGCGTTCGGCCGCTGCGCTTGACGCCCAACGATGCCTTGTCGGGGGCGTGCGCAAACTCCTTTCCGTCACCTCTTGGGCGCTGTTCCGGATTTTGCCATCTTGCTTCGGGTACCTCGGTTCTGTACTCTCCCGAGGGGTGGTTCGTGAAGTCACGCATGGTACCGACCGTGATGCTGCGGCTCGCAACGGATGTGCACCCCACGGTAGATGCGAGGTCCTCGGTGAGCGGCGGCTGCTATACGCGGACCCAGGATGGGCGCAGCTAAATTGGGTGCGGATCTTTTGCGACGGCGAAAACTTGATCGATTCCGCGAGGTTGGTGCCGGTGGCGCTGTCCGGATCGATCGAACGTGGGTAGCGTTCACGGTCTGATGCCAACGACGAGCACCGCGAGGACCGCCAATGACAGCCCGTTCTGCGAGGCTTACGCCGCGATGGACAAGATCGTCGAACGACTGTTAGCGATGGTGGGCGAAGGGGCGACCGCGGACGATGTGACGCGGCTGCTCGCGAGCGATGGCACGGCGTTGCTGCGCGACCTGATGCAGGGATACGTGGACCAGTGCGCGGCGCGGGAACGCCGCGTGGAGGTCGTCGGCTCCGACGGCGTCGAGCGGCGCGAGGCCCGCATGTCGTCGCGGCAGATCGAGACCCCGGTCGGAGAGATAGCGGTCCAGCGGCTGCTGTACCAGGCGGCGGGCGTGGAGGGCATCGCGCCGCTGGACGCGGCACTCAGGCTACCCGACGAGAAGTACACGACCGAGTGCGGCGCGTGGTCGCCGAGGAAAGCGCAAAGTCATCGTTCGACGAAGTCGTGGAGTTGATCGCGAAGCGGACCGGCGCCAGCGTTCCGAAGCGGCAAGTCGAGGAACTGGTGGTGCGCGCGGCCCAGGACTTCGACCTGTTCTACCGGGACCGCTTGCGCGAGGCCGAGACCACCGATCACCTGTTGGTGATGAGCTTCGATGGCAAAGGCATCGCGATGCGCCTGGCCGATCTGCGCGAGGCGACGCGCAAGAAGGCCGAGGCGGCGCGCGCGAACCGAACGCGAACCCGACTGGCCAGCGGCGAGAAACGCCAACGCGAAGCGCATGGCGGAGGTCGCCGCGGTCTACACGCTGAAGCAGTGGCCGCGCACGATCGAGGACGTCTTGCACGGGTTACGGAGCAAGGAGACCGAGGCACGGCGCCCACGGCCGACCTCGAAACGCGTGTGGGCCAGCATCACGCACTCCGCGCAACAGGTGATCGACGACGCGTTCGCCGAAGCGGTGCGGCGCGATCCGGATCTCCGTCGTCGCTGGGTCGTCCTCGTCGACGGCAACCGAGATCAACTCCGATACATCAAGCGTGCAGCACGCAAGGTCGGCGTGGAGTTGACGATCGTGCTCGACGTCGTCCACGTGCTTGAATACCTGTGGAAGGCGGCCTACGCGTTCGAGCCGGCAGGTACCACCGAAGCCGAGACCTGGGTCGAGAACCGGTTCTTGTCGTTGCTCAACGGCCAGAGCGGTCCCGGCCTCGCCTACAGCCTGCGACAGATGGTCAAGACCCACGCCTTGGATGAGAAGGCGGCGCGCCCCGTCGAGCGCGCCGCCAAGTACCTTGTCCGGAACGCCGCGTTCCTGCACTACGATCGCGCGCTCGCTGACGGGCTCCCGATCGCGACTGGCGTCATCGAGGGCGCGTGCCGCTACCTCGTCCAGGACCGCATGGGACGCACGGGCGCACGTTGGTCCCTTGCGGGCGCAGAAGCGATCCTGCGACTCCGCGCGCTGCGCACCAGCGGCGATTTCGATGACTATTGGCTGTTTCATCTCGCGAAGGAGCATGAGCGCACCCATCAATCACGCTACGCGGACGCCAAGGTCCCCAACCCGCTGTTGCCCACGCGACCGCACCTCACGCTGGTCAAGTGATCGGAACCGTTGCCGACGGGCGCCGTCATTAAAGAGCTGCACCCGACCTCGATGCCGCGTGGCGCGCCGCCACCTCCATGGCTCGCACGCTCGGTGAGCGTTCTTTCCATATCCCCTGAGCGAGCTGGGACTCGTCGCGCGCGAGCCACAGCGCAGCGCTTTGCTACACCACACTCCCACATCGGCGCGGGTGGCGCGCTCCGGCGCAGGTCCGGACGGCTTCGCGCACGAGGATCGGCTTCGAGTGGTGGTGTCGTCGATTCCTTGAGCGCCCGGGAAACGTTCCGCGCGTTTGCTGGCACGATGCCGAGCTACCGATCATGGCGCGAACCAGCTACGATAGTTCACATCCGCCGCAGGCCCTGCTCGACCGCGAGCGACATCGCGTGTCGATGCGCGGGCTCGTCGTGCTCCTCGTCCTCGCGGCGTGTTCGTCGAGCGGCCCTCCCCCGCCGGCCGTGCCCGCGCCGCCGGCCTCGCCGGCGATCGCGTTCGGCTTCTACCTGCTGTCGATGACGTGGGAGCCAAGCCGGTGTTGCACCGAGTCCGATCGGCAGCCATGCCCGCAGCTCGCGGGCTCGTTCGCCGCCACGCACCTCACGCTGCACGGGCTGTGGCCGAACTTCACCGACGAGCAATCCCGCGACCAGCCGCACGCGTGGCCGCAGTATTGCGGTGCCTACCAGCACTGCGAGACCACCGAGGACGCCAGCTGCGCGCCCGGCGTGACGGTCCCCGACGAGCTCGCGCGGCTCGCGCCCGGCTACGTCGCCGGGACCGGCGGGTTCGCGACGCACGAGTGGTCCAAGCACGGTAGCTGTACGCGGCTATCTGCGGCCGAGTACTTCGCCGCCGAGCTCGCCGCGATCCGCGCGATCCCCGGCGAGGCGACGCCCGACGCGCTGCGCGCCGCGATCGGCGCCAACCTGCCGCGCGACACCCTGCAGCGCGCGTTTGGCGTGCCGCCCGAGAGCGTGGTGCTCGGCTGCGACGCGCGCTGCCGGCTGGCCCGCGTCGGCTTCTGCGTCGGCAAGGACGCCCAGGACCACCCCACGACGCCGACGACCTGCACCGCGAACGTCACGACGTCGGACTACGACAACGGCTGCGTGACGCATCGCTGCGAACGCGTCCGCGTCCCGGCCGCCGGCGTCTGCGACGCCCCTTAGTTACTTCGCGGACGGCGCCGCCGCGGCTTGTGCGCTGGCGGCGGCCTGAGCGCGCGCCAGGCTCGCCGGATCGCGGTCGAGGATCGTCAACGCCTGGTGGACCTCGGCGCGGTATGCCGCGTCGCGCTGCCAGCGCAGGACATCAAACCGGGCGAGCGCCTCCACCGCGACGCCGAGCTGGTCTTGCGCGTGTTGCCACGTCGCCACCGGCCCGATGGCGAGCGATCGCCACGTGCCGTCGTCCCAGTGGACGTTGTGCATGGCCGGGCTGCTCACCAGGACCAGGCCGGGAACGAAGTTGCTGCCGCTCACCGATTCGGCGAGCCAGACGTCGTGATCGGGCGGGATGTCATAGCCCAGGCGCACCACGCCGGGCGGCGGCGCGACCGGCGTGCCATCGACCTCCATCGCGAACACGCCCCCACCGGGGCCTTCCTGCGCGATCGCGACCAGCGACGTGGCGTGGCGGTACAGCGACACGGTCAGGAACACCTCGGGCGGGCCCGCGCACGCGGCGCACGGTGGCTCGATCACGCCCTCGGCCGAAGCGCTCGTCATCAGGTGCAAGCTGCCGGCGCGATCGTGGAACACGCCGACACGAACGAGCGAATTTCGCGGGTCGCCGTGCTTGGGCTCGAGGTAGCGCCACGTCGCGACGTAGTACGCCTGCCCTTCGCCGGCGCATGACCGCGTGATCGCCGGCGGGCTGTCGAGCTCCTGCCAGCGACACGCCTCACCCACCGTGCACTCGCCGCGGCGGTCGAGCGCACCGCGATCGTGGGCCACGAGCCACGGCTTGAGCCGCGTCGTCATCGCCTTGCGCGCGGCATCGGCGACCTCCGAGCACGGCGCATCGCCGAGCATCGTCATCACCTGCGCCAGGCGCGGATCGGCCGGCGCGAACGGCTCGCCGAGCTTGCGCGGCGCGTGGATCTGGAGCGCGTGCACGACCTCGCGTGTGATCGTCCACGGCGGTGAAGCCGGCGCCGCGAGCGCGAGCAGGCGATCTCGCTCACCGGAGGTCACGCCGTACGCCGCGAGCGCGGTCAGCTGCTCGGCGAGCCCCTCGCGGTCGGGCACCGTGGTCTGCACGAGCTCGGCTGGCACCGAGTAGCCCGGGTGATCGGACGCGAAGTTGCGCGCGATCGCGAACGCACGATCGGCGCGCGCCGCCGCCTCGACCTCGGGGCACAAGGTGAGCGCACCGGTCGGCAGGAGGCAGCGGTAGGTGTCCTGGCCGGCCCGGTCACCATACGTGTGGAGCTGGACGATCAGCGGCCGGCCGTCGCGTGGCTGGCTGATCGCGAGCGAGACATCGTCGCCGGGCAGCGCGCCGAGCTTGCGCAGCGCCCCGGTCTTCGACGACCACAGCGCGAGCGAGATATCGTTGCGGCGCCCACCAACCGTGTGGACGTTCGTCGCGATGAACGCGTCTTGCACACCGTCGCCGTCGACATCCACGAGCGCGAGGGTGTAGATCGCGAGCTTGGTCGACCACTCCGACGATTGGTCGGAGGTCACGCCGCGGCCCTCGGCGATCGAGGTGAGCTCGTGGTCGCGCACGCGTACGACGTTCCAGACATCCGCCTGGAAGCGGCCGCCATCGTCGTGGTGGACGTCGACGATGATGCCGGCGGCCGACATGCAACCGAACGCGAGCGAGATCGGCGCGTGCCGCAGCTTGAGCGTTTGCGTGACCTGCGCCGTGAGCGCGGCCTGTCCGGACGCGCTCGGCCGCTGGCACGCATCGAGCGCGGGCAGCGCTGCTTTGCCGACGTGCAGCGGCGATCGCGCGTGGATCGTCTGCATGACGCGCATGCCCAGGTCGTGCAGCGCGGCGGTCAGCTTGGCGTCGTTGCCGGGCGCCGCGGCAGCCACCGCCGGTACCGCCAAGCCCGCCGCGATCGCGAGCGAGCATCCCAACGTCACGACCGCTGCCGACCGAACCATCATGGCGCGATAACGCGCGCCAACGCCCAATCATTTCACGCGCGACGCAGCAACGCCGCGTGGCTCGAACACCCACGCGTGGTACCCCTTGGCGCCAAGAAGTCCGGTCCCGCGCCACGCGAGTCGCTCGTTCGGGACGAACTCCTCGACCACGGTGGTCACCGAGACGCCGAGGGTCCGCCAGGTGAAGCGCGTGCCCGGGGCGAGCTCGGGGGTTGGCACGCGCACGTGGCTCGCGTCCGCGTAGAACTCAGGCCACCTCCGCGCGTGGACGAGCCACCGCCAGATGCGTTCGGGTGCGACCTCGGTCTCGAGCTCATTGCGCACGTGAAGCGACGCCACCGAGGGGTCGAGGGCGGGAGGCCAGCGGATCGCGGCAGCACGTCCACGTTCACGCTCGGCGTGGGTCCACGAAGCGTCGCGATGACCGTCCACGCGCCCGAGGCGAAGCCAACCGCCGGGGCGCGTCCGAAGCCGGTGGTGCTGCCGGTGATGAGATCGTTTTCGACATCCGGTGCGCTCGCTCGCTTGGGGGGGTGCATCACCAGCACGACAAGAGACCGACGGTCTCTTGTCGAGGTATGCTACTGTCGGCGGCACCGTGAGCGAGTTTCGGCGCGCGAGACAGCCTGAGCAAAAGGCTGAGCGGCGCGCCCACGTCCTCGCCACCGCGCGCGCCATGCTCGGCGAAGGCGCTGTCGACCTGGGCATGCTCAGCCTCAACGAGCTCGCGCGCCGCGCAGGCATGGCCAAGTCGAACCTCTATCGCTACTTCGAGACGCGCGAGGCCGTGCTGCTCGCGCTCCTGTGGGAAGAGTGGGTGTCCTGGTACGAGCACATGGCGGCCAGCTACCGGCAGCCGGCGCGCGGTCGCCCGATGCTCGACGCGCTCGTGCGTCACCTCGCCCGGACGCTCGGCGCTCGCCCGCTGCTGTGCGCGCTCACGACCGCGCTCCCCTCGGTGCTCGAGCGCAACCTCAGCGAGGAGGCGATCCGCGAAGTCAAGATGCGCTCCCTCGCATCGTTCCGGGAGATCGGCGGCTTCCTGGCGTCGCGGGTTCCGGCGCTCTCTGCCGAGCAATACGCTCAGCTGCTCTCCGATGGCGTCTGCATCATCGCGGGGCTCTACCCCATCGCCTTCCCGGCCCAGGCTTCGGCCCGCGTGATCGCCGCCCCGGAGTTCGCGCTGTTCCGCCGCGACCTCGCGCGCGACCTCGAACGCTTCCTGCTAGCGCTGGCGCGGGATCGAGTCGCGCATTGTGACAGAGTGGTCACGTAAGGTTCAGCGAACGCAGTGACCACCGCAGGAGGCTCCGTGAAGCGATCCTCGTCCGCCCTCGCCACGCTCGCGCTCGTCGCGGCCACGCTGCTCGTCGCGCCCCGGCTAGCGCGCGCGACCGGCTACAACCAGGCGATCTATTACAAGATCGTGAACAAGCACAGCGGCCGCCTGCTCTCGGTCGAGAACCGCGCGACCACGGACGGCGCCCGCAACATCATCTACGACGACGTCGGCGCGGACGATCAGCTGTGGTCGATCCAGGACGCGGATCAGGGCACCAAGAAGCTCATCAACAAGCGGAGCGGCCGCGCGCTGTCGACCACGGACGGCAGGACCGACAACGGCACGATCGCCCACCTCTGGCAGTACCTCGGCACGGCCCCCGACCAGGACTGGCGCATCGCGCCGGGCCACCCCGGGTACGTGAAGATCACCAGCGCGAAGCGGCCCGGCGCCGCGCTGTCGGTGGTCGGCGCGGAGACCGCCAACGCCACGCTGGTCCAGGTGTGGGACGACATCGCCGCCGACGATCAGGACTGGACCATCGTCGCCGTCCAGAGCTTCTCGGCGGCGGTGCCCTACCGGATCATCAACCAGAACAGCGGCACCGCGCTGTCGGTGTTCCAGGGCGGCACCGCGATCAACAACCAGGTCGACATCTACGACTTCATCAACCAGCCCGACCAGTTCTGGTTCGTGGTCGCGCTCGGAGGCGGCTACTACCACCTGGTGAATCAGAAGAGCGGGCGGCTGCTGTCGCTCAGCAGCGGACAGACCGGCAACGGCACCATCGCGATCCTCTACGATGACGTCGCGGCGTCCGATCAGGCGTGGGCGATCGTGGCGCAGCCCAACGGCATGTTCAAGCTGTCGAATCAGCGACGCCCGGGCGGCGTGCTGTCGATCCTCGGCGCCCAGGTCGGTAACGCGTCGCGCGCCCAGCTGTTCGACGACGTGAGCGCCAACGACCAGTACTGGTCGCTGGTGCCCAGCGGCAACGACGTCGCGGTCAACGCGCTCGACACCCAGGCAGCGCTGTCTCCCACGATGACCGGCGCGGGGCTCGAGGACGTCAACCACGAGATCTACGGCGGCATCTACAGCCAGCTGGTGTTCGGCGAGAGCTTCCAGGAGGAGCCATCCCAGCCCGGGATCAGCGGCATGTGGCGCGGCGTGGTGGCCAGCGGCGCCCGCGGATCGTTCACGCTGGGCGCGCCGAGCCCGTTCCAGGGCCGCCAGAGCCAGCGCATCACCGCGGCGTCGGGCGCGGGGCTCGGGGTGGAGAACCGCGGGCTGAACCGGTGGGGGATAAGCTTCACCGCCGGCAAGCCGTACGATGGATACGTGTACCTGCGCAGCTCGGCGGCCGTGCCGGTGACGATCGCCGCCGAGGGCGCGACCGGGACCATCGCCGGCCCGGGCGGGACCTGCGTCGACGTGTCCGGCGACGACACGGGCGGCAACGGCGCAGCGGTGCAGCTGTGGGCGTGTCAGCCGTCCGCGATGGACCAGCGCTGGACCCACGCCGGGGACGACACGATCCGCACGCTCGGTCGCTGCCTCGACATCGCGGACAACGGCACTGCCGCGGGCGCCGTGCTCCAGCTGTGGGACTGCAACGGAGTGCCCGGCCAGATCTGGCAGCCCCAGCCCGACGGCTCGCTGCGCAACCCGGGTTCGGGGCGGTGCGTCGCCACCAGCGGCGGGACGGCCAACGGCACGCGCCTGCAGATCGCCGATTGCGCGGGCGACGCCACGCAGCAGTTCGCGCTGGGCGCCGCGGTGTACGCCGCGGCCGTGGTCACCACGGCCGGCGCGGGATGGGCGCGCTACGACTTCTCGCTCACCCCGGGCGCGAGCGATCCCCGGGGCCGGCTCACCATCAAGCTCGGCGCGCCCGGCACGCTCGACATCGGCTACGCGTACCTCCAGCCCGGCGCGTGGGGCCGGATCGCCGGCCTGCCGGTGCGCAAGGATATCGTCGACGCGATGACCGCGCAGCGCGTGACGGTGCTGCGCTACGGAGGCTCGGCGATCCTCGCCCCGGGCTACCGCTGGAAGCACATGATCGGCGCCCGCGAGCTCCGGCCGGTGTTCGCCGGCTGGTGGTACCCCTTCGAGACCAACGGCTGGGGGATCCTCGACTTCCTCGACCTCGGCGAGGCGATGGGCGTGCTGGCGATCCCGACGTTCAACATCGACGAGACCCCCGAGGACATGGCGGACTTCGTCGAGTACGTCAACGGTTCGACCGCCACGCCGTGGGGCGCCCGGCGCGCTGCCAGCGGCCACCCGGCGCCGTACGGCGTGCACCAGATCGAGCTCGGCAACGAGCAGTTCCTCGACGCCGAGTTCGCGGCCAAGTTCGATGGCCTCGCCGCGGCGATCTGGGCCAAGGATCCGGCGATGGTCCTGACCATCGGCGACATGGGCTACGGCGACGTGATCGCGGATCCAGATCACGTGACCGGCTCGCAGTCGGGGATCACCTCGCTGGCCGCCTACAAGACGATCCTCGACTTCGCGGCGGCGCACGCAGGTCAGCTCGCCATCGACGTCCACATCTGGACCGACAACCCGGAGCAGGTCGCGCATGGCGTCGACGCGGTGGCCAGCCTTGACATGTGGGTCCAGCGCGAAAACCCCGCGGTGCGCTACAAGCTGCAGGTCTACGAGCTGAACGCGAGCCGCCACAACATGGAGCGCGCGCTCGCCAACGCCGCCGCCATCGGCCTTCTGTCCCAGCTCGGCAACCGCGTCACCGTGGTGACGTCGGCCAACGCGCTTCAGGCCGACGGCCAGAACACCAACGGCTGGGATCAAGGGCTGGTGTTCTACGATCCGCAGCGCAGCTGGCTGCAGCCACCGGGCTACGTCACGCAGATGATCGCCAGCAATTACCTGCCCCGGGTCGTGAACACGGTGACCACGAACCCGCAGCTCACGGTCACGGCGAGCACCGACGGGACCGAGCTGGTGATCCAGGTCGTCAACGCCAGCGGCTCGTCGCAGACTCCGACAATCCGGCTCACCGGGTACACCCCGGCTACCCGCACCGCGCAGGTCACGCAGCTGAGCGGCGACCGCGCGGATCAGAACGACGCGGCGAACCCGACCCGCGTGACGCCGCAGTCGACCACCGCGGGGTTCACGCTCGCCGGTGGAGCGTTCACCTACACGTTCGCGCCGAGCTCGGTCACGATCCTGCGCCTGCGGTGACGCGGCAGGCGCGTGGTCGACCGCCGCGCGTGCCAGGGCGATCGGCTTGCGCAGCCGCCCGGGCGAGGACGACAACGCCAAGCAACTCCGGCCGCCCCCATCGCACAATGGGTTCGGCGCCGATGCACCGTGAGGGTGCCTTACGGCTGCAACGATGAGATCGACTCAGCAAGCATCCGACGCTCGGCCGACCGGACCTCGTAGTTGAGCTCGCTCAGAAAGTTCAGGCCGACCAGGCCATCGATGCCATCGTGGCCGAGATCGAAGACCTGGACCGGGAAGCTCGGCGTGATGAACCCGAGCACCGCGCGCTGAGCCACGCGCAGGACGTAGCCCTCCTCACTCCCCACTGCGGTGTGCACGCGGGCACGCGTGATCGCATCGCGCGCGCTGTACCCGAGCAGGTCGGCGAGATCGGGGGTGATCGTCGTCAACACAGCGCCAGTATCGAGCACGAAGATTCCGCTCGTCGTCCCACGCGAGATGCCGAAGTCTTACAGCTCGCAGTGCAGCGCGCCGGAGTCGCTGCCGTCCTTGACCAGCGCGTCCGAGGTGCCAGGCGACGTGCCGGCGGTGCCGGACGAGTCGTTGACGCCGTCGCAGTCGATCGCGGTGTCGGCGGTGGCCGGGTTATCGCTGGCGTCGAGGAAGTCATCGCCGTCCCCGCCGACCAGGGTGTCGGCGCCCGCGCCGCCGACCAGCATGTCATTGCCCGCGCCGCCGTACAGCAAGTCGTTGCCGGCGTCGCCGTACAGCGAGTCGTTGCCCGGCCCGCCCTCGAGGGTATCGTCGCCGGCGCCGCCGCGCACGATGTTGGCGGTCGCGCTCCCGCGCAGCAAGTCGTCCCCGGCGCCTCCGGTGAGGTTCTCGATGTCGCTGGCGACCGCGTCGTTCTCGCCGACCTCGCCGTTCTGGCCTGCGACCCACGGGTGCGCGGCGTCGAGCGAGACCTTGACCGGGTTGGTGCGCTCCGCGTACGACACGGTGTCGATGCCGGCGCCGCCGATCAGCGTGTCGCTCCCAAGGCCGCCCTGGAGGGTGTCGTTGCCGTTGCCGCCGTCGAGCAGATCGGCGAACCGACTGCCGACCAGCGTGTCGTCTCCGGCGTTGCCCTCGAGCGTGCACTTGATCGTCGGGAGGGCCGCGCCGTCCGAGCACACCGCCCAGCGCGCCGACAGCCGGTCGTTGCCCTTGCCGCCGAGCACGATCTCGACATCGTCGTTGACCGTGTCGCCCTCGCCCACCGCGCCGTCGTCGCCGACACACACCGCGCACGCCGCGATCGTCGCGTGGGCCTGGCAGGTCGCGCCGGTGGCGTCACACGACGCGTAGGCGGAGGTCTGCGTGCTCGTGCAGCTCGCGGTCGCGACGTTGGCGTTCGCGGCGCAGGTCGCGAGCGAGCTGGTGCTCGCGTCCTGGCACGCTTGCAGCGCGCCCGCGTGGGTGGCGTCGCACGCGTCGGTGCACGTGGTATCGCCGACGGTACACGCCGCGGTGCACGTCGTCTGGTCGCTGTCGGCGGTGGCGGTGCAGCTCGACAGCGCGGTGGCCGCGTTGTCGTCGCACGTGGTCTGCGCGATGCTCGCGCTGGCGTTGCAGCTCGACCACGCGGTGTCGGCGAGGCCGCGGCAGGTGGCGTCGGTCGCCGCGCAGCCCGACGGATCGGCGACGCACGTGGTGCACACCGTGACGGTCACCGCGGCCGCGCGCACGCCGTAGTCGACGGTGTCGACGCCGTTGCCGCCGCTGATCGTGTCGGCGGCGATCGTCGGGGTCTGCAGGAACAGGTCGTCGCCGTCGCCGCCGACCAGCGCGCTCGGGCCCCTGCCGCCGGTCAGCGTGTCCGCGTCGGCGCCGCCGTACGCCGAGACCGCGATCGTCACGTCGAGCGGCGCGCCGGTGGTGCCGTTGCCGCCGTCCGCCGAGATGA
>Ga0302262_10000574_pt1 | contig 15421 bp, 13 predicted proteins | sample II_Fen_E3_4_FD_194557 | JGI IMG/M metagenome (GOLD analysis project Ga0302262, IMG submission 194557) | Peat permafrost microbial communities from Stordalen Mire near Abisko, Sweden - II_Fen_E3_4 | ecosystem: Environmental > Terrestrial > Soil > Wetlands > Permafrost | place: Sweden: Abisko...
ATCTTGACCCGAATAGCATCAAAGAAAACAAGCGGATAGACAGAATCCAAAGGACGCTGCTGCCACGCGTTGACCTCCTCGAGAACCGCGTCGGTGATCGTGCTGATCAGGTCGGCCGAGGCGTCCAATCGCTACGCTGAATTGCAGGCCAAGGCAGGGGCGCTGGAGCTTCAGGCCCGCGCGATTCAGCAATGCCGCGCCGAGATCCGCCAGTTGGGCCAGCGCATCCGTGAAGCGGACGATGTGGATCTGCGTGAACGGGCCGAAACCATTCTACCCGACGGACGCACAGCGCGGATCACCAGCATCGAGCGGCTGATCGCTAGCTTTCGCGATCTAATCGATGTGCTGGGTATTGCCACGCTTATAATTGGCGACCTCGATGCGACGGAGTCTGTTAAAATTACCGATAAGAATGGCCATGAGACGACGCGGTGGAAGTCAGCTCGGCCCGAACTGGGCAAAGGCCAGCAAACCGCCAACTCGGTTCTTAAGGACTGGCATCCAGGCATGAAGCTGATCGATGAACTGGCGGCACTGCCGGCAGCGGATCATGCGACGTCGTCCGAAGGCTACGACTTGTACGTAGCGTACCAGAAACCGATCAGCGCCGAGTTAGACGGCGCAGCCCCATCCACAGTGATCCCTCGGACGTTCGAGGATGCATTAATTCTGACGAACACCGCAGCGATGGCTGACGTCGAAGGATCGAGCACGTCGGCAAAGGTCAAGGCGATTGTCGGTCAAGGGCTGTCAGGCCCAGACCTGGCCGACGAACTTTTCGACTTATTGAAAACAGCTGAGAAAGCCGCATTCGCGCTTGACTGCCTGATGTTGACGAACCCGAAGGCGCTCAAACCGCCCGCCTACATTGCGGATGGCTTGAAGTGGTTCGAAACAGCGGTTGGCAAAGAAATTGCGGAAAGCGAACTCAAGGCAGGAACGGTCAATGATTAAGGTTGAGACCGCGCCTGCGAATTTCGACGACCATGTCGATGCGACGATCGAGTCTTGTCTCGACCCTGCAAACCCGCAGAGCTTCTTTCTTTATGCGGGCGCGGGTTCGGGTAAGACGCGTTCCTTAAAAAATGCGCTCGACACGTTCCGGGTGAACCATGGGCCCGGCTTCCGACGCGTAGGGAAGAAGATCGCCGTCATCACCTACACCAATGCTGCGGCTGACGAGATTGCTGAACGCGTCGGTGAGGACGCGCTCTTCCCAATTTCGACGATCCACAGTTTCTGCTGGAAGCACATTGAGACTTATCATAGCGATATCCAGGCATGGCTCCTGGCGACGTTACCGGCAGACCTCGCCGACCTCCACGAGAAGCAAGCAAAAGGCCGGGCCGGGACCAAGGCCGCACAAGACCGCGAGCGCGCTATAGCGTCGGCGATTAAGCGGCTGGAGTGGCTGAGCGTCCCGCGGCGCTTCACCTACAATCCCAATGGTGACAACTTTGGCGCTGACTCGTTGTCGCATTCGGAAGTGCTAAAGATCACGGCGGCCTTCATCGAAACCAAGCCTTCGATGCAGGCGGTGCTGGTCAACAAATATCCGTTCCTGCTGATCGACGAGAGCCAAGATACTAACAAGGGACTGCTCGAGGCTTTTTTCACGCTCGCCGCAGCCAATGTTGGCAAGTTCGCGATAGGGCTCTTCGGCGACACAATGCAGCGGATATTTCTCGATGGCCATCCCGAACTCGAGAGCCTTGTTCCCAAGGAGTGGGCCCGGCCTGCCAAGCGGCTCAATCACCGCTCGCCGCAGCGCGTGATCGCGCTTGGCAACGTGCTGCGCTCCGCCATCGATCGCCAAACCCAGCTCGCCCGGGACGACAGCACTGCAGGTATCGTGCGCCTTTTCATCGCCGCAAGCGATCTCGCGGACAAACCAGCCTTCGAACATTCCGTTCGCGCAAAAATGGCCGAGCTTTGCGACGATCCCCAATGGGAACACGAGCCTGCGGTGAAAGCGCTAATGCTCGAGCATCATATGGCGGCAGCGCGCGCTGGGTTTCTCGACATGTTCCAGGCGCTGGATCGCGATTCCCGCCTCGGGACCGGACTTCGAACTGGAGAACTCGCCGGACTGCGCCTGTTTACGGAGCGGGTCGCGCCTCTGGTTAGTGCAGCACGCGCCAAAGATGACTTTGGGCTGATGGCGCATTTGCGCGCCACATCGCCGCTACTGAAGCGCTCCGCGATCATCGCCACGCCGACGCCCGACGATCCGTTGCTTCTCATTCGATCAGGTGTCGAGTCACTCCTGGCTTTGGATCTGGAAGGTGACGCCACGTTTTTCGACGTGTTTCAATGCGTGGCCGAGCACCAACTCTTCGAAATCCCGGCGGCCCTACGTGCTTTCGTGGTTGCCTCCCAGCCGTCAATACCGAGCGATGCAGACGTTGTTGATACGACCGACGACGAGCAGGAACAGGCGGAAGTTGAAGAGGCCGCCGAGGCGTCACCGGCCAGTCTTGAGGCTTGGCGGGCGTTCTTGGAAACACAGTATCGCCAGACCGTCGCATATGCCGAATATATTGGAGATCGCGGCCGCTTCGGAACTCATCAAGGGGTCAAAGGCCTGGAATTCGATCGAGTGCTGGCGGTGCTCGATGACACCGACGCACGCGGCTTTCTCTTTTCTTATGAGAAACTTCTTGAGGCGAAACCGCTGTCGGATGTTGACCGCAGACATCTGGCCGAGGCCACCGATGGCGGCGTCAACCGTACTCGTCGCTTATTGTACGTGACATGCACTCGCGCGCGAAAAAGCCTCGCATTGATAGCCTATACTGAGGCCCCCGACGCAGTGGCAGCCTCAGTCGTCAATAATCAGTGGTTCACACCAGACGAAATTGAGCGCCACTGAAATCGACCCTCTTGCGCGAAATTCTTTCATGAACGATCGGCAGTTTTCTGGCGAGCGCTCGCAAAGATCGATCGTCGGATCAGGTTAAAGATTTCAGTCGCTTGCGTGCGAAATTCTAACATCGTGGAAGAACCCTCGGGCACCATACGCTAGCCTATGGGCCAAAGGGCTTTCAGGTGGTTCTGTTTGACGAGTGTTGCCAGTCAATGGCGGGCGGCAGGATCATCGTTGTCGCCGTCCCCGACTAGGTTTTTGGCGCGGCTTGGGTTTCTTCACCGTGACCGTGGGTACGGCAAGCTTGGTGGCATCGGGATTCTTGAGAATGTCGAGCAAGGTGGTTAGCTTGAGGAGCAATTCGTCGAAGGTCAGCACCAGCACGCTGGAGAGGCCGTTGCGATAGAGTTCGAAGGATTTTTGTTCATTGGGGTCCTCGGGCGATGTGCCGGCGATCACGACGCATTGCACCGCATAGGTCTCAGGTGGTGGGCCACGATCGGGCGCATCCGCGATCCGTTGCTGCCGCCGGAAGTCGTCGGCGAGCATCGAGTTGTTGCGCTGTAGCTGCCAGCGCTGATCGAGCACCTGTGCGACCGCGCCTGAGAGTTCCTGCGTTGGTGCATGTATTCCGCCACGATATTCGCGCTTGGCAAGCAGATCAGTCTGCGGCGTCTTGATCTCGACGATCGAAAGATTGCCGCTGCTTGCGGCTTGCATCAGGAAGTCCGAACGCTTGTCGCCAGCCCCGCCATAGCTTCGCCCGCCGACCGTGGCTTGTCCGTGAAACAGCAGGACGGGGACACCAAAAGCCAGGCGCAGGATAAAGGCATTGGCCGTCAGGAACTGCTGCCAGCTTTCCTCACCATGATTTTCGCGAATGCGGGCGCGCATATGGGCGATCATTGCCTCGAGCGTGACGGTCTCGACGGCCTCGGTGAGCTTCAGGAGCTGAGCGGGTTCCCGGCGGCCTACTTCGCCGATCATGCCGGCGGCGGCTTCGACCAGGATCGCGGAGTCCGCAGGCGAGAGTTCAAGTCCGCGCTTTAGGCCATCGCCCACCGCCTGCACTACCGCGTCGGGACGATAGGGACGCCCGATCGCGGGATGAGCTTCCTCGTCGATCGGTGTCAGCAGCTTGTCATGTAGCCGCGCAGCCTTCTCGGCCCGGGCTGCTGCGAGTGCCTTGTCGTGCACTCGGCCGATGTCGCGGCGGACTGCATCGAACAGGGCAAATGGCGCGTGATAGCTGGAGCCATCAATCGCGCCGTCGCCCTTGGCGCCCTTTTTGATGTGAAGATCGCTGACCTTCAGCGTTTCGACCGTCTCGACGATGAGGCGGATATCATAGGTGAGCCCGAGCCCGTGATACGGGTCACGGATGAAGCCGGCCGGCAGGCTGGTGAGATAGGCTTGAACATCTTCGACCACGTTGAATTCCATCATGGAGGCGAAACCGTCGAGGGTGATGGTCCTCAGTCTTTCGTAGCGCGGCAGCAGGAAGCGTGGGCTCGCCGCGTCGAGAGTGTGCGGGTGCAGGATCACGCGGTCACCTTCACGGTCGCCCTCTATCAGCGTGACCGGCTTCTTAGGTGCGATGAAGACGTCGTTGAACTGCTTCGCCATCGCCAGAGCATCCGGTGCCGGGACATAGCCGAGCGTCCAGTACGCGCCCTTGCGCTTGGCGGTAAAGACAAGTTGCGCGCCCTGGTCGGCCGTGGCCACAAAGCCCGGCGCATATCGTCTCGCCATTTGGTCATTCTCCCCGGCCAAGCTCCTGATCTAAACGATTCGGAGTTTGGGCGCGACAAGGATCGACGCCTGGATGGGGATGCTGCCCGGGAACCGACTTTCATGAGAATTCGGGGCGTTAACCCAGTGAAGCGCGAGCAGAAGAGCTGAATTGGTCGATCGGCCGTCTGGCTGAAACGGCCAGACGCAAACTTATAGGCACTGTGTCCGCGCTACCGAGTTTTCGGTCCGGCGGAGCATGCGCCCATCGGCCGAAATCAGATCCCGAGCGCCAAATAATATCTCGAATGTTTGAACTCACCTTGTTTCCGTAGTGCGCCAAGATCGACCAGCTCGGCCAGGTCGCGGGTAGCGCTCGCCGATGAGGCATCCGTGATCGTGCGATAGTTCGCCGCACTGAGCCCGCCTGTGAAACCTTCTGGACCTTCGGCGAACATACGCAGGAGGGCCTTTTCCTGCCTCTCGTTGATTTTTCCACGCAGGCGCTCGAGCAGGCGGGACTTGCCTATGAGGAACTCAACCCGTTCGATGGTGCGCTGTTGGGCAGCGAGGGCGATGCCGGAGAACCAGGTCAGCCATTCGTCAATCTGATTGGAGATGCTCGCGCGCTGGAGTTGCTCATAATAGGCTTTGCGGTTGTGCTGAATTGTTTCGGCGAGCGCCGTGATAGCAGGGGCGTCGAGCCATTGGGCCAGAGCCTTTTCGGCAATGGCGCGGCCGAGGCGGCCGTTGCCGTCCTCAAAGGGGTGAATGGACTCAAACCACAGATGCGCAATGCCTGCGCGCGCCAAGCCACTGACCGGCGATTCACCGGCAGGGGCGCTGGCGTTGAACCAATTGATGAAGGTGGTCATCTCGCTGGGGACGGCCGCCGAGGGCGGGGCTTCGAAATGTACCTTGGGTGCGTGGAGCGCGCCCGATACTATCTGCATGGGATCTTCATGGGTGCGGTAGCGCCCGATGTCGACAAGGTCACGTCGTCCATTCATCAGCATGGAATGCCATTGGAACAACATTTCGTTCGAAAGCGGCTCACGATAGCCGCGATAGAGGCTGGCCATCAATTCCGCCGCGCCAGCCTCTGCGGCATTCGCGCGCCGCTGATCAGCGGCAATGCCGAGGTGCTTAGCCACAGACGATTGCACGCTGGCGCGATCCAGAATCTCGCCTTCGATAGCGGAACTATCGACGGCTTCCTGTGCTATTAGAGAGATGGTCAGGCTGTCGCGATCGGAGTCGGCAAGGTGCGCCATCGTGCCGACCGTCACCCCTGCGCCCTTCAGGAAGCGATCTTCCATGGAGCGCAGTGAGGCGACATCATAGGCAAACTCAGGCCATTCGGGTTGCTGCCAGTTCCAGCGCATGATCGGTAGACCACCTTTCTATCGATCATCATATGATATTAATTGATCTATAAAAAGGAAAATTATCGATCAAGTGAGGTGCCGGTTGGCCATACTGCTCTCACCAATCGCGCATCGCGACCGACACAATCCCCTTACAGACCAAGGTCAGACAGGCCAGAATGCTCGTCCGGGCGGCGGCCCTGAGGCCAATGAAATAGCCGTTCTTCGTGGCTGATAGGCAGATCGTTGATGCTGGCGAGGCGCCGGCGCATCAGGCCAACCTCATCAAACTCCCAGTTTTCGTTGCCATAGGAGCGGAACCATTGGCCGGCCGTATCATGCCATTCATAGGCGAAGCGCACCGCCATGCGATTTTCACGAAAACCCCAGACTTCCTTTATCAGCCGATAATCGTGCTCCCGTTCCCACTTGGCGGTAAGGAAGGCCACAATTTCAGCGCGGCCATTGATGAACTCTACCCGGTTTCGCCACTGGCTGTCGGGCGTGTAGGCCAGTGAGACCTTCTCTGGATCGCGGCTGTTCCATGCATCTTCGGCCATGCGGGCCTTTTGCGCGGCGGTTTCGGGTGTGAACGGCGGAAGGGGCGCGCGGCTCATTGGGCGTTCTCCATAAGTGCGGCGGCTTGGCGGGCCTCGGCTTCGCGCTGGTTCAGAATAGCGGCCATCCGCTCTTGATAGGCGGCAAGGATAGCGGGCGGCGCAGTCTCGGGAGTGCCAGCGTCGAAGGGTGGGGCAGGGGCATATTCAAGTCCCAGTTGCAGCGATTGCGCAAGGGTATCCCCGCCCAATTCGGCCAGCATCGCCAGCGCAAAATCGATGCCTGCGGTCACACCGCCGCCGGTGATGACATGGCCATCGCGCACCACCCGGGCCGCGTCGGGCGTGGCGCCAAACAGGGGCAGCAGGTGGCGCCATGCCCAGTGGCAGGCCGCGCGCTTGCCCTGCAACAGCCCTGCCGCACCCAGGATCAGCGATCCGGTGCAGACCGAAGTGACATAGCGCGCGCCTCGACCGAGGCGGCGGACTTCCGCGATAAAGGCTTTGTCGAGCGCGACCTGCGTGGCCGAAACACCACCGGGCACGCAGAGCAGATCGCAGGCCGGAATGTCGGCCAGACGCTGCGTGCCAGCAAACACCAGCCCTTCGGCGGTCACATCGCCACCATCGCGACTGGCCACCAGCGTTTCGCTACTCGGCAGGCGCGACAGGAATTGATGAGGGCCGGTGAAATCAAGCTGGGTCATGCCGGGGAAGATGGCGAAGACGATGCGGAACGGCGGGGTTGTCATGGCGTGCTCCTTGCTGGAATGCCCGCATCATCGCGCGTGGCGCGCCTTGACGAAATGACAATGATCCCTCATTTAAGGCCATGCCTCGCACCATTGGCCTGTTCCTGTATGAGGATTTTCAGATCCTCGACGCCTGCGGACCGATCACCAGCTTTGAGATCGCGGGGCGCATGGCGGGTGAAGGCTATCGGCTGATCTTGCTTTCGGCCACTGGCGGGGCGATCCGCAGCTCTTCGGGTGTGGCGCTGGACACCGTGGCGGTTGAGGAAACCCCCGTCCTCGACACGCTGATCGTGGTGGGCGGAAATGGCAGCCGCGATGCGATGCGCGCGGAGGCGAACCTAACCCTTTTGCGCCAAGCGGCAATACGGCGGCTGTGCAGCGTTTGCTCGGGGGCATTCCTGCTCGCAGCGGCAGGCGCGCTGGATGGGCGGCGCGCCACCACCCACTGGCGCCGGGCCAAGCTACTGGCGCGGCTGTTTCCCAAAGTGATCGTCGAGCCAGACCGCATCCATATCCGCGATGGTCATGTCTGGACCTCTGCGGGGATCAGCGCGGGGATAGATCTGTCTTTGGCACTGATCGCAGAGGATTTGGGCGAAGCGCTGGCCCGCCGCGTTGCGCAGGAAATGGTGGTTTATTACCGTCGGCCAGGCGGGCAATCGCAGTTTTCGGCGCTGGCCGAATTGGGCGGTGATGGGGAGCAATTCGCGAGCCTGCTCGACTGGATGCGCGGCCATCTTGATCAACGCCTCACGGTGGAGGCGCTGGCCGATCAGGCGGGGATGAGCCCGCGCAATTTCTCCCGCGCCTTTGCCCGCGAGATGGGCATGAGTCCGGCCAAGGTGGTGGAACGGCTGCGCCTCGAAACTGCGCGCGAGAGGGTGGAGAATAGTGGCCTGCCAATCGAGCAGATCGCAGCCTCGCTTGGGTTTCACGACCCCGAACGCATGCGCCGTGCCTTTTTGCGGGCTTTTGGCCAACCCCCGCAGGCGATGCGGCGCATGGCCCGCGATGCTTGAGATCTTATCGTCAGGGCACGCGAGCTGCCGCTTGCCGTTGCGACGGTAGCAAGCTGGACCGATCTTGCGGACGGTCTCGTCCCGCCTGAGCGTGAACAATCTCACATGTCCACGTGCTCACCTGTGAACAGGTGGAAGAGTGAGAGTGGGAGCGGTTCTTTCGAAGTTGACCTGACTCGAAAGGACCGCGCCCATGACCACCCGAAGCCCTGATGCCTTGCCCTCTGCTGATCGCCTTGTCGCCGCAGCCGAGATGCTGGTTCCAGCATTGAAGGATGGCGAAAGGATCACACGGCGCATGATGAATGCGGCCATGGTGGAAGCCTATGGCACCACATCGTCCGAAGGGGTTTGGTCGCAGCGGGACAGTTTCCAGATGGTGGAAACGGCAGCGATGCTGGCGTTGCGACAGTTGGATTTGCCGCGAAATCCAGTTGAGGCGCTGGACACACTGGCGACTCTGGAAGCCCGATTGCCAACCCAGACCGTCCGCAGCGAAGAGCAGATCAGCCATCAGCATTTCTCTACCCCGCTGGGGCTGGCATGGCTGGTGGCACGATTTGCTGATTTGCAGCCCGATGACCATGTTCTGGAACCCAGCGCCGGGACCGGCATGCTCGCGATCTGGGCCCGGCTGACCTTTCGCCTCCACCTCAACGAAATCGATCCTTTGCGCCAGGCGATCCTCCGGCACCTATTCCCAGACGCCGCCGTGACCGGCTTCGACGCGGCCCGCATCGGCGCGCATCTGGAAGGGCGTCCGAGCGTAGTGCTGATGAACCCACCTTTCGCTCGCAATGCGGCGGGACAGGAGGACGCTGTCGCTGCGGCTCGCCATTTGGCTGCCGCGCTCGGTGTCCTGCGGCCTAACGGCCGCCTCGTCGCAATCATGCCTGATGGCTTTCAGCCTCAAGGTCGCCAATCGGACGTGTTCAGGCGCGTCCTCCAGGGGGCAAGCGTTGTGTTCCACGCCCGGCTTGAGAAGGCCTTCGCCCGCCACGGGACTTCGATTCCAATCCGGCTGCTTGTCATCGACAAGCGGCCGGGCACGATTTCCACGACCGTGATCAATCGTGCCAATGCGGCAGACTTGCTGCCGTTCCTCGAAAAAGTCCCACCGCGCCTTGCCTTGGGAGAGGATCGACAGACTGTCGCCACGTCCCAGGCTAATGCGGTTCCAACATCTGGTGCGCTGTTGGGCGGCTTCTCGGCAGCGCGTCCAATATCCACGAGGCCAATGTTGCCAGTTTCAGGCGCCAATGACGCCGTGCCGTTGGACTACAGCTTGCGCGACACCATCGCCGATGCCGAACAGGCGGTCGGCGTTTATGTCGCCTACCGACCGCAAAGGCTCATCTTCGCCGATGCCGCCGATCACCCGACCCCGTTGGTGGAATCAGCGGCGATGGCCTCTGTCGCTTTGCCGCCGCCCAGTTACGTGCCCCAACTGCCGGCCAAGGTCATCCGTGACCGGGTGCTAAGCCGCGCCCAGTTGGAAACACTGGTCCACGCGCTGGAGGCAACGTCCTCCGATCTGCCCGGTCGCTATCGCATTCCCGAGCGCGGCCTTGAACTGGTGCCTGACGCGGATGGCGCCACTTATCGGCGCGGGTTCTTCCTCGGCGATGGCACTGGCGCCGGCAAGGGCCGCCAGCTTGCCTCGATCCTGATGGATCAGTGGCTACGCAGCAGCCGCCGCCATCTTTGGATCAGCGAAAGCAACGCGCTGATCGAGGATGCCCGCCGCGACTGGCAGGCGCTGGGCGGTATGGTGCTCGACATTCAGCCGCTCTCGAAAATCAAACCCGAGGCCAAGATTCGTCAGGCCGACGGCATCCTTTTCGCCTCCTATGCGACGCTGCGCAGCGGCACCGGCGATAAGACTCGCCTCCAGCAATTGCTGGAATGGCTGACGCCGGAATTTGACGGTCTGATCCTGTTCGACGAGGCACACGCGATGGGCGGTGTCGCTGGCGGAGAAGGCCGGTTCGGCGCCACCAAGGGCTCGCAACAAGGGATCGTTGGCGTCGAATTACAGAACCGTCTGCCGCGCGCCCGCGTGATTTACGCCTCGGCCACTGGCGCTTCCGACGTCAACAATCTGGCCTATGCAGTCCGGCTCGGCTTATGGGGCGAAGGGACGGCCTTTCCAGATCGCAGCTCATTCATTGCCCGCATTCGTGAGGGCGGCATTGCGGCCATGGAGTTGGTCGCACGCGAATTGAAGGCGATGGGTGTCTATACGGCACGGGCATTGTCCTACGCGGGCGTCGAATACGACATCCTCGAACACGCGCTCACCCCGCGCCAGATCGGCGACTTCGACGCCTATGCCGATGCCTGGGCGATCATCCATCGCAACCTTGAAGAAGCGCTGGGTGTGTCGGGCGTCACCGATCCGCTGGAGGGCAAGACCCTCAACGGGCAGGCCCTATCTGCCGCCCGCTCACGTTTCGAAAGTTCGAAACAGCGGTTTTTCGGCCAGCTTCTCCTGTCGATGAAACTGCCCTCGCTGCTCCCCGCGATCGAGGAAGCGCTCGCAACCGACCATAGCGTCGTCATCCAACTCGTTTCGACCGCCGAGGCCTTGCTCGATCGGCGCTTGGCCGACCTCTCCGCAGAAGACCGCGCTGAGATCCAGCTTGATCTATCGCCGCGGGAAATTGTTGCCGATTACCTCGATAACGCTTTCCCGACGCGCGCCATGGAAAGCTATTGGGACGAGGACGGCAATGAGCGTTCGCGCCCGATGTTCGATGAGGCGCGAAACCCGGTCCACTCGCAAGAAGCGCTTCGCATCAAGGCCGAGACGCTAGAGTTGCTCGGTGCCTTGCCGCCAATCGTCCCCGCGCTCGATGCCATCATTTCGCGCTTCGGCACGGAAGCCGTGGCCGAGATTACCGGGCGCAACCGCCGCCTCGTGACCTTGCCGGATGGCAGTCAGCGCCTGGAATCGCGCACGGCCAACCAATCGCTTGGCTACACCGAGACCTACGACCAGTTCCACACCGTCAAAGCCTTCAATGGCCTCGGCAAGTCGATCGCCAACCACAAGAAGAAGGGCGACAAGCTGATCGTCACCGGCGAGATCCGCTACACCAAGAACGAGAAGGACGGCCGCACCTTCTACAACACCGACATCGTCGCCGACGAGATCGAGTTCATCTGACCCCTGACGGGCGGCCTTCGGGCCGCCCTTTCTCTTTCGGGAGCAAGTCCATGTTGCACTACTCGAACTTCGACGACGTCGCCTGCATCACCAACGGCATCACCGTCACCAATCCCGCCATGGTCGCCCGCATCCGGGGCCAGGCCGCACACCTCAGCGATTACGATATCGCCGCTCATCTGAGCAACGCCATCGCCTCATCGACTGATGCCGCCCACAACCTCGCCTGGGAGGAAAGTCAGCTTGGCGAAGCCAGCGCCGAAACGCTGGTTGATGCTGAATATTTCGAGGAACTGGTCTCCGCCTGGAGCCTGATCGCCAGCGAGCGCGGCATCGACAGTCTCGATGGGCTGCTTATCGATGTGGTGGCGGTGCATTGAGACCACAACACCTTTGGAGCTGGTGCCTAACGGACCCGGCTCCAAAGGGACACTGGTAGACCGGGTCTCTATATCGCGGCAAAGTTGCGTGGTCACCTAAGCACCGCCACATTCATGCTCACTGTCAGCCGCAGTCCAATCGTCCTTTGCCCGTATGTTGGAAGCCTTGTAGGTTACACCCCGGTTGTCGTCCTTGGGGCAATTGGTCGGCAAGCTAATAACGCACAACCGCATGGGATCGCCCACCTTCCAGCGGGACGCCGCGATGCTGACCGAATAATCAACCATGCTATGCCCGTCCTCAAAAGTGACCGACGTCCCACTGTCTGGAGTTCCCTCCAAACGGTAACCTGTGTCGTGGACCTTGGTCGAGAAACACTGGCCAACAGCAGGAAGAACTTGCGCTTCAGCGTCGATCACCTTGAAATTCGGATTGCTTCCAGGGTTCGCAGCCAAAGTCGCATCTGACAGCGACTTTGCCGACAACAATTCATACGCTAATTTTGTAATGTCCGGAAAGCCCGCTGCGCCCTGAACTTTTTGCTTCCCGTCAGCATTTCGTCGCAGCTCAAAAATTGCGGCCAATGGTGCAGATCGGCCGTCGAATAGGCCAGATGGGAAAATTGTGGCTGATCTGATGCTTTCCATTTCATGCGCTTGCTCTCGAACCGATTGGGTCCCAAAATCGCCAGTGGGTTTGAATTTCACCTCCACCTTGCAGTCAATATTTCCGGTGGCAGCATCGTAGCGCTCAGCTGTGATCTCTCCGAAGGATATAGCATTCGCCTTCCGAAAAGCATCGATCATCTCGTGGACCTGCTTCACCGCCTTTTCGCCGAGGACCGACGTTTCATCTCTCTCTTTGGCGTCAGAAACCGACGAAAGAATGCTGTCGAGATAGGCTCTCTGTGTTTCTGCCATACCACATTGCGCAGCAGGATCCGGCTTGGAACAGGCAGCTAGCCCGGCAAGGGCAAATGCTGGAACCAGAAACTGCCAATACTTCATCGGATTCCCCCTATTTTTGAACCGACCACAGTCTTGAATATGCCGATGACTACGTCCTGATAGTCATTTGCGGTTAGGCGGAAAAGTGCATTGAGCATTTTTCTCTCCGATTATGTAGCCAACATGCTTTCCTGGGTGGCGGCGCAAAACGGGCCATCTACGCAACATCGCAGTATTTGTGCGCCTGCCCGCCAAGGCGGTCACCGCGCTCTATTCCGCCCGTTCCGGGCTCCACCGAGCCCCGAGGGTCTCGGCCCATGCGGGTGACGATCGACTGGCGCGGTCGTTGACGGCAGGGGGCGATATTTCAAAAACAACAACTCTCTCATAGTCCCAGTATGGCAAGCTGGTCTGGCGCAGGATCAAGGATGCGCGGTTCCCCCAATTTTGCGCGCCTCCAGCGGCTCACAAAATCGGCTCCCCCACGCCCCGCGTTGCGGCGCAAACCAGGGTCTGGCTGAAGGCAGCCAGCTTCCCGGTTTACGTCCCTGACATGCTGGACGCAGCTTGCCGAGTGACCTGACGTCATCACGAAGGATGACGGATTGAACCTTTTGGAGGTCACCATGACGCATGCAATCACCAACCTCGAAGATCTCGGCGCATTCTACCGAGACCAGATCGAAGCACCGGGCTTTGACGGAGCCTTCGCCGAACAAGGCAGCATGGCTCAGCTTTCTGTGCACGACGAACCCATGGCAACCGACATGCCCGATCCGCACGCCGCACGCGGCGCGATGGAAGTGGTGATCGGCACGGTGTTCGATCTCTTCCGCGAAACCCGCATGGAGGAATTTGGACGAGACATCGTCTGGGGCATCGTCAACAGCTTCCACGTCACCTCGCAGCGCATCGAAAAGCGCGAGGACGAAGCCAGCAAGAAGGTTGGCGAGATGGCAAGGGCGTTCGATCCTTCCGAGATCTATGCCGTCGAACTGGAAGAGGCCCAGCGGATCTGCCAAACCCTGATGGACTGCCGCGAGGCGATGGAAGCCATGCGTGACTATGCCGGCGAGATTTTCCGGGTCGAAATCGGTCGGCCATTCTCGACGGTGAAGGGCAGCCGCGTCTCATCGGGCCTGACCGCCAGCCAGATCGACGCCCGCGACTTCCTCGCCGCCCGAGCCTCCAAGCGTCGGGAGGATCATGCGCCCACCGGACCGGTGGTGATCTTCTCGGGCGGCACCGACTGGCAAGACCACGAACTGCTCTGGCAAGCGCTCGATGAAACCCATGCCCGCGTGCCCCACATGATCCTGGCAACGACCGCCCAGCACAAGGGCTGCGACCAGATCGCCCACGCATGGGCCGCAGCGCGCGGCGTCAAGACCGTCCGCTTCACCCTCAACCGGGCGCTGGGTAAGCGCGCAGGCTTCGTCCGCAACGAGCAACTGCTGAACCTGAAGCCGGTCCACGCCGTGGTCTGCGAGGGTTCGGGGCTCCAGTCCAATCTGCTCAGCCGCGTGCGTGAGGCCAACGTGCCCCACCACGCTTTCGCCCAGCGTCACCAGCGCGTCGCTGCCTGACGTTCAGGAGGGCGCCGCTCGCGCGGCGTCCTCCTTCTCTTTTTCCGACGGCAGGAGGCACGCGGACGTAGGGGCGGGGCAAGCCCACCCCATGCCGCGCGCCTGCTGACGCAGTTTCAGGGAATGGTCACCGGTATCGTCGCCAGCGCCTTGGCGCGCTTGGCGAACTTTTGATCAAAGGTCACAAAGGCGCTGCAATGGCTGGAGCGTGCCAGATGCAGAGCGTCGGCGAAATCCATGCCGCCCTCCAGCCAATCGAGCGCGGTCGCCATTTGCAAAGGCTCTTCGACGTTCATGCCGGGCAGCCCCGCCATGCCTCGCAGCGCCGCGACAATCTGTGCAGGCGCAAACCCATATCCCGCGCGAAGCACCCATTCCGCTTCGAGAAGCACCGTCACCCCGAGGAAAATGTCGCCAGCCTCAACGATGCCCCGCGCAGCCTTGGCTTGTTCGGCATCGTCAGCAGTCAACAACCGCACGACGATATTGGTATCAATCGCGCGCACGACGTTTGGCTTCCTCGGCAATCACCACGTTCATGTCGTCAATCGACAGGGCTGGCACTGTTGGCCGGAGCGAACCGAACACGGCCGCCATATCGGTGCTTGCAAAAACCGGCATGGATTTCAGGAGCACGCCCTCGGGCGTCTCCTCGACGATCAGCTTGGTGCCGGCAGGCCAATGCCTTTGGTCTCGGATCGCCTTGGGCAGGATAACCTGCCCTTTGGTCGACACGGTGGTCGTGACCCGTTCCTGTATGCCCATGGCCCGCTCCCTAAGTAAGACGAGGGTAAGATACGCCTGCCTGTAGCTTTGGGCAACCGATTTGCGATGGTTGACCTCGCGCCTCAAGCCACTTCCGTAAGTCGGTTCTTGATCGCGCCTGCCGCCTTTGCGGCGCCAGATTCTACCGGAAAACCCGTTATGGCAACCGGATCACCCCTGCCGACATTTCCGATCCGGAGGAATTGATCGAGCGGGCGCGCTTCCTGAGCCTGGAACTCTCGACGCCGATCTCTCCGGGTTTTGAGGCGCTGGTG
>Ga0302262_10000575_pt1 | contig 15410 bp, 13 predicted proteins | sample II_Fen_E3_4_FD_194557 | JGI IMG/M metagenome (GOLD analysis project Ga0302262, IMG submission 194557) | Peat permafrost microbial communities from Stordalen Mire near Abisko, Sweden - II_Fen_E3_4 | ecosystem: Environmental > Terrestrial > Soil > Wetlands > Permafrost | place: Sweden: Abisko...
TCTGGCCAGTGATGCGCTCGATGCCGATCAACTGCCCAGTTGGCAGGAGGTGACGCATTGGTCGGGCCGGGTCAGCCATGCCGCGATTACGGCGGGGATCGCCGTGGGCATTGCGCTGGTGCTGCATTTCATTCTGTTTGCCGCGCTCAAAGCCATGGCGCGCAGCAGTGGTGATCAGACCGAATCTTTGGCGGCGGTGCGCCTGTATCAATCCGTGCGCTGGGCGATGGTGGCCACGGCGCTGTCGATTGCCGATAATGCGGACAAATTGTTGGCCAAGCTGTGGAGCCCGGCGCAGAATTTTGTCGTGCCTGCGCTCACCGGCTGGGTGCTCTATGCGCTGGTGAAGACTGCCGCCGAGCTGTTGATCCGCCGCGCGGAGCAATCGGCCGATCCGCTGGCGGCGCGCAGCCGGAGCACGCGAATCACCCTGATGTCGCGCACAATCGGCTTTGTGATCATCTTCATCACCATCGCTTTGATCCTTTTGAGCTTTCCGGCGGTGCGGCATATTGGCGCCACGCTGATTGCTTCGGCGGGCTTGATCGGTTTGGCGGTGGGCGCGGCGGCGCAGCCTGCGCTCAAATCGCTGATCGCGGGAATTCAGATCGCGCTGACCCAGCCGATTCGCATTGGCGATTTCGTGGTGGTCGATGGTGGCGAACAAGGGCGGGTGGAGGATATTCGCCTGTCCTATGTGGTGGTGCGCACAGCGGATGAGCGGCGGCTGATCGTGCCCACGGTGAAATTTCTGGATAATACGTTTCAGAATTGGACCCGCGTGGGCGGGATTACCGGGCCGGTGACCATTCACATCAAGCCCGGCTATCCCATTGCGCCGATTCGCGAGGCCTTTCGCACCGATCTGGCCACGCATGAGGCATGGGATGGGCGCACGGGCGATCTGGTGGTGGCGGAATCGCGCGTGGGATCGGTGGAGCTGAAGCTGTTGGTCAGCGCGGCGGACCCGGCCAATCTGTCCGATCTGCGTGCGGCGGTGCGCGAGGCGATGATGGAATGGCTGCGGGTGAACATGCCCGATGCGCTCTGCATGGAGCCATGAGCACCCCGGTTTAAAACCAGCTCCGCAGCCCCAGCACCACCGCATGCCCAGACCCGGCGCCACCAGCGGCCCATTCCCAGTTTACCCCCACATAGGGCGCAACCTTGCGGCTGATCTCATAGCGCAGGCGTAAACCGGCCTCCGCTCCGCTGATCTGAGCCTGTTGCGCCAGAACGGTAATCTCGCCCCGCGGCTGGAGCACAAGGCGGCGGGTCAGGCGTTCCTCCACGCTGGTCTCAAGCCGGGCGCTCACTTGCCCGCGATCCGAAACGAAAAGCGCGGCCAGAACATCGAAGCGGTAGGGCGCCAGCCCCTCCATCGCCAGCATCGCGTGGCTATGGGTGGGGCCTGCGCCAATATCCTGCCGCAGCCCGGCTTGCAGATTCCACCACGGGCTGATGGCGCGGGAATAGGCGACCTGCATCTCGCCTTTTTCCAGCGCCCCACCCCAGCGCCCTTCGCCCCGGCTGCGCAACAGAAGGCGGTTGAGATCGCCGCTCCATGCCTCGCCCTCCCAGCGATAGGTATCGCCATCCTTGCGCAATTGGACCTCGGCCAGATCGAGCACATAAGCGCTATAACGGGGGGCGGTGTGGTGGGCCATCATCGCCTCTTGCGCGGCGGCCATGGCGGCGGGGCTGTAATAGCGATCGGCGGGGCGATCATGCGCGATCGGCGGGGGCGCGGCGCTGCCGGGGGCCTGATCGGTGCCTACCGGATCGGGCAGGCTTTGCGCCAAGGCGCCATGTGGCAGGGCCAACAACGCGAAGAAGAGAAAGCGCTTCATACCGGCCTCACTTGCACGATTCGCATCATGCCCATCGCCATGTGGAGAAACAGGTGGCAGTGGAAAGCCCAATCGCCCGGTTCGGCGGTGACATCAAAACTCACCCGGCCACCGGGCAGCACCGTGACCGTATGCTTGCGCGGGGAATAGGCGCCATGGCCGGTGACCAGCTCGAAAATATGGCCGTGAAGATGGATGGGATGCGCCATCATCGTATCGTTGATGAGCGTGATGCGCACACGTTCGCCTGTGCGCATGGGGAGCGGCTCGTGGGCTTCCTGCATGGTCTTGCCATCAATGGACCACATGTAGCGGTCCATCGCGCCGGTCAGATGCACTTCGACCTCGCGCTCGGCGGCGCGCGTATCCGGATTGGGAGCGGCGGCGATCAGATCGCGATAGCGCAACACGCGGTGGCCCACCGCCTCCAGCCCCAGGCCGGGATCGCCGGTCCGGTCAATGGGCATGGGGTTGATCATCTCCACCCCCGGCCCCATCGCCACCTGTGGGGCAAGGCGGCCATCGCGCATGCTCATCCCCTGCATACTATGGCCCGGCATATCCATCCCCATATCCCGCATCGTCAGCAAGGGGCGCGGGCGCAAGGGCGGCACCGGGGCGCTCATGCCTTGGGCTGACGCCAGTGTGGCCCGGGCCATACCGGATCGATCCATGGTTTCCGCCGCCACCGTATAGGCGGATGGTTGAGGCGGGGTGACCAGCACATCATAGGTTTCGCCCGGCGCGATCTGGAATTCATCGATGGTGACCGGCTGCACCAGCTGTCCATCGGCGGCGACCACGGTCATCGGCAGGCCGGGAATGCGAACGTTGAAGAAAGTCATCCCGCCCGCATTGATAAAGCGCAGGCGCATCGTCTCGCCGGGGGTGAACAGTGCGGTCCAAGTATCGGCCGGGCCATGGCCATTGACCAGATAGCGCAGCACGGCCCCCGTGACATCGGCAATGTCTGTCGGGTCCATCCGCATCTGCGCCCATTGCAACCTTTCGCCTATGCCCTGCCCGCGCCCGGCGGCCAGATCGGCCAGCGTTTGCGGTTGGCGGTTGTAATAGCCGGGCGACCTCTTGAGGTTGGCTAGAATGCGCGCGGGATGGACAAAGCTGTGATCAGACAGCAGCAGGACATGATCGCGCATGGCCAGCGGCGCATCCGCCGGGTCGATCACGATGGCGCCATAGGCCCCCATCAACTCTTGAAGGCCCGAATGGCTGTGATACCAATAGGTGCCGGTCTGGGTGATGGTGAAATCATAGGTGAAGCGCCCGCGTGGCGCGATGCCGGGGAAGGACACGCCCGGCACCCCGTCCATCTGAAACGGCAGCACCAGCCCATGCCAGTGCAGCGAGCTTTCCTCGTCGAGTTGGTTGATCACGGTGAGGCGCAGACGCTGGCCTTGGCGCAGGCGCAGGGTGGGGGCTGGCACGGCGCCATTGATGGTGATGGCGCGGGCATGGTGGCCATCAATCGGCAGGCTGCCCTGCGCGATGATCAGCGTGATGTCTTCGCCAGACAGTTCCGCCGCCTGCCCCCTGCCCGGCGCGCCCAGCATCATGGCCCCGCCTGCCAGCCCTAGCCCCCCCAGCAGGGCGCGGCGATCGAGTAGGGGCCAATCCATGATGCTTGTCTTTCCGCAAAAGCCTGTGGTCAGTCATACGCGGGCGCCGGGCTAATCCCTCAGCGCCTCGCGCAATTTCTCGCGGGCGCGATAGAGGCGGGTCTCGACAGCCTTAGCCGTGATGCCCAGCACAGCGCCCACCTCGCTGTGAGGCATACCCTCGATGGCGCAAAGCACCAGCACTTCCTTGAGCCGTGCGGGCAAGGCGGCGATGGCGGCCATGGTGCGGGCCAATTCCTGTTGATCGGCCAGCGCAGTATCGGCGGGCAAGGCGGGATCGATGGCGATGGGCTGTTCGGGCAGGCTCAGGCTGAACAGCCGCCGCACTTTGCGCCGCCGCGCCCAATCATGGCATTTGTTGAGCGCGATGCGCGCCAGCCAAGGCGCAAAGGGCCGCGCGCGATCATAGCGGCTCAGCGCGGCAAAGGCGGCGATAAAGGTCTGTTGCGTGATATCGAGCGCACCATCCTCATCCCCGCAATGGTGGCGCGCGATGCGAAACACAGCGGCACTATGGCGCTTCATCAGCGCGCTAAAGGCTGCCTGCTGCCCGGCCAAGGCGAGGCTAGCCAAGTCGCCATCGGCCAGATCGCTCATCACTGGGTTTTGGCGGTCAAGGCTTTCACCACCTCTGCATCATAGCGCGCGGCCTGATCGGGGCGCAGAAGGGCGCGCATGGCGAAGACATGCTCCAGCGTGGCTTTTTGCAAATCGCCCATGGCATGATGCGATTGATCCACGGCGGCGGCAACGCGGGGGCCATAGCCATGTTCGGCAGCGATGGCGCTGGCCAGATCGGCGTTGCTGGCGCGCAGACGGGCTTCCAGCGTCTGTTTGCGCGCGGCAAAATCGGCCTCCACGCCAGCCAGCCTTGCGGTTTGCCCCGCATCAAGGCCGAGCTGATCATGGAGCAAGCGGTGCAATTCGGATTCCGGCGCGGGCGCGGCGCCAATGATCGCGCGCCCAGCCAAAACACCGCCCAAAGCCGCGCCAAAGGCCAGCAAGAGCGTGAGGATGATCGATGTCTTGCGGTTCATCGCGTTTCGCCCAGCAAGGTGGAGGGGGCCAGCGCCATGCCTAGGCTTGGTGGGGCGGGGTGAGGCTGGCTGGCCAGCATCCCGGCCACCAGAGCCAGCCCCGCCACCGCGCCCAGCCCGGCCAGCCCCATCACGGGATGCCGCGCCTGTTCCAGCCCGGCGCGCACCGCCTCGTCCAGCCGATCCAGCCTTGGATCAGGCGGCATTTGGGCCAGACGGGTCAACAGATCATCCAGATCGCGCATGGTGGCTGGCTCCTTGGTGTAGGGATGCGCATAATACGCGGCTCCGGCCTGCAACCCTCATTTTGCGCAAGGGATAGTCTGAGCGGGCGCGTAATGCCATGATCCATTGCCGTTTGGGAGCTTGTGCCTTGCGTTTGATTCTGCCTGTTATCGTGATGGCGTTGCTGGGCGCCTCCCCTGTTGCGGCGAAACCCGCCCTTGTGGCCGCAAACCCCGCCGAAGGAACTGTGGTGGCCAAGCTTTCGCGGATCAGCCTGCGTTTTAACGAGGCGCTGGTGGCGGCGCAGTCGGGCTTTGAGCTGGTGATGACCGCCATGCCGGGGATGAGCGATCATCAACCGATGCGGATGAATGGCATCCGCCCGGCCCTATCCGCCGATGGCCAGGAATTGAGCGCAGATTTGCCGCGCGGGTTGCCCGCAGGGAGCTATGCGGTGAATTGGCACACCGCCGGCGTTGATGGCCAACGCGCGGCGGGTGCGGTGCGGTTTAGTGTGCCGTAAGCGTGCCTTAAGGGGCGGTTAGCGGACGGCTTTCACATCCTCCGCCTTGACCGGCCCCTTGAACTTGTTGCCGAAATGGGTGCGGACATAGTTGACGACATCGGCCACTTGCTGATCGGTGAGCATCGCGCCGATGGGGGGCATGCCGTTTAGCCCTTTGACCACCACCATCACCGGATAAGCGCCCACGGCCAGATTGGGGTTGCCCGCCAGCGCGGGATAATGGCCCGCGCCCACGGCGCCCTTGGCATCATGCATATGGCATGCCGCGCAAACGCGGTGAAAGATCTGCTCGCCCGTGGCCTCGCCCAGCATGCGCGCGCCAAAGGCGGCATCGCCCGCCGGGGCGACCGCCGGGCGCGGAGTTGGGGTTTGCGCCGCGAGCGGGGCGGACAGGCCGAGCAAGGCGGCCAGAACGGGATAGATTGCCTTGGTCATGTCTCTCACCCCGCCACAACACGTTGATGAAGCCGCGTGATCGCATCGATGGCGGAGGTGATCCCGCCCTCCTGCCATCCGCCGTAATACGAGGCATGTTCGCCCGCGAGCATGATGCGCCCATCCATCTTGCACAGGTTTTGGTAATGCGCGGCGCGGCTTTGCTCGGTCCATGTGCCAAAGCAGCCCATAGTCCAAGGGATGCGATGCCATGCCACGGAGGAGCCGTTCATGAACTCCGCCTTATATTGCGGGTGGATCTGGCTGCCCCATTCGAGGACCTTGGCCACGCGTTCATCGGGGGTGGAAGCGGTCAGTTCATAGCCCGCCGGGCCGCCGGTATAGCAGCCGAGCAAGACCCCGGGGCCCTTGGCGCCATAGCCGGTGCTGGGATAGGAAATCTGGCTGTTGGGCAGATCGGTATAGGTGATGCCGCCATAGATCTGGTCATCCTGTTCCCAGAAGCGGCGCTTGAATTCCAGGCCCACCTTCACGCTGGTGGAATAGGGCACCGCGCGAATGGCCGAGGCCAGATCCGCGCCCACATTCATGTCGATCTGCGCCAGAATGGGCAGCGGGATGGTGCAGATGCAGTAATCCGCGCTGGCCTTCATCACTGCGCCACTCTTGGTATCGGCATAGGTGACGATGACGCCGCTTTCGCCCTGCTGGATCGCGGTAACCTTGCTGTTTTTGCGCACCAGATGGCCCGCCGCGCGCTCGAAAGCCCGGCCAACATTGGCCATGCCACCCACCGGCTGGAAGATTGCCGATTGATGATCCCATTGCAGATTGCCGGAAATCTGGCGCCACAGGCCCGATTGCATCAGCGCATGGAAATCCAGCGGCTGCGAAGGCTCGGGCACGGCGGAAAGGCCGCCGCCCGGTTCTTTGTCATAGCCGCGCCGCCCGCTGGAGGGCAGGCCCTTGGTATAGCGCATGTTGCGATCGAGCGCGCCGAAGCCGCGCAGGGATTCCAGCAATATCTCGCCGTCTTCCTTGGTCACGGCGTCGTTCAAGGCGCCCTGCTTGACCGATTTGGACAGCAATTCGCTCACATAGCCGAAATAATCGGCCTGAATGTGGCGATAGCGCTGCGGCTTGCCGTCGAACGCCTTGGTGTTGTGGACATAGGCGTTGTAATTCACCTGCGTGAAGGGTTCGAGCGCGACGCCCAACTCATGGCAATAGTGGATCAGGCCATGGTGATGCCATGGAATGCGCCAGGGGCCGGGGTTGATGTAATTGCCGGGGGCGAACTGGCAGGTTTGTGTGGCGCCGCCCAGTTCTGTGTAGGTCGTGCCGCGTTCCAGCGTCCACGAGCGACCACCGATGCGGTCCTGATATTCCAGAACCTGCACCTTGTAGCCCGCCTTGGACAATTCGAGCGCGGCGGTCATCCCGGCTACGCCTGCGCCAAGGATCAGCACGCTCGCGCCCTTGGCATCGCCTTCCAGCTTGATGGGGCCTTTGAAATTGGAGGCTTGCGCCTGATCAAGGCTGGCCATGGCCATATACATGGCCGAGGCGCCAGCGGTTTTGCCGATCATCGCCAGCAAGTCGCGTTTGCTCATCGGCAGTTGGGCGTTGTCGCTCATTCCATCCCCCGGATCGCATAGCCACGATGCCATGCTGCGGGGGGCGTTGTCGGGCCGGTGGGGGTTTTGCGGAATACGTTAATAGACGCAAGCGGCGGGCCGGATCACCAGCCCGCCGCCGCTATCGTTATCAGGCGACCGTCAGCTCCAGCGCCTCGGCCACGGCGGCCACTTCGGCGGCATCGCCCATCACCACGCCCACGCGCTGGTGCAGGCTGGTCGGCTGCACATCGAGCATGCGGGTGGTGGCATCGGTGGCCGCGCCGCCAGCCTGCTCCATCAGCAGGGCCATCGGATTGGCTTCATACATCAGGCGCAGGCGCGCCTTGCCCGCGGTGCGCGCATCGGCGGGATAGAGGAATACGCCGCCGCGCTTGAGGATACGATGCACATCGGCGACCATCGATCCGGTCCAGCGCATGTTGTAATCCTTGCCCAGCGGGCCTTCCTTGCCAGCCACGCGATCATCAACATAGCGCACGATGCCCGGCGCCCACTGGCGGCGGTTCGAGGCGTTGATGGCGAATTCGCGGTGGCCCTGCGGGATCTTGATCGGGCCATCGGTCATGCGCCACGAGCCGACTTCGCGATCGAGCGTGAATTCATACACGCCGGTGCCCACGGTCAGCACCAGAATGGTCTGCGGGCCATAGATGGCATAGCCCGAGGCGACCTGCGTGGTGCCGGGCTGGAGGAAATCTTCCTCGGTGATCTCGCGGCCTTCGGCCTCGGGCGGGGCGACCAGCACCGAGAAGATGGTGCCAACCGACAGGGCCACATCGATGTTGCTCGAACCGTCGATCGGATCGAACAGCAGCAGATATTCGCCCTTAGGGTAACGGTTGGGGATGAGGTGGATCGTTTCCATCTCTTCCGAAGCCATGGCGGCCAGATGGCCACCCCATTCATTGGCATCCAGCAGCAGTTCGTTGGCGATCACGTCCAGCTTCTTCTGGACTTCGCCCTGCACGTTTTCCTGCCCCAGGCTGCCCAAAACTTCGCCCAGCGCGCCCTTGGACACGGAATGGCCGATCACCTTGCAGGCGCGGGCAACGGTTTCGATCAGCAGGCGCAATTCGGACGGAAGGGCGTGTTCCTGACGTTGCTGTTCGATGAGGAAACGCGTCAGGGTTTTGCGTTGGGTCATGTCGGTCGCTTTCTCGGTTAAAGCGGGGAGGGTTTTAGGGAGTATTCATCGCGTCTTATCAATATTCATACCTATGTGCTAGCCTTCCTGACCCATCAGTTTGCGCGCGAGCGCATCGCCATGGGCCAAGCGGGCGGCGGCCAGAATCTGGGCCGGGGCGGGGCGGATGCCGGTGTAGAGCACGAATTGTTCAACCGCCTGCAACACGATCACTTCGGCGCCCGAAATGGTGGGCTTGGCGGCGGCTTGTGCGGCCAGCAGGAAGGGGGTGTCGGCGGGCTGGGCCACGACATCAAAGGCCATCTGGCAGGCGGCGATCCAGTCGAGGGGGAAGGCGAGCTGGTCTGCATCGGGGCCTTCCATGCCCATCGGGGTGACATTGATCAGCAAGGGTGCCGGGGCATCAGGCAGATCCGCCGCCCATGCAAAGCCGTAGGCCTGCGCCAGCGCGGGGCCTGCGATCGCATTGCGCGCCACGATCACGCCATGGCGAAAGCCCAGATCATGCAGCGCGGCGGCCATTGCCTTGGCCATGCCGCCGCTGCCGCGCAGGATAAAGGGGGTGGCCGGGGCCACCGCGCGCGCCACCAGCAGATCGCGCAGGGCGATGTAATCGGTGTTGTAGCCCGTCAGCAGGCCATCATCATTGACGATGGTGTTCACGCTGTCGATCACCTTGGCCGACGGCTCCAGCGCATCGAGCAGGGGGATGACGGCCTCTTTGAAGGGCATCGAAATCGCGCAGCCGCGAATGCCCAGCGCGCGTATGCCGCCCACCGCCGCCGCCAGATCGGTGGTGGAAAAGGATTTGTAGACGAAATCCAGCCCCAGCGCCTCATACAGGGCATTATGCAGCCGCGATCCGGCATTGCCGGGGCGGGCGGAGAGCGACATGCACAGGCGGGTATCGCGGCCAATCGGGGGTTTCATGCGGGGGCTTTCTCCACAGGGCGCGCGCTCGATCCGCCGGTGATCAGCCGCCCGGCCAGCACCACCTTGCGCGCGGGGGCATTGGGCGTGTCGAGCCGGTCGAGCAGCATGGTCATGGCGGTGCGGCCAATATCCTCGACCGGTTGCTGAATCACGGACAGGCCGCCCGCGATGAAGTCCATCCAGTCTTCCTTGTCAAAACCGGTCAGTGCGATGTCTTGCGGCACGTTCAGCCCCAGCCCATGCACCGCGCGCAGCACCGCCATCAGCATCACGCCATTGGAGGCCACCAGCGCCTGTGGCCGCTCTGCGCGGGAGAGCAGGGCCGTAACGCTCTGCGCCGCCTCGCCGGGGCCATGGGGCACGGCGATGGCTTCGGCGTTCAGGCCAAGGCGTTGGGCGGCTTGTTTAAACCCATCGCGGCGCTCCATGCCGGTGGCGCTGGCCGCGCCAAACAGGCCGGCGATGCGGGTGAAGCCTTGCGCATGCAAATGCTCTACCAGCCGGGCCGCCATGGCGCGATTGTCGAGCACCACGCAATCATGATCCATGCCCTGCACCGTGCGGTCGATCAGCACGATGGGAAAATCGGCCTTGGCGCGCGCGGCATTTTCCAGCCCGCTGCGCGTGGGGGCCAGAATGATCCCCGCCACGCGCTCTTCTTGCATCAATTGCAGATACATCGCTTCCTTGGCCGGGTCTTCATCGGTGTTGCACAGGATGACGCGCATGCCGCGTTCATAGGCGATGTCTTCGACCACGCGCGAGACGGCGGTGAAGAACGGGTTGCGGATGTCGGCCACGATCAGGCCGATGGTGTTCGTATGGCGCGAACGCAGGCGGCGCGCGGCCAGATTGGGGCGATAGCCGGTGGTGCGCACCGCGGCGAGCACGCGATCGCGCATCGCCGGGTCCACCGTCTTGCCGGAGAGCACACGCGATACGGTGGCCGCAGAAACCTCGGCCTCGCGCGCTACATCCTTGATACCAACACCCATGGGGAAACGTTTTCTCCTCTCGTCCCGGCTTACCTGTGCCGTGTTGCCACAGAAGTGCCCGATGTTGCCAGCTTTGCGCAAGGGGGCTTGACAAATTTTCAAGAAAACGTTTTCTGAAGGGGAGGCGACGGAACAAATCGCCAGAGAGAGGCCCGAGAGACATGCTGCAGGAAGTTTTGAGCGCATCCGCCACGGATGATCTGATCCGCATCAACGCCCGCGCCACCGGCAAGGATGATGCGATTCGTCAGGCCGGGCAATTGCTGGTGGCGGCGGGATGTGTCGCGGCGGGCTATGAGGATAGCATGCTGGCGCGCGAATCCGTGGCCAACACCTATCTGGGCGCTGGCGTGGCGATTCCGCATGGCTTGGGCGAGGACAAGGGGCTGGTGCGCCGCGATGGCATCGTGGTGCTGCAATTTCCTGAAGGTATCGAATGGAACCCCGGCCAGATCGCGCATCTGGTGGTGGGCATTGCCGCCAATTCGGACAGCCATATCACCATTCTGCGCCGCCTGACCCGCCTGATTCAGGATGAGGCGCGGCTCAAGTTGCTGGCCACTACCAATGATCCGCGGCTGATTGCACAGGCTCTGCATGGCGATGCGCCGCAGGCGGCTGCGGCGGAAGCGGCGGAGGATCTGGCCGAAACCATCGACTGGGTGGTGGATTATCCCACCGGCCTGCATGCCCGCCCGGCCTCGGCATGGGGCGAAGCGGCCAAGGCCAGCACTGCCGCGCTGCGGGTGCGCCATGGCGCCGAATCGGCGGACCCGCGCAGCCTGATCGCACTGTTGCAACTGGGGTTGCGCGCGGGCGACACGGTCACGCTGTCGGCCGCGGGCAAGGATGCCAAGGCCGCGCTAGCCGCGTTTCATGGCGTGGTGACCGGGCTAACCGCGCGGGAAAAGGCCGATGCCGAGCGCGCCGCCGAAAAGGCCGCCAAGCCGGTGCATGGCTGGACCCCGGTGGGCGCGCCCCAGATGATCGGCGGCGTGTCGGCCAGCCCCGGCCTGGCCATTGGCACAGTGCATGTGCTGGCTTCGGCGGAATTGCATGTGAGCGATGTGCCGGTCGATCTGGCGCAGGGCGGCGCGCTGCTTAATGATGCGCTGGTGCGCACGCGGGCGCAGATGAAGGCGCTGATCGATGATACCACCCGCCGTCTGGGTGCGGGGGATGCGGCGATCTTCAAGGCGCAGGCCAATCTGCTCGACGATACCGATCTGATCACGCTCACCTGCCAGTTGATGGTCGAGGGGCATGGCGTGGCCTGGGCATGGCATCAGGCGGTGGAGCGCATGGCGCATCAGCTTTCCGCGCTGGGCAATCCGGTGCTGGCCGCGCGGGCGGCGGATTTGCAGGATGTGGGCCGCCGGGTGTTGGCGCAGATTGATCCGGGCCTTTCCATCGGCACGCTGGAGGATCTGCCCCCGGCGCCGTGCATTCTGGTGGCGGAGGATCTCTCGCCTTCGGATACGGCGGTGCTCGATACGAACAAGGTGGTGGGCATCGCCACCGCGCTGGGCGGGCCGACCTCGCATAGCGCGATTCTGGCACGCACGCTGGGCATCCCCTCGGTGGTGGCAGGCGGGGCGCAATTGCTGAGCCTCGCGGCGGGCGCGACGGCGATTGTGGATGGCGATGCGGGCCGCGTGTGGCTGAACCCCAGCGAGGCGGATCTGGCTTCCGCCCGTGCGTGGATTGCCGAGCGCGAGGCCAAGCGCATCGCTGACGAGGCGGAGCGCGGCCGTCCGGCGATCACCACGGATGGCGCGCAAATCGCCATTGCCGCCAATATCAACCGCCCCGATCAGGCGGCTTTCGCGCTGGCGCAGGGGGGCGAGGGTGTGGGCCTGATGCGCACCGAATTCCTGTTTCTGGAGCAGGGCGACACGCCGACCGAGGATGAGCAATTCGCCATCTATCGCGGCATGATCGAGGCGCTGGATGGCCGACCGCTGATCGTGCGCGCGCTGGATATTGGGGGCGACAAGCAGGTGCCGCATCTGGACTTGCCCAAGGAGGAGAACCCGTTCCTTGGCGTGCGTGGGGCGCGGCTGTTGCTGCGGCGGCCTGATCTGCTCGATCCGCAGTTGCGGGCCCTGTATCGGGCTGCGGCGCTGGGGGGGGATCTGTCGATCATGTTCCCGATGATCACCTCGGTGCCCGAGCTGATCACACTGCGGGCGCGGTGTGAGGAAATCCGCGCGGAGCTGAACGCGCCGGTGGTGCCGATTGGCATCATGATCGAGGTGCCGGCGGCGGCGGTGGTCTCGCATGCCTTGGCCGCTCATGCCGATTTCTTCTCGGTGGGCACCAATGATCTGACGCAATATGCCTTGGCGATTGACCGGCAGAACCCGGAATTGGCCAGCGAGGCGGATAGTTTGCACCCGGCGGTGCTCAACCTGATCGCGATGACGGTGGCGGGCGCGAAGAAGCACAACCGCTGGGTGGGCGTGTGCGGCGGGCTTGCTGGCGATCCGTTTGGTGCGGCGCTGCTGGTGGGCTTGGGCGTTACCGAGTTGTCGATGACGCCGCGCGACATTCCCGCTGTGAAGGCCCGGCTGCGTGCCAGCGATATGCCCGCCTTGCAGGCTTTGGCTGCCAAGGCGCTGGCTGCTGAAACCGCCGCTGATGTGCGCGCGCTCAACACGGGGGCGCTGTGATGGCCGTGCCCAGCCGGGTGGCCACGGTCACCTTCAACCCTGCGATTGACCAGACGATCACCCTGCCTTTGCTGACGCGCGGCGAGGTGCATCGGGCGCGCTCTGTGCGCCAAGATCCGGGGGGCAAGGGGGTCAATGTCGCCAGTTGTCTGGCCGATTGGGGGGTGCCGGTCACGGTGTTTGGCCTGCTGGGCCGCGACAATGCCGCGCCGTTTGAAGCGCTGTGCGCCGCCAAGCCGATTGCCGACCGTTTCGAGCGTCTGCCCGGTTCGACCCGCGTCAATATCAAGATCGTGGACGAAGGCGACACCACCGACATCAACATGGACGGTCTGAGTGTGGACGAGGCCGATGAGGCGCGCGTGAGGGGCGCTGTTGAGGCGTTTGCGGGGCCGGACGCGCTGATTGTGTTGTCGGGCAGTGTGCCGCCGGGCGTGGATGCCGGGGTTTATGCGGCGATGACGGCGCGCCTGCGCGCGCTGGGCGCCACGGTGTTGCTCGACACGAGTGGTTTGCCGCTGACGCAGGCGCTGAAGGGCGAGGTTTTGCCCAATATCATCAAGCCTAACCGCCGCGAGCTGGCGGCATGGGCGGGCGAACCGCTCGATACGATCGCCGATGTTGTGCGCTGCGGGCAAAAGCTGCGCGCGCGGGGTATCGATCTGGTGGTGGTGTCGATGGGCGAACAGGGCGCGCTGTTTCTGTCGGACGAGGGCGCCTTGCTGGCGCATTTGCCCGCGGGCGAGCTGGCCAGCACGGTGGGCGCGGGCGATGCGATGGTGGCTGGGCTTGCCGCCGCCATCCTCGAAGGCGCCGATCTGGAGCGCCTCGCGCGCCTGTCCACCGCCTTTGCCGTGGCCAAGCTGGGGCGGCCGGGGCCGCATCTGCCCAATGTCACCACCGTCCACGCGCTGAGCGAGGACGTAACGATTTCCTTGGCCGGAGCAACCGGCGAGGTTTAACTGGGAGGGGTTTCATGAAACCTGTTTTTGCAATTGTGGAGGCTGGCGATGCCGGTGTCTCCGGCGTGCTCGCGGGGGAGGCCTTGCGCCGCGCCGCCCAAGGGCTGGGTCAACCCATCGAGATCGAACTGCGCACCGCGCAGGGCGTGATCAATCCGATTGAGCCGGGCGAGGGCGATGCGCTGTTGTTTGTGGCGCCCGATGGCGTGCATGATCCGCTGGTGGAGGCGCGTGCCTATCGCCGCCTGTCGCTCGAAGCGGTGTTGGCCGATCCCAAGGGCGCGCTGAGCGCTCCGGTTGTGGCCAAGCGCATTGTGGCGGTCACCTCTTGCCCCACGGGCATCGCGCATACGTTCATGGCCGCCGAAGGGCTGACCGAGGGCGCCCGCCAGTTGGGCTATGCCATCCATGTCGAAACGCAAGGTTCGGTGGGCGCGGGCAATCCGCTGTCCGCGCAGGATATTGCCGATGCCGACATCGTGCTGATCGCCGCCGACCGCGAGGTGGACCGTAGCCGCTTTGCCGGCAAGCGCGTGTTTTCCAGCAACACCAAGCCCGCCATCACCGGCGGCGCCGCGCTGATCGAGCGCGCCTTGGCCGAGGCCACGGTGCAGGGTGGCGCCGCCACCGCCGATGCGCCCGCGCAAACCACCAAGCGCGCCGGGCCTTACAAGCATTTGATGACTGGCGTGTCTTTCATGCTGCCCTTCGTGGTGGCGGGCGGCTTGCTGATCGCGCTGGCCTTTGCGCTGGGGGGCATTCACGCCAATGATGATGCGGCGGCGGGCACGCTGGCCCATGCGCTGTTCCTGATTGGCGCCAAGGGTGGCTTTGCCCTGATCGTGCCTGCGCTGGCGGGCTATATCGCCTATTCCATCGCGGATCGCCCCGGCATTGCGCCCGGCATGATCGGCGGCATGCTGGCGGCGAACATTGGCGCGGGCTTTTTGGGCGGGATTCTGGCGGGCTTTATCGCGGGCTATGGCGTGGATGCGCTCAATCGCGCGATTCCGCTGCCCAAGAACCTGCAAGGGTTGAAGCCGGTGTTGATCCTGCCCTTGCTGGGCACGCTGCTGACCGGTTTGCTGATGATCTATGCCGTGGGTGAGCCGGTGGCGGCGGCCTTGGCCTTCCTGACCGAGTGGCTGCGCGCGATGCAGGGGTCTTCTGCTGTGGTGCTGGGCCTGATTTTGGGATCGATGATGGCGTTTGACATGGGCGGGCCGGTCAACAAGGCGGCCTATGCGTTCTCCGTCGGCCTGATCGCCAGCCAGGTTTACACCCCGATGGCCGCCGTGATGGCCGCTGGCATGACGCCGCCTTTGGGGATTGCGCTGGCCACACGCCTGTTCGCCAACCGCTTCACCGCCGATGAGCGCGAAGCTGGTAGCGC
>Ga0302262_10000579_pt1 | contig 15394 bp, 12 predicted proteins | sample II_Fen_E3_4_FD_194557 | JGI IMG/M metagenome (GOLD analysis project Ga0302262, IMG submission 194557) | Peat permafrost microbial communities from Stordalen Mire near Abisko, Sweden - II_Fen_E3_4 | ecosystem: Environmental > Terrestrial > Soil > Wetlands > Permafrost | place: Sweden: Abisko...
GCGTGCCCACCGTTGGCGGCGAAACGAATTTCGACAAGGCCTATGACGGCAACATCCTTGTCAACGCCATGACCGTGGGCGTGGCCGATACGGACAAGATCTTCTATTCCGCCGCCACCGGCCTTGGCAATCCCATCGTCTATGTCGGATCGAAGACTGGCCGCGACGGTATCCATGGCGCCACCATGGCCAGCGCCGATTTCGACGAAAAGTCCGATGAAAAGCGCCCGACCGTGCAGGTGGGCGACCCCTTCACCGAAAAGCTGCTGATCGAGGCCTGCCTCGAACTGATGGCGACAGACGCGATCGTCGCCATTCAGGACATGGGCGCGGCCGGCCTCACCTCCTCCTCGGTAGAAATGGCCACCAATGGCAAGGCCGGCATCATCCTCAACATGGACAAGGTCCCCTGCCGCGAAGAGGGCATGACCCCCTACGAAATGATGCTGAGCGAGAGCCAGGAGCGGATGCTCATGGTCCTCAAGCCCGGCAAGGAAGCCATGGCCGAAGCCATCTTCAAGAAGTGGGAGCTGGATTTCGCGATCATCGGCGAAGTGACCGACACCGGCCATATGGTGCTCACCTTCAAGGGCGAGGAAGTCTGCAACATCCCGCTTGGGCCGCTGGCCGAGGATGCCCCGCTCTATGATCGCCCCTCCATCGCCACCCCCAAGCCCGCCCCGCTGACCAACGCGCCCGAAAGCGCAGACATCGCAGCGGACCTCGTCAAGCTGATTGGTTGCCCGGATCTTGCCTCGCGCAAGTGGATCTTCGAGCAATATGACAGCCAAGTCGGCGGCGATACGATGCAGAAGTCGGGCGGCGATGCTGCTGTGGTGCGTATCCATGGCACGCAAAAGGCGCTGGCCATGTCCACCGATTGCACCCCGCGCTATGTTTTTGCCGACCCCTATGAAGGCGGCAAGCAGGCTGTGGCCGAAACCTTCCGCAACATTTGCGCGGTCGGTGCTACCCCGCTGGCGATCACCAACTGCCTCAATTTCGCCAACCCGCAGCGCCCCGAAATCATGGGCCAGATCGTGGGCGCGCTCGAAGGCATGGGCGATGCCTGCCGTGCGCTGGATTACCCCATCGTGTCGGGCAATGTCAGCCTGTATAACGAATCGAAGGCTACCGGCGGCGGCTCGGCCATCTTGCCCACCCCCGCGATTGGCGGCGTGGGGCTGATGCTCAACCATGAGACAATGGCCACCATCAAGTTCAAGAATATCGGCGATTCGGTCTGGCTGATCGGCCCCGAGGGCAGCCATCTGGGCCAATCGCTCTATCTGCGCGACATCGCGGGCCGCGCAGAGGGCGCGCCACCCCCGGTCGATCTGGAACTGGAGCGCCGCAATGGCGAGACCGTGCGCCAACTGATCAGCGATGGCGCTGTCACCGCCGTCCATGACATTTCCGATGGCGGCCTGCTGGTGGCGCTGACCGAAATGGCCATGGCCAGCGGCTTGGGCGTGGACCTCGCCACTTCGCTCACCACCGCGCAGGCCTTTGGTGAAGACCAGAGCCGCTATGTCGTCACCACCAAACCCGACATCCTGCTCGAAGGCGCGATAAAGCTGGGCACTGTGGGCGGCTTTGCGGTCGCTGGCGTGCCTGTGACCAAGCTGCGCGAAGCTAACGAAGCCTTCTTCAAGGATTGGATGGAAGCCTAATCCGCTGCTCGCCGGGGGCGGTCATAGCCCCCGGCGAAAGGCCTGCAATCGCTCAACAGCGGCATCCAACGTGGCGTCTTGCTTGGCATGACACAGCCGCAAATAGCCCTTCTCCGCATCCCTCGCATAGAATGCCGACACCGGGATCGAACCCACCCCCGCCTCACGCACCAGCCTCTGCGCCACCGCGACATCATCGGCCGGCAGGCCCGAGGCCGCCAGATCCACACTGACAAACCACGTCCCCGCTGCCGGCAAGACCGCAAAGCCCGCCGCCTCCAAACCACCCACTAACCGCGCCTTACTGGCCCCATAACGCGCCCGATGCGCGGCCATCCATTCCGCCCCCAGCGCCAGCCCCTCGGCCACCGCCCATTGCAACGGCGTGGCCGTGGTAAAGGTAATGAACTGATGCCGCGCCGCGATTCGCTCGGCCAGATGCGGCGCCCCCACTGCCCAGCCAATCTTCCACCCCGTCAGCGAAAATATCTTCCCCGCCGACCCCACTTTCACCGCCCGCTCCCGCAAGCTGGGCACAGACAAGACCGACACCGGCGCCGACCCATCCAGCAAGGTCGCCTCCCATACCTCATCCGACAGCACCACCAGATCATGCCGCTGCGCCAGCGCGCCGATCCCCTCCAGCGTGGCGCGATCGAGCACCGTCCCCGTCGGATTATTGGGCGTATTCAAGATAATCAGCCGCGTCTTGGCCGTAATCGCTGCCCCCAAAGCCGCCAGATCCAGCCCCCAATGCGGCGGCGTCAGGCTGACCAGCACCGGCACACACCCCGCCCGCTCGATCAACGGCAGATAGGCGTCATACAAAGGCTGGATGCAAATCACCTCATCGCCCGGCGCCACCAGCGCCAGAATCGCGCTCGCCAGAGCCTCGGTCGCACCAGAGGTAATGATCACCTCCTCCGCACTCACCCCATCGGCGGCATAATACCCCGCCACCGCGCCGCGCAATTCACCCAAGCCCCGCATCGGCGGATATTGGTTCGACCGTTCCGCCAAAGCCCGCTGCGCCGCCGCGATCACCTCGCCCGGCTCGGGCAATTCAGGAAAACCCTGCCCCAGATTGATCGCGCCGAATTCGCGGCACAAGCCCGACATGGTTTCGAAAATCGTGGTCTGCGGCGCGGCCATGACAGGTCCTCAAACGGCGGATAACAAGCCCCTTGGTTTGCCGCGCCATCGCCCCCTGTCAACCGCCTATCTCAACCACCTCGCTAGACTTCACCCCCGCGTGACGGCGGGCACAAACAGATAGCCCTCATTGCGCACCGTGCGGATAATATCCTCGCTGCCGCGCCCCCCCGCCAGCTTGCGACGCAGCCGCGAGAGCTGCACATCAATCGCCCGGTCATAATGCTCGGTTTCCTCCCCGCGCGACCATTCCAGCAATTGATCGCGGTTGAGCACCCGGCGCGGATGTTCGGCAAAGGCGCGCAACAGCCGGAATTCGCCATCCGACAGCGCGATCAACCGGCTTTCTAGATCAAACAGCAAGCGCAGCCCCAGATCCATCCGCCACCCGGCAAAATGCAAATTGTCGCCCGAATTGGGATCGGCCTGCGCATCATCATTGGCGGCCACCCGCTCGCTCGCCGCGCCTTTGCCATGGCGGCGCAGCACCGTGCGGATGCGCGCCAGCAATTCACGCGGGTTGCACGGCTTGGCCAGATAATCATCCGCCCCCATTTCCAGCCCGACAATCCGGTCCACATCGCTGCCCACCGCCGAAAGCATGATCACCGGCGGGGCATCCTCGGCCATATGGCGCAAAGCCGTCAGCCCATCCTCGCGCGGCATCATCACATCGAGCACGATCAGATCATAGCTTTGCCGCGCCATCATCTCGCGCATTTCGATGGGATCGGCGGCGGTCGCCGTGGCAAAACCATGCTTGGCGAGGAATTCAGAGATCAGCGTGCGGATCCCCTCATCATCGTCCACGATCAGAATGCGGGTTTCAAGGTCCATGGGGATACGATTTAGGTTCATTCGCGGGGTATAGAAAGCCTGTTTGCCGCCCGCGTTTCACATCAGGCCCACGCGAAGGCCAATTTTGCAGCTTTGTTGCAGCCCAAGCGAAACACCCGCGAAATTCGCCCGCAATGCGCAAAGCCCACAAGTGCCTCCAGCGAAGGTTTCCAAGACGCGTTCGCAAGAGTTTTCACCAAGGCAGTTCGCATGCTGCCTCCGGTGATCAAGGGGTCGTCCGGCGGCATGTTCAATGTCGCACCCGTTCATGTCGCCGGGCGACTTCAGACTGCCGATCGTGGCGCCAAGCCATATCGAGACCATGCCACCCCCTGTCATGCCTCGGGCCATGGCGTCACGACCGGCCATCGTTTTCGCCGCAAGCCATCGGCGCCTCGCCATGCGCCGCGCGGCATGGCATGGAGAGCGCATGAACAGTCTCCACCTTCGCTCGCGCCGCAGCCTGCCGCTGGGCGCGCAATTGATGGCGCTGCTGGTCTGCGCGCTAATCGCGGCGCAGATGGTGACACTGGGGCTGACCGTGCTTTTCCCGCCCGAGGCGCCCACACGCTGGAACATGGATGATGTGGCGCGTGGCCTGTCTGGCGCCACCCTGCCCGCCACGCTGGAGCGCCAGCGCATGGCCGGGCCACCCGACATTTCCGGCCCGGGCTGGCTGGTCTCGCAAAGTTCGCACGCGGCGCTAGCCACGCGGCTGCATCGCGCGCCACAGGATGTCGTGCTGGCCTTTTACACGCAATTGCCGGTGGGCGGCGTGGCCGCCCCGGTGCGCAATCCACTGGCCATGAATGATCCCGTGCCATGGCAAGAGCGCTTTGCCCTGATCGGCAAAGCCCATGCAGGCACCGGCCCGGGCGGGCCGGGTGGCGATGGTGCCATGCCCGGCGTAGGCTTTCCCGGTGGGCGCTTTCCGGGCGGCGGATTCCCCGGCGGTGGCATGCCCGGTGGCGGATTGCCCGGCGGACATTTCCCCGGCGGCATGCCCGGTGGTCGCCCGCAAGGTGCGCCTCCGGGCGCGCCCGGCGGTGGCATGCCCGGCGGCAGCGCCCCCACGCACCCCGCCCCCGCCCCAGCAACGGGCGGATTTCAGCACAGCAGCGCCATGGCCAGCATGCCAACCATGGCCCCCGCCACGCTACCCCTCCCCCCGCAAGCTCTGGCCCCGCAGCCTTTGCCTATGCCCTCCCCGGCCCCGCTGGTCATGATGCCCATCGCTCAGCCTGCCCCCATCGCCACCCTCCCCCCACGCGCGCCGCACACAGAACCAGCCCTGCCCCCCGCGCCCCAGATCAAGCCAGCCCAGAGCCTCGATACTCTGCCTGCTTGGGCCAATCCCTTGCCCCATGGCACCACCCATGCCGCGCCAGCCAGACCCCAGCCCAAGCCTCAACCGATCCCCTTTCGCCGCGCTAACCCCGCGCTATTCGGCCTATCGCCCCCGCCCTTTATCGAAGGCGACTTCATCGCCGCCCTGCGCCAAAGCGATGGCACATGGATCGCCGTCGCTCCGCGCGCAGAGCCTTTCCCCAACCGCTGGCAAATGCAGGTCATCGCATGGTTCCTGCTCTCGCTGGCGATTGTCAGCCCGCTGGCTTGGGCCTTTGCGCGCCGCATCGTGCGCCCGTTGCAGGGCTTTGCCGAAGCCGCCGAAATGCTGGGCCGCGACCCTTCCGCCACCATCCTGCCGCTCTCCGGCCCGGCCGAGATCGGCCGCGCCGCCTATGCCTTCAACCAGATGCGCCACCGGTTGCGCGCCTTTGTCGATGATCGCACCGCGATGGTCGGCGCGATCAGCCACGATCTGCGCACCCCGCTCACCCGCCTGCGCTTTCGCGTGGAAGATGTCCCCGATGAACAGCGCGACGGTATCCTCAAGGAAGTGACCGAGATGGAAGCGATGATCGCCCATGTGCTGGCCTTCATCCGCGACGCCTCCACCCCCGGCAAGCGCGAGATGGTCGATCTGGGCGATCTGGTGGCCGGATCGGTGCAAGACGCACAAATGGTCGGCGCCCGCATCGAACTGGAAGGCAACACGCGCCTGCCGGTCGAGGTGGACCCGATGGGCATGCGCCGTCTGCTGGGTAATCTGCTGGAAAATGCGGTGAAATATGGCGATCACGCCCGCGTCCGCCTCTCGATCCGCGATGGCGAAGCCGTGGCCGACATTATCGACGATGGCCCCGGCATCCCCGAAGCGGAATGGGCCCGCGTGTTCGAACCGTTCTATCGCACCGAAACCGCGCGCAAATCGGGCAAGCCGGGCAGCGGGCTGGGCTTGGCGGTGTGCCGCTCCATCGCGCGGGCACATGGCGGTGATGTGGTGCTCTCGCGCGGGGCAGAAGGCTTTGTTGCCAGCGTTTCGGTGCCGCTGGTCGGGCGCGCGGCATGATGCGCTACGCCCCGCTGCTGCTGGCGCTGGTCGCCGCCCCCGCCATGGCGCAATCCACCACACAGGGTGAAAACGACACCACCCGCGTCGACATCCCGGCCATGCCCAAACCCGCCGATCCATCCCCGCAATGGATGGCCGAAATCTCCAGCGGCTATGCCACGCGCGACAATGGCCCCTCGGGCGCCTTTGCCGTGGCCGCGCTCAACCGGCGGCTGGGTCGCTATTATGCGCGCGCGGCCATTACCGGCTATCGATCTATTATAGAACAAAGTGATACAGCCCTTCCTTCAACCTATATCGTAGGTTCGCTGGGCGCTGGCGGCAATGTCAACAATTGGGTGTTTGACCTATGGGGCGCATGGGGCTGGCAACATTATGGCGACATCCAAACCGCCTCCGGCCCGCGCACCAGCACCAGCCAAAGCGGCAGCCCCTATCTCTCGCTCGGCTTTGACGCCGGCCGGATCATCACACTGGGCAAGGGGCTTTACATCACCCCCACACTGGGCATGACCTATGCCCACAACCGGCTGCTGCGCCCCTCCCCCTTGGTCGAACGCTGGCCCGATTACGAGAGCGATGAAAAGACCTGGACCGGCACCGCCACCGCGAGGCTCGACAAAACCTTCGGCCACGAACGCCAGCATTACCTCGGCCTGACGGCCAGTTGGCATATCACCAACAATGGCCTGTCCATTCTGGTGCCCCCCATGGCATCGCCGACCGACGAATTTTCCACCCTCCACCGCGCCGACGGCTGGGGCGAGATTGGCGTCAACGCCGGGCTTCGCCTGTCCAAAAACCTGCGCCTCGAAGCCAGTGTCTCGCGCAGCGTGGCCGCTCTGGCTGGCAATTCCACCACAGCCTCGGGCGGGTTGCGTGTCGCGTTCTAATCCCTATTCGGCGGCCATGCGCAAATCGGGCAGGTCAATCACCCCATGCCAATCCTCAATATTCAGCCCGGTCAGCCGCGCAAACAGGCCCATATCATGGCGTAATTCCTCAAATATCAACCCGTGATCCGCCACAGAGGGCCAAGTGGGATAATGCCGGTTGGCGCGGGCATTCTCGCGCATTGACGGGCAAGGCGCAAAAGGCTCCAGCCCCAGAAAATCAGTGATCCGTCCCAATGTGGCCATATGGTCCCGCGCGAAATCTTCCGCTTTCAAGAATAACACCTGCCGTCGCGGAAACAGGCGGAGAACCCGTGCCACTTGCGCGCCATAATAGCCTCGCTCCACATAGGAATAGATGCGCCACGCCCCGGCATCGCGCGCTTCACGCGGCATTCGAGTCCGCCCCTGCCGTATTGCCTGCGCGAAAGGTAAATGCTCATTCCCCAGCGCATATTCCATGCACCACTGCGACCATGCCCGCGCAAAGGGATCGCGGAACAGAAAAATCAGCCTCGCTTCTGGATTATGCGTCCGAATGCGCGACAGCGCCCCGGGCCAATAGCCATAAATCGGCGTGGCATCATAACGCAGGCGGCCCTCATCCCCCTCCGAGAAATAAGCCTCTAGCGCTCCATAATCCGGGCATCCCCAATCCAGCCGGTCATTATCAAAAAAGTGCAATTCCTTCAGCTTGGGCGCCGATAAGGCGGGATGCCTGCGCAAATAAGCATGGAGCGTGGTAGTCCCGCATTTCTGCGATCCGGCCACAAAGACATCGATCCGCCGTGTCATGGCGCCTTCCCCTGCGCCCCATCGGCCCGCGCATGCAGCCAAGCCATCGCCAGCCGACACCGCCCCGAAACAGGCCTGCACCATCGCTGCTCCCCGCCCCATTGGCGGGCGAAATCGCGAAGGAGATGGGAAAGGATGGATCGGGGTGCTTTGCTCATCATAACAAAGCAAATTTACCCCAGTTCACACCAATGTATTGCCCGATCCCAACCGTTACCGAATCAATAAGACAATGATCTCACCATTTTGATCGAGTAAGTATTTTTCACTTAGCCCCTCGCGTTGCCATGATCCGCGCCACGCGGCGCACGCCCCCCTGCCGGTCAAGCTGCACGATCACATCAACCACCTGCGTCACATAATGCACAATATCCTCGCGCCGCAGGTTCACCCCCGATTGCAGGATGATCAGCGCCAATTGCTCAATCGCGCCTTCCGGGCTGTCGGCATGGATCGTGGTCAGCGATCCGGGATGGCCCGTGTTGATTGCGCGCAGGAAAGTAAAAGCCTCAGCCCCGCGCACCTCACCTAAAATGATGCGATCAGGCCGCATACGCAGGCTGGCCTGAAGCAAATCCTCCATCCCCACCCGCGCCTCGCCCTGCTCCCCGCGCACAGCCAGCAAACTGACGGTATTGGCATGATGGATCACCAGTTCCCCGGCATCCTCAATGGTGATCAACCGCTCCTGCGCGGGTATCTCGCGGATCAGCGCATTGAGGAAAGTTGTCTTGCCAGAGGAAGTCCCGCCCGAGATGATGATATTGCGCCTGTCGCGCACCTTGCGCGCCAGATAGGCCGCCAATTCTCCCGCCTCGGTTGAAACAGGCCGCGCCACCGGAGCGCGCGCGCCAATCCCTGCGGCAAATTGCGTGTCGCCAAACGCCCCCGCGCCCAGATAATCGCCCAGCGTGCGATCCTGCGCCACATGTTTGCGGATCGCCACAGCCATGCCCGCCTGCGCGGCCGGTGGCGCCACCAATTGCACCCGCGCCCCATCGGGCAAAGTGGCCGAGAGCAAAGGATGTTCGCGGCTAATCCCCTGATGGCTCAGGCTCGCGACCTGCCGCGCGAGGCGCCACAGGCGATCCTCGTTCATGTCGGGCATATCCACCCGCTGCAAAACGCCGCCCAGTTCCTCCACCCACACCTCACCCGGGCGGTTGATGAATACATCGGTCACCTCCGCCCTTTTGAGCATGGGTAACAATGGCGATAACCAGGCCTCCAAATATCGTCCGCTCATACCCCCTCCCCTCAGCGTAATGCTGGTGTACCCGAAAAATCCAGATCATGCGCCACGAGCACCGCAATCTCCGCCCCCTCCTGCACCATCACCGTGGCTGGGCGATTGGTGGAAGGCGTCAAGGATTGCGCTGGCATTCCTAGAACCACAGAGTTGCCAGTAGCCTTGCTCCACTGCGCCGAGGCGACATTCACCCCCACGCTCAACGCCGATTGCAGCACAGAGTTGGCGAATTTTTCAACAAAATGATTGTCCACATTCCCCCTGATACCCGCTCCACCCATCGCATCGGTGGCCGGTGATGCCAGATGGATCGCCACGCCATCGGGCCGGATCAACCGGTTCCACATCACCAACACCCGGCGCTTGCCCGGTGCCGCATCGGGCTTGAACTCGCCCATCAAACGGCTGCCACGCGGGATCAGCACCCTGCTGCCATCAAAACCACGCACATCCTGCGACACCAGCGCGCGCGCCAATCCAGGGCGATCCGAATTGAGCGGGGTTTCCAGCACAGCGGCGATCATCGTTCCTTCCGGGATCACCGTGGCGCGATGCGGGATGAGCATGGCATGCGCCATATCCTCCGCGCGCGCCGCTCCTTCACCCCCCTGCACAGCCACCCCCTGACCATTGGTCAGGTCGATCACCAAGGCCCCCTCGCCCTGCCCCGCAGACCTCTGCACCGGGCGCATGGCCAGCGGCGCGCGCGCGGGCATATCCTCGCCATAAGGCACACGCGCGATCATCGGCGGAGCAGCATAGCGCATCGGCAACACTGTGGCGGGCCTCGCCAGCACAGGCGCGATCGCGGGCCGGACAACCACCGGCCTGGCCACCAAAACCCGCGGCGCAGGCGGCAAGACCAGCGGCGGCGCAGGCTCGATCACCGCGATCTGCGCCATCCCCCCCTGATCCCGCGCAGCCAATCCACGCCGATGCGCATCCAGCATCACAAACAGCCCCAAAGCCACCACCGCCAACACCCCCAGCATCACCCCCAAAGGCACACTCTCGCGCGGTACCGGCACCACAGGGCGAATATCACGCGGCGCGACACTCATGGCGCACCAGCCTTGGCGGGCTTCAACCGTTTGGCCGTGGCGCTCTCCTCTCCACGCAGAAATGTCAGACGGGCAAACACCCCCTGCACCACATAGACCCCATCGCGCATCACCCCGTTGAGCAAACCCCGCTTGCCCCAGCCATCGGCGCTATAGACCGCAGGCAAAGCCACACCCTCAGCCCAGCGTATCCGGGTGACCACGCCATCATCGGCCATTTCCACCGGCCACAGCTTGCGATCCCCCGACAAGGCATAGCGCCCCTCAACCACTGGCGCCTGCTCGGCGACAGGCGGCGCGGGATAGGTGAAGCTGAGCAAATAAGCCTGCACCCCATCGCCCGGATAGGCACCATAAAGCGCAAAGGCATAGGCCCGCGCATCGGTGATCACCGTCAGATTGGTGGTCGGCCCCATGCCCGCGGGCTTGATCACCAAACTGTCGGCGCGCTTGTTGGCCTGCACCTGCCAATTCGCGCCATCGCCAAGGCTGACCATCTCGATCCGCTCCTCAGGCGAAAATTGCACCGTCAGCGCAAAGCCCCCCGCCACATGCAGCGCCACCACCTGCGTCGGGTCATAAGCCACCGTCTGGATATGCGGATCGCCCGCCCCTGCCTGCGGCGTCACCTCCGCCACCGCCCCCTGCGCCCAGACCAGCGCCAACAGGCCCCACAACACTCTCATGGCTCACCCCCGATGATCTGCGGCCGAACCGGGGCGGAAGGGGGCGCTATCGGGGTAAAACTAGGCTGCTGCACTGGCTCTGGCACAGGCTCGGCCACCGGCGGCGCCTCCTGATCACGGCGATAGGAAGTCACCTGAAACCCCAACGGATTGACCAGCCGATCCGCCAAAGCCTGAGGCTCACCTGAAAAACGATAATACAGCACCGCTACCCAATAGGCGCGCGCTCCCCCATCGCGCTGCGTCGAAAAGCGCACCAAAGCCTGATCCGCCCCCATCGCCGACACACTCGCAATCTGGACAGTAACCACCTTGCGCCCATACAGCACCAACGGGCTTTGCGGATTGCTCGCCTGCATCAGCGCCACATAGTCCCCCCGCGCCGCCCCCGCCGACCACAGGCTGACCTTGCGGAATTGGTCGCTGACCGTGCCCCGATCATACCCCTCCCGCGCGATCACATATTGCGCCAACAACGCCTGCCGCAACGCGCTATCGGCCTTCACCGCCTGCGGATGCGTTCCCTCCAGCGCTTGCGCATAACCCGTGTTGCGATCGACCAGCAGCGTATAGGGCACCACGGTTTTCAGCGGCGCCAGCGTGATGAGCGCCATCGCCTCCAGCGCCGCCACTCCGGTAGCCACCGCCGCCACGATCCAGGCCGCCCGCGCCGATCTGCGCCGCATGGCCTCGCGATCCTGCGCCCAGCTTTGCGCCTGCGCGAAATAGTCCTGCCCGCTCATGCCATCTTGTCCCTTCGCGCCGCCCCCGGCGATGCCCGCCGATCCACCCGCCGCCCACTCTGCCCCAGCGGCACCGGCACCAGCGCAGCCTCCACCGCGCGCGCCGCCACCTCCTGCCGCATCACCCGCGTCTGCCCCGCGCGCTCCTCGCGTCGCTGCGCCTGCATCACGCTATCGGCGATTCGCTGCGCCCGGTTGGGCGCATTCGGCGCAACCACACTCTCCACCCGCATCTCCCGCTCGCTCCGCAATGCCTCGCCCTTCTGCTCGATCACCACCGCCCGGCGATCTGCAAACCGAAACGCCCCCGCCCGCATCGCCCCCAGCATCACCGCCACCAACACCGCCGCAAACAGCCAAGCGCAAGTCCACACCCGCGTCACCAAAGGCCCCAGAGGCTCCATCCCGCCGACCATCCCCGCCAGCCGCGCCACTTGCGGCTCCACCACCGCCAATTCCATCCCCAACACCATCGGCACTGCCACCGCCGCCAGCATCGCCCCCACCATCGCGCGCAACCACCCGGCCAACAGCCCCCGCGTATGATCAAACAACAATCCGCCCACAAACAACGGCCCCACCGCCAGCAACAGCGCCACCAAAGCCCGCACCGCCACCAAACCCGCCAAACCACCGCCCAGTATCACCGCCTGCGCGCTCGCTAGCGTCTTCTTCTCCTCCACCCCCCACACCACCACACCCGGCAACTCCTGCACCGCCGCCACGGCATCCATCCCCGCTCCCAGCCGATCCAGCCGCGCCGCCAGCCCCGCCTGATCTGCGCCCAACACCGCCGCGGCCAGAGCCTCCGGCCCCTGCGTCCCCACGCGATAGGCCAGCGCATCCCACGCCGCCCATTGTGTGCATAGCGCCAGCACCACCCCCACGCGCAACACCAGCCCGGCCCCCGCGCCCAGCCCGATCCGCTCCCCCAGCATCAAGCGATAGCCCAGCAACGCCACCGCAATCACCAGCAAGCCCGACAGCCACCCGCCAAACCCGCTCAGCGCCTGCCAGCCCTGCTGCGCGATCCCCTGCGTCTGGCAATCCACCAGCGCCAAGACCTGCCCCACCAGCGGCCCCGCCGCGTCAAAGCCGCCGCAAGCGCCCATCATTCCGCCGCCTGCCAGAATTGCGGCAACCACGCCGCCACATCATCCCCCACCGCCGCCCGGATCGTATCCAGCCGCCGCACATTCGCCTCCCGCCCAGACAAGACCGTCAGCAAATCCGCCTCCCCCGCCAGATTGAGCCGCACCACCACACTCTCGCGCCCATGCTTGACCAGAAAACAGCGCGCACTCTCGGGCAGGCTGCGCACCAGATCAAACTCATGCGCCGACAGGCCAAAGCCCGCGCAATAATCCTCCGCCCGCGCTTTGGGGTTGGCGGTGAAAATCTGCGTAGCCGATTGCTCGACAATCGCGCCCGCAATCCGGCTCGCCAAGGCATCCTCGGCATTCTGCGTCACAAAACCCAGGATGCCGCCGCGCTTGCGGATGGTCTTTTCCCAATCCCGAATGCGCGCCACAAACACTGGATCATCCAGCGCCTTCCACCCCTCATCCACCACGATAATCGCCGGCTGCCCATCGAGCCGCTCATCCACCCGGTGAAACAAATAGAGCATCAAAGGCGTGCGCAAGGCCGGGCTATCAAGCACCAGCGTCATATCAAACCCCAGTGTCGCCTGTGCCAAATCCACACTGTCGCGCCCATCCGCGCCCGGATTGTCAAACAGCCAGCCATACTCCCCCCACCATGGGCGCAACCTTGCATAGACATCATCCGCCACCGGGCGATGCCCCCCGCGCAACAGGTCCACAAAATGCCGCAGCCGCCGCAATTCCACCGGCGCCTCGAAATTCGCCGCCACCGCCTCGGCCACCATCGCCTGCTCCGCCGCGCTCAATCCGCCCGCCAGCAAGCCGATCCACTCGACCAAAAACCGCCGGTTCGCCGCCGTATCGGGCAGCAACAGCGGGTTAAGCCCCGAAGCCTCCCCCGGCCGCAAAGCCTCATACCGCCCACCAATCGCGCGAATGAACAGCTCCGCCCCGCGATCCTTGTCGAAAAACACAATACGCGGGGCAAACCGCCGCGCCTGCGCCAGCAGGAAATTGACGATCACCGTCTTGCCGCTGCCGCTCGGCCCGATCACGGTGAAATTGCCCAGATCACCCTGATGAAAGTTGAAGTGATAAGGCCCCGCCGCCGTCGTCTCAAACAGCGTCACCGCATCACCCCAGTGGTTGCCCCGCGCCCGCCCGATCGGAAAATTGTGCCCACTGGCCAGCGAGGCAAAATTGCCCGAGCCAATCAAGGCCCCGCGCGTGATAAACCGGAAATTGCCCGGAAACTGCGCCCAAAACGCCGGCTCCAGCCCCAGATCCTCGCGCACGGACACAATCCCCAGATCCGCCAATGCCGCCTGTGCCTCCGCCACGCCCGCATCCACCTCCTCCGCCGAGGCCCCGCGCAACGTCACCGTCAGATGATGCTCGCCAAAACTGGCCCGCCCCGCCGCGACATCATCCTTGGCCTGCGTCAAGCCGCCCCGCAGGCTCACCGCCTCATCATCCGCCGCCCGCATCCGCCGCAGCGCAAGGTTCATCCGCGTCAGGCTCTCGGCCCGATCCACAAAGGCAAAACTCTGGCTGACCACCATCTCACAGGGCACACGCAGCAGATCATCAAGCATCCCCGGCACCGTCTGCCCCGGATAATCCTTCACCGACACCACCGCGCCCAGCGAAGCCCCCCGCCCCGCCGCGCCATGCAGCTCAAACATGTCCTGCCCAAAGCTAACCCGGCGCCAAGGCAGATATTCCCCCGCATCCCCCATCGGCAGCAAAACCGGCCCTAGATCCGCGTTATACAGCGCCGAAAGAAACTCCAAAACCTCGCTGCAAGCCCCCTGCGGCGTGTCATACACCCCCAACACCCGCGCCCCATAGGCCGAAAGCGCCGCAACCACCTGCTCCGCCGCCGCCTCCAAAGCCCGGACCTCGGCCCCCAAGGCCGCGCCCGCCCCACCGCGCCCCAGCCACCCGGCAACGCGATCCACCACCCCGCCGCGCCCCTGCAAAGGCCGCCGGATGATGGTCAGAAACAGATCATTGGCATAAAGCTTCCGCTCCCCCAGCCGCCCCATCCACGCCGCATCCAGCGCCCGGCTGAAATCATCGGGAAACACCCCGCCCAAGCCCGGCTCCACCCGCCGCCGCAGAATATGATGATAGACCGCAAACCGCGATGACCCGATCGCGCGCAACATCGCATCGCGCAGATCCTTGCGGTAATTCAGTTCCTGCGTATCGGCGGTCTCAAACATCAGCCCATCGAGCCGGATCACCTGCGCCAAAGTGCCATCGCGCAAAGCCACCGTCCGCGCATCGACATGGTGCGAGTAAGGCAGCCGCGACCCCGCACTGACTTCGCGCGCAAACGGCGCCTCTTGCCCGCGCGGCCTCACGCCCGGTAGGAATTGCATCGCCAGAACCGATAATTGCGCACCCGAGGGCACCGCCCTGCCCTCACCAGCCACAGGTCAAAAATCCTCGGCTCGCGCAGACAAGCCACCCAGCCGACCCCATGCACCACCAGCGCCAGCCCCAGCGCCCACACCGAGCGCAACAGCAAGAACGCCTCGGTCGAGATCACCAGATTGATCACGAAAAACGAATAGGTCACACCCGCAAACATCTGCGGCCGCGTCAGCGCCACAAACAGCGTGTCGCGCGCCAAGGCCTCCTGCGCCCCCTGCCCTCCGCGCCCCACGGCCTAATTCCCCAGCGTGGTGGCGGATTGGATCCCCGCCACAATGCTCGCCGCGCCAAACAGGATGAAGCAGCCCAGAATCACCGTCGCGCCATAGCGCCAATTCATC
>Ga0302262_10000580_pt1 | contig 15388 bp, 12 predicted proteins | sample II_Fen_E3_4_FD_194557 | JGI IMG/M metagenome (GOLD analysis project Ga0302262, IMG submission 194557) | Peat permafrost microbial communities from Stordalen Mire near Abisko, Sweden - II_Fen_E3_4 | ecosystem: Environmental > Terrestrial > Soil > Wetlands > Permafrost | place: Sweden: Abisko...
CGCGGCGGGCCGGGCCTGCCGGGGCAAGATGCGGTTGAGCGCGGAGAGCGCGAGCGCGCCGGCGCGCGACCGCTGCTCGGGCGCGACCGCCGCGAGCCGATCGCGCTGGCCGGTCAGCTCGAGCCGCGCGCGGCGCAGCCCCTGGTTGAGCGCGGTCGCCGCCGCCACCGCGGTGCGCGCCCGCACCGTGGGCGCCGCCGCGGTCAGCGTGACCAGCGGGTGCGCCGCGAGCGCGAGCTGGCGCTTGTACTGCGACGCGCCGGCGAGGAAGTCGTACTCGGCGTGGCCGTCGTCGATCGCGGCGCCCAGGGCGAGCGCGTGGGCGGCGAGCCCGAGCTTGACGGCCTTGGGCACGTCGAGCTTGCGACCCGACTGATAGAAGTACACCCGGCCACGGTAGACGATATTGTACAGCGCGACCACCGGGCGGCCGTCGACCACCAGCCACTGCAGCTCGAGCTTGCCATCGGGGCCGTCGAGCAGCGCGGCCATCACCTCGTCGTGGAAGCGGGTGAACCGCTCGCTCGCGAACACGCCCTCGTAGCCGTTGCCGCTCCACCGCTCGCCGTGCAGCGAATGCAGGATCGCCCGGCCCTGGGCGAGCTCGGCCGGCGTGCGCGCGACCACGCGGGTGAACCCGGGCTTGCCGGCCCACTTCTCGAGCTCGCGCAGCGATCGGGTGACCACGTAGCGCGCGTCGCGATCGAGCTTTTGGCGGTAGGCCTCGAACGACGCCGGCAGCGGCACGTACGGACAGCCGCCATCCTCGGCCAGCGTGGCCGGAAGGCCGAGCTGCTCGAGCGCGCCGGCGAGCTGGGGGACGAACGGATCTTCGCCGGCCATCCGCTCCATCACCAGGTGGTCGAAGCCGCGGAGCCGGCCGCTGACCAGGAGCGCTCCGACCGCCCTGGCGACCTCGGCCTCGCGCCCGGCGGCGACGATCGCGCCGGTGTAGTCCGAGCAGATCTCGTCGGCGAGGCGCTCGCCGGTCGCGAGCAGCTCGAGCCGGCGGATCGGCACCACCCGGCGCACCCGCACGGTGCGCAGGCACAGCGGGATCAGGCCGACGAGCTCACCGGTCGCGGTGTCGTGCACCACGATCGTGCACAGCCGGCGGCCGTCGAGCCCACCGAACTGCCGCCACCACGCGAGCAGCCAGGTCGGGGTCTTGCTCGGCGATGGCGCTGATGCCCGCGCGAGCAGGCCGCGCCACGCCGGGGTCAGCCGGGCGAGGCCGGCCACATCGTCGATCACGTCGCTGCGCACGCTCATCGATCGACACATCGCACGGTTCTCGCCACCACGGCTCGACCGGCATCGGGGCAGCCGATGCGCTCGGCCCCACGACGGCTGCAGCCGGACGGACTCATCGCACGCGTGTTGTTCGACAAACCGCCCCCCAGATGGTGCTCGCTCGCCACCCGACGAGCTTGCTAGCTGGAGTACATTGCCACACAGCGCACCAACTTTCACGCAGCACGGATGCCGCTTTTTGGCGCAGTGATTCGTGCATTCTCCAACGATCCTGGGTTGACGACCCGGCGTGACCGCGACCCGGCGCCGCGGTCCACGCGGTCAGGCCGGTCGATCGGAGCGATCGTTGACTTGCCGCGAAGGCGTTTGACCTCGACGGCAGCGAAGCGGCACGTGGTCGTTGCCCCACCGTTGACTTTGCACGCGACTCCTCGGTCCGGTGAGAGGGTCGATCAGCACCAGCGAGCCGACCGCACACGCAAACTTGATCGCGCGGTACGCGTACCGGAAAGCTACGCGGCGCGCGGTAGGGCGGAGCCGCGACCGTCTCGGGAAGCTTGAAGATCGGGCCGTTCGGGCTCCAGCGGGCGCAGCTCTCTCACCACCATCAGATGAACGACAGGATCGTGAACTGATCGGCGACCGACGATTCCTCAACCCGGGCGGCCGGGGCGACCCGCACGGCCGGCGCCGCCGATCCAGCCGGCCGCCAACCCGTGGTGAGACGACCGGAGATCTCATCGTTGCTCAGCCCTCCCGAGAACACGAGCGAGACCACGAGGCAGATCGTTGAGACGAGCGCGGCAACCTTCATGCGTCGGACTCAGTGCACGGGCCGCGCCAGCAGATCGACCGGATTTCGAGCGCAAACCACAGGCGGTCGATGACCCGCGCCCACAAGGCTCCCGGGAGGCCCGGCGCCACGGGATCGCACGATCCCTGGGCGCCCGGCCCTGCGCTGGATCGACTCGCCACCGACGGAGATCGTGCAGCTCCGGCGCGGGCGGCTCCACGTATCCCACCTCGTCCCGCGCGTGACAACTCCGGATCATCGTCGGGCGACGAGGCCGATGCGAACGCCGTACAGCCGCCGAAACACCCTGGACACCACGATGTTCCCCCTGGACTGCCCGCGGGGTCCTGCGCTGGTCCGCGCAGGCGCGGGAACCGCTCTCAGCAGGCTCGCGAGGGGCACTGCCAACCATCGCGCCACGATGCCAACAGGCACGGAGCGGCACGGAGCAGTCACGCCGGGGTCGCGCCACGCGCGACTCCGGATCGGCGCGTGACGCCGGATCAGCGCGCCGGCGCTGCGCACGGGCGACGCCGGCCGACTTCATGGCGTAGCCATCCACGCTGCGGGCGATCCAGCCGAGGCAGTCAAGCACACCGCGACCCGAGCAGCGCTCGGCTGGACGCCGGTGCAGCCCGGCCTGATCGAAGCTATGCGCGCGCATTAGTTCTGATCTGCAGCGCTCCTGGTCGTTCGTTGCGGCCCCGCCGCGGCATCGATGAACGCCGACAGGTCACGATTGAACCGCTCCGGCTCTTCGATGAACGGCGCGTGACCCGAACCTGGATATAGCTTGCTCTGGATGCTCGGGTTCAGCTCCGCGGCCCGCGCGATCGCCGGCTTGGCCTGCACGAGCGCGCCGTAGATCAACAGCACCGGCACCCGGGCGGCGCGCAGGCCCACGGAGGCCTCGACCGTCATGTTCGGCACGGCACGCTGCATGTCCCAGGAGGCCAGCGCGGCATTGGCGAGCAGGCGTTCGAACGCCGGCGCGTCGGGCCTGGTGTGAAAGCACAAGCCGAGGAAATCGCGCACGCTATCGAGGTGGATCTTCAGATCGGGGGAATTGAGATCGCGATACAGCTCCGGATGAGCCACGAGCTGATCCGGCGTAAGCTCGATCACGCCATCGACGTACACCGCGCCGGCGATGCGGCCACCTCCAAACTTGGCGAGATAGTTCGAGATCACCGCGCCGCCCAGCGACCACCCGACGAGCACCGGCTTGCGCGCGTGCGACGACTCGATGACCGCCGCGAGATCATCGGCCCAGCGCCGTCCATCGACATAGGCCGCGGCGCCGGTGGGCTTGCCGGACAGGCCGTGGCCCCGCATGTCATACGTGATCATGCGATACCGCTGCAGCGCGGCGCTGGTCAGCTGCGCGTCCCAGTTCAGGTGGCTGCCGAGCAGTCCATGAATGAATACGATGGGGACGCCGTCGGGATTCCCCGACTCCTGGACGGCCAGCGTGACGCCGTCCTGGGTGGTGACGGTGTAGCGCTTGGTCTCTGCCAGGGCGGCGGGCGAGGCCGCAAACAGCGCGCTTGCAAAGCACAGGGCGAACACGGCGCGACGAGACATTCGGGTGGTCATGAGCGAAGACTCCAGGGGGGGACGAGGACTCACAGGGCGCGGGCCGGCTCGCGGGCGCGCAGGACGTTCCAGAGACCCGCCACAGGGCGCCGGATCGCGGCGCCGTGCTCCCCGGCGCGCGGTGGGGTACGTGGCGGCGGTACGGCAGTTCTTGTCTGTAGCGGTCGCTAAACACTACGCGCTTGCATCCGGATGTCAAGTGGTCTTTAGTGACCGCTATGGACAAGCCAGCTTCCTCGCGGCGCAGCGGGCCGCGAACGTTCGACCGCGAAGAAGCGATCCGGATCGCGATGCGGCTGTTCTGGCGGCACGGCTACGAGGGTGTCTCGATCAACGATCTGACGAGCGCGATCGGGATTGCGCCGCCCAGCCTCTACGCCGCGTTCGGCAGCAAGGCGGCGCTGTATCGCGAGGCGCTCGATCGCTACAGCGGCCTGCGCGGCGTGCCGACCGGGCCCGCGACCGCCGAACCGCTCGCCGAAACGCTCGAGGGGACCATCGAGCTGCTGCTGCGCCGCGCGGTGGACGCGGTCACCGACCCGAGCGGCGAACGCGGCTGCATGATCTCGACCGGCATGATCGAGTGCGCCTCGGAGCTCGCCGGGCTCGCGAGCGAGCTGGCCGCGCGGCGGCGCCGGATGCGCGACCACATCGCCGATGCGCTCACGCGCTGGCTGGATGAAGCCGCGGCCGGCGCGCTCGCGCGCTATGTCATCGTCGTGGTGCAAGGCCTCGCGGTCCAGGTGCGCGACGGCGCGACCCGCGACGAGCTCCACCAGGTCGTCGACCAGGCCGTCGCGGGCCTGCGCACGACCAGGCCTGGCCGGGGGCCGCGCGGGGCCGGTCCGGCGCCCGGCGTCCGGCGGCCCAAGGCGACCGGGAAGCCCACGAGCCCCCGCGCGCGAGCGACGGCCGCGGCGGGTCGAGCGCGCGGCCGCCGGCTTCGAGGCTGAACGCCGGTGCGCTATAGTGACCGCGTGACGATCACTCTCGCAGCTTCGCGCAGCGCCGCCGACGCGTACGCGCTCGTCCAGGCGCTCCAGCACCGCATGGTGAACGCGATGCAGGCGCTCGGTGGCGACGCGTTCGTGCTCACGACCTGGGAGCGCGACCACGGCCGCCATGGCGGCGGGCAGCGCTGGAGTGCCGGCCCCACGCCGGTGTTCGATCGCGCGAGCGTCAACACCTCGCAGGTCCACTACGACGACGAGCCCGCCAAGAAGCTCGCGTCGGCCACCGCGCTGTCGACGATCATCCACCCCGCACATCCGCGCGCGCCGTCCCTCCACTTGCACATCAGCTGGACCGAGCTGCGCGAGGGCGACAGCTACTGGCGCGTGATGGCGGACCTGAACCCGTCGCTCGCCGACCCGGAGGCCACCGCCGCGTTCGTCGCGTGCCTCCGGGCCGCCGCTCCCGAGGTCCACGCCGAGGCCGCCGCGCAGGGCGATCGCTACTTCTGGATCCCCGCGCTGGGCCAGCACCGCGGCGTCGCGCACTTCTACCTCGAGGGCTACCACACGCCGCAGCTCCAGGACGACGCCGCGCTCGCACGCCGCGTGGCGACCACGACCATCGATACCTACGCCGAGCTGGTCCGCGCTGCCCTGGCCGCGCACGGCGCCCCGACCCAGGACGAGCGCGCGCGCCAGCTCGCCTACCACACCCTGTATCTGTTCCAGGTGCTCACCCTCGATCGCGGCACGACCTCCGGGCTGCTCGTCCACGACCAGAACGATGTCGGCATCCTCGGCTCGCTACCGTCGCACATCGATCGTGCGCTGCTCGCGTCGTGGGCCGACAGGTCCCGGCCGCCGCACGACATCCTCGTCCGAGCCCTGGTCGATGCGATCCCCGCGACCTCCGACGGCACGCCGAGCCCGATCGACACGCCAACCAAGCAGGCGCTCGCCGCCGTGGTCCGCGGGTTCTATCGCGATCACCCCGAGGCGATCGCGAACCAGGCCTCGGGCGACGTGATCCCGCTGACCGTCGCCAACCATCGCTGACGAGCGGCGCGGGCGACGCGCCGGCGGCGATGAGTCGCGGGCGGCGCAGCACGCCGGAGCTTCGCTCGCCGGCGCGTCTGGCGCGCCGGCCTCCGCGGCCTCGCCCAGCTCGGCGCTGGGCTTGGGCGGGCGGCCTCACATGTGCGTTGCCTTCTTCGAGCCGCCGGTGAGGAGCTCGATCAACCCGTGCGGCGCGTTGTCGTCGGTGAAGCACAGCGCGAAGGTGCGCGTGGCCTCGGCCGCGGCGTCCGCGCTCCGGACGAACATGGCCTGCTCGTACGCGGCGAGCGCGGCTTCGAGGTCGCCGCGGTGCGCGGCCATGGCCTTGCCGAGCTCGGCGCCGTCGTACATCGCGAGGTTGGCGCCCTCACCATCGGGCGGCATCAGGTGCGCGGCATCGCCGAGCAAGGTCGCGCCGGGCACGTGGTCCCACCGGTGTCCGATCGGGAGCGCGTGGATCGGTCGGGGGACGAGGGCGGTCTCGCCGTCGGTGATCAGCGCCGTGAGCTCCGGCGCCCAGCCGTCGAACTCCGCGGCGACCCGAGCCTTCGCTGCCCTCGTGTCGACGAAGTCGATCCCCGCGATCCACGCCTGTGGCCTGGTGAGCGCGACGTAGACGTGCAGGGCGCCGTCGGGTTCGCGGTGGGCGACGATGGCCTTGCCGGGCGCGGCGGCGTACAGCGCCCCGCCTCCGACGACCTTGGCGCTGGCCGGGTGGCGCTCGTCGGCCTCGAGCAGGTACGTCTCGAGGAACGAGGTGCCGACGTAGGCGGGCTTCACGTCGGAGACCAGCGGCCGGATCCTCGACCAGGCGCCGTCCGCACCGACCACGAGGCGCGTGGCCACGATCGATCCGTCCGCGAACGTCAGCGCGTGGCGGCCGTCGCCGAGCGCGTGGACGGCGGTGAGCTTGCGTCCCCACTGGATCGTGCCTTCGGGCAGCGAATCGAGCAGGATGCGCCGCAGATCGCCGCGATGCACCTCGGGGCGACCGCCGCTGCCGTCGTCGGGCTCGTCGAGGAGCACCGCGCCGTGCGGGTCGAGGACCCGGGACGCTTCGCCGCCGGCATGGATGATCCGGCGGAACTCGTCGAACCGGCCGGCCGCCTTCAGCGCGAGCTGTCCGTTGTACTCGTGGATGTCGAGCATTCCGCCCTGGGTGCGCGCCTCCGCGGATGCGTCCGACTCGTAGACGGTGGCGGGGATGCCGTGGACGTGCAGGACGCGCGCGAGCGTCAGGCCGCCAAGACCGGCGCCAATGATCGTGATGGGGGTCATCGTGCTTCCAGCGTATGGAACGCCGTTCCATGCGCATACTGGAACGCCGTTCCAGACCTGTCAAGATGCATCATGGCGAAGCCAACGCGCGGAGCGGAACGACGTGAGGACGCGCTGTCACGCGACCGGATCGTGGACGCGGCGATCCAGCTGCTCGACGGCGAGGGCGAACCCGGGCTGACCTTCCGGGCGCTCGCCACGCGGCTGGCGACGGGACCGGGCGCGATCTACTGGCACGTCGCGAACAAGAGCGAGCTGCTCACCGCCGCCAGCGACGCCGTCGTCGCCCGCACGATGGCCGGCATCGGCGCGCACGCCACGCCGCACGAAGCGATCCGCCGGCTCGCCGTCGGCGTGTTCGACGCGATCGACGCGCACCCGTGGCTGGGCGCGCAGCTCTCGCTGGCGCCGTGGCGGACCGCGATGCTGCAGATCTTCGAGCGCATCGGGCGCCAGGTCCAGGCGCTGGGGGTCCGCGGGAGCGCCCAGTTCACGTCGGCGTCTGCGCTGGTGAGCTACATCATCGGCGTCAGCGTCCAGAACGCCGCGAACGGCCGCGTGGTCGCGCCGTCCGTGGATCGCGCGGAGTTTCTCGCGCGCGTGTCGGCCCAGTGGAAGGCGCTCGACGCTCACGAGTATCCATTCACCCGCACCGTCGCGACGCAGCTGCGCGAACATGACGACCTCGCCGAGTTCCTCGCGGGCGTCGACCTGATCCTCGCCGGGATCGCGGGATCGGCCAAACGCCGCGGACGAACCGGTAGCTAGCCGGCCGTGGCAAACTTGCCCCGAACACGGATCGCCTGTCCGTGCGTCGGCCGCAAGAACGTGAGCACGCTTACGCGGAGCGAGTCGATCTCCGTACCCCTCGAACGATGCAAGCTGGTGAGGTGGCCGGCCCGACCGTGGACCGCCGATGCTCGGCTATAATCACCGCCGGGAAGGATGTCCGGGGAGCGCATCGACTACACGATCGAGCGGCAGCGCCACGAGCGCTTCGTCGGTCGCGCCGCGGTGCTGGCCCGGCTCGATCAGCTGCTGGTCACCGACGCGACCGACCGCTGGGTCCTCGTCACCGGCGGCCCGGGCATGGGGAAGAGCGCGATCCTCGCGGCGTGGCTGCGGCTGCGCCAGGCGGCCGGCGCCGTGGTGCCTCACCACTTCATCCGTCGGGGAGAGTACGATTGGGATGATCCAGCGAAGCTGGTGAGCTCGCTGGTCGCGCAACTCGAGGAACGATTTCCCGACCAGCGCGAGCCCGAGGTCGATGCGCAGCAGCATCCAGCGGCGCGACTCGTCGTGCTGCTGGCGCGCATTTCGGCACGGGAGCTCGTGCACGGCAGCGAACGCCTGGTCGTGATGATCGACGGGCTCGATGAGTACGATCCACCGTCGGATTCACGGCTCGGCGATCCGCTGGCGGCGTTCCTGCCCCATGCGCTGCCCCGCGGTGTGCGGATCTTGTGTGCGAGCCGGCCGCGCCATCCCCATGTGGCGATGCTCGAGGCACGCGACGGCGATCTAGCGCGGATCGATCTCGATGATCCGGACCTGGCCGCCGACAACGAGGCGACCGTTCGCGCGTTCTGGAGCGCAGCCGCGCCGTCGCTCCTGCTCGGCGCGCGCGTCCTCGAAGAAGCCATCGCAAGTGCCGCCGGCAACCTGCAACACGCAGTGATGTTGCGCAAACACCTGGACGGCCTTCCGGTGACCCATCGTCGCATCGAAGGCATTCCGAGCGGCCTCGCGGCGCTGCTCGCGAAGCTGTGGGAGCGCATCGCGACCGACTCGATCTCCGTGCACGGCCTCGGGATCCTGTGTGCTGCGCGCGAGGCGCTCACGCTCGATGAGATCGGCCTTGTCGCGGGGTGGGCTGGCGGCGCCGAGCGGCAGGCGTTTCTGCGCGGGGCCCGCGAGCTGCTCCTGGCGACCCGGCGGCCCGACGGCCAGCCCGAATATCGACTGCACCACGAGGCCATCCACGCGCATATCGCCTCGACGATCGGCGCCGTCGCGTTGCGCCGGCATCACGCCGCGTTGGCGCAGCACCTCGCGGCCTGGCCAGCACCCGCGGATGCGATGACTCGACGGTACGCGCTGCGTCATGCGTTGACCCACCGCGCAGAGGCCTGGGACTGGGTGGAGGTATGGCGACTCGCCGCCGACATGGGATTCCTCGAAGCAAAGTGCCACGAGCTGGGCGTGCACGACGCCGAGGCTGACGTCGCGCGGGCCGCAGAGCGCTGCAACGCGAGCGGAGATGAGAGGTTCGGTCACTACCTCGATGATCTCACCTGGGCACTGGGGCGTGAGTCGCACTGGCTGCGAACGGCGCCGGAGGGGGCCGCGGCGCTGGTATGGAATCGCCTGAGACGCTCGGGATGGAGCCCAGCGCACCTCGACGCGCGGTTGCGGATTCCGGCGGAGGCAACGTTCCTGCGCGTGCGACATCGCGCAATGCGTGAAAGCCCGGCGCTCGTACGTGATCTCGTTGGCCATGTCGCTGAGGTCACGGCCTGTGCCGTGATGGCCGATGGTCGCCGCGTGATCTCCTCGTCCAATGACGGAACGTTGATGATCTGGGACCTCGACAGCGGTCGCGTCCTTGAAACCATTCGAGGCCATGCAAGCGGCATCCTGGCGCTCAGGGTGACGGGCGACGATCGATACGTGATCTCGCTATCCAAAACGAGGATACTCAGGGTCTGCAAAATCAAGGACGGTCGCCTCCTTGGCACGATAACTGGCGCGGTCGCGTTCGCCGTGACAGCGGACGATCGATATCTGTTTTCATCGTCCAGAGATGGCACACTGCGAATCAGAGACCTCGGCACCGGGCAAGTTCTTGCAACGTATAAAGACGATGACGCCACGATGGCGACGTTCGCGATAGCACCCGACGGCCGCCGCCTCGTCTCGGTGTTCAATAGCGGAGAGCTAGCGTTCCACAACGAGACGCTGACAATCCGATGCCTCGATGACGAAGACCCCATCGCGGTCGGCGGCCGAGAGCGGGAGGTCTGCGATCCCGCCGAGCACACATTGGAACCTGCGGAGACTGTCATAGAAGACAATGTCTATATTAGCGAGTTGGATTCATCAAGGCTATCCTCCAGCGCCTGCGCCATGACATCAGATGGTCAGCGTCTTGTCTCCGTCCTGTGGGACTCATGGGGACGCCTGGTGGTGCGGATCTGGGGTCTCGACGCCAAGCGAGTTCTTGCTACCTTCAGAGGCTACAACAACAATTTGACGACGTGCGCCATCGCGCCAGACGGCCGTCGCGTGATCTTTGCATCCGGGGACCACACACTGAAGGTCTGGGACCTCGACAGGAGGCGAGTGCTCGCCATCCTCGAAGGCCACGCCGGCGAGGTAACTGCTTGCGCCGTGACGCCCGACGGCCGTCGCGTGGTCTCGGCGTCGCGGGACCGGACCCTGAAGGTGTGGGATCTCGATCGCGGCAGCCCCTGGCAGACTGCCAAGAATCCCGCAAACGACGGGCATGACAGGAAGGTGGCCGACAGGGTTGCCGTATACGAGGTCACCCGCGATGGGCGGCGCGCAATATCGGTCTCGTACGACTGGACGCTGAGGATCTGGAACCTCGACAGCGGACACGTCATCGCCACCTGCAGAGGCCACCTGGCCCCGGTGACCACGTGCGCGGTTACTCCTGATGGCCGGCGCGGAATCTCCACGTCGATCGATGAGACGCTGAAGATCTGGGACCTCTACAGTGCAGACTCCACTCCTGTTCTCACGCGCTGGACCGGCCTGGTAACGGTATGTACAGTGACACACGATAGCCGACGCGTGGTCTGCGCCTCGCACGAAGTGCTCACGTGCTGGGATCTTGACAGCGGTCGCGTTCTCGCCGAGTTCACGGGCCACAGCGACAAGGTGACGGCATGCGCGATCACGCCCGATGACAAACATGTGGTGTCGGCATCCCGGGACGCGACGCTGAAAGTCTGGGAGCTCGTTAGCGGACGCGTCCTCGCCACGCTCGTAGGCCACAGCGCCGCGGTGACCGCGTGCACGGTCACGCCCGACGGCCGCCGCCTGGTCTCCGCCTCCGAGGACCACACGCTCAGGGTCTGGGACCTCGTCAGCGGCCGCGTCCTCGCCACCCTCCACGGTCACATGGCGGGCGTCACGACGTACGCGGTGCTGCCGGATAGCCGCCGTGTGATCGCCGCCTCCGGCGACCGGGCACCGAGGGTCTGGGACCTCGTCCGTGGTCGCGTCCTCGCCACGCTCGAGGGGCACGCCGGCAGCACGAAGGCATGTGCGGCGACACCTGACGGCCACCGCGTGATCTCGGCGTCCGATGACCGGACGCTGAAGATCTGGGACCTCGACACGTACGCCTGCCTTGCCACCCACCGAGGTGACGCGGCCTACACCACGGTCACCGCGACCGCGACCGCTGTCATCGCGGGAGACAACGCCGGCACCCTCTGGGTCCTCGACTGGCCACGCCCGAGTCGCGGGACGTCGCCACGTCCCACGGGCCACGGCGATGACGGCGATCCGCGCACATCGATCTCCGGCACCGAGACGTCATCACCTACGGCTCCAAGGAAGAAGCACACGATCTTGTTCCTGGCCGCCGACCCGCTCGGCAGCGACAGGCTCGCGCTCGACCGAGAGGCGCGGGCGATCCAGGTGGAGCTCGAGCGCAGCGGCCACCGCGACCGCTTCGAGTTCGTGACCCGGTGGGCCGCGGAGCCGCTCGACCTGCTCCGCGAACTCCGCAAGCTGCGGCCGACGGTGGTCCACTATAGCGGCCACGGTCAGGATCTCGGCGGGGGCTTGGGCCACGGAACGCAACACGTCGGAGCGCAACGCGTCGTGGCCACGCCCGGCGTTCACAGCAACCGGCAGCCCGGTGGTCTATTCTTCCACGGCGCCGATGGCCATGCGCAGCTCGTCTCTGCCGCGGCCATCGCCGATACGTTCGGTGCGGCGGGATCTTCGGTCAGGCTCGTCGTCCTCAACGCGTGCTACAGCGAGGCGCAGGCCGCGGCGTTGCTCGCGCACGTCGACTGCGTCGTCGGCATGGACGGCTCGATCCTCGACGACGCCGCCAGGAGCTTCGCGATCGGCTTCTACGGTGGCCTGGGGGAACGCGAATCGGTCGCGGCTGCGTACCGTCAAGGGTGCGCCGCGATCGGCCTGGACGGCCTGCTCGACGGCGATCGTCCGCAGCTGAAGGTGCGCGACGGCGTGAACGCCGACCGCCTGGTGCTGGCCGAGGACCCTCGCTGACCCCGTCCTGTGCCGGGCGATCTCGGCGCCGTCGCAGAAAACAAACGGGCGTCCAGGGCATACCGCGGTAAACCCGGGTACGTCGTGAAGGCACCGACCCGAAGCCGAACGGCGTGATACGATCACTCCCATCGACCTGGAGGGTGCGTGTGTTCAAGTATATCTATCGTAGCAAGCTGCCTGGCCCGGCGCATTCGACGGCGCGAGTCTGGGACTCGGGGCCTCTCGAAAGCTGTGCAACCGATACCGCGACGGCCTGGGTCGCCGCGGACGGACCATCCCAAGGGCGCGATCGAATGACTCCAGAGAAGGTGTGCGGCCTGCGGGTCCGCACGGACGCGTGGGACAACGATCTGGCGGACGCGATGTCACCAGCCACGATCTCCGGGGCGACACCGAGCTCGCCTCCCGCCGGTGCCAAGGCAGGCAGTGACCGGTGAACGCTCGATCCGCCCGGTCCCCTTCGCCCGCCCGGCGGCCGCCGACGTTGCTGGTCGCCGCGCTTGCGCTCGTGCTCATCGCGCTCATCGACGCAGGGCTGTGGCGGCTGGAGCTGGCATGGCGCGGCTGGGACGGGCTGGGTTGGATCGATTGGTTTCACCTGGCGCTACCGGCGGGGATCGCACTGTTCGTCGGCTGGGTTCTGCGCATCACCTCGCTCGCGCCTCGCGCGCGGCTGCGGTTGGGGGTGATGCTCGCGGTCACCGCTGCGGGGCTCGGCGCGCTGGCTTCCTGGTCCCTCCGCCTCGGGTTCGCCACAGGATCGCGTGCGCTGCCGCTGGCGACGATGTCACCGGTTCTGGCGGTCGCGCTGCGCATGGCGTGGGTGCCCGTCCTCCTGTCGGCGCCCATCGCGATGTGCGCGATCGCGCGGTCGACAGGGCTTCGCGTGACGCTGCTCCGGGCCGCGATCTCGGTCGCGGTGTTCTGCGCGGCGCTTCCGCTCGCTCGCGCGTTGCTCGTCGTTACCGGGCATCGCGGCGGTAGCGACGCAGTTCACGCATTGAAGAGTGGTTTTGTCATTCCGTGGCTGGTGATCGGGCTCGGGATCCCGTTCTTGCGCACACCCAGCTCGCAAACGTAGCCACCTCACGTGTTTCGGCTGCTCTCTGGCGTCTACTTGTAGTCGACGCCCGATCTCGACGAGCCACGCTGCGCGCGGTCACGGTGGCCGCACGCCACGGCGCCGCGTCACGAGCGTCACGTCACGAGCATCACGAGCGTCACGAGCGTGCGGGGCGTCGCACCGCGCGGAGCTTGCCGGTTCGCCCGCCGCCGCAATAGAACAGGTCGCGGCCGTCGGACTCGAGCCCGCTCACGATCATGCCCTCGGGCATCTCGAGCGACTCGAGCACCTCCCCGGAGTCGGGCGCGACGCGACGCAGCTCGCTCTCGCCGTTCTCCAGCGTGGCGTGCCACAGATCGCCATCGACGAACGTCACGCCGGTGACGAACTTGGTCGAGGTGAGGGTGCGGAGGATCGTTCCAGACCGCGGATCGATCTGAAAGATCGTGCGCTCGTGGTGGTGCGCGACCCAGAGCGTCCCCTCGGCCCAGGTGAGACCCGCGCTGGCCTCGCCGGCTGGCGATGGCAGCGTCGAAACGATCGCGCCCGTCCTCGGATCGATCTTCTGGATGATCCCGCCGGCGATCTGGAACAGGTGATGCCCGTCGAACGCGGTCCCCGCGTCGGCCGCGACCTCGAGCGCGCGCCCGGTGCCCCCGGTCTCGGGCTCGAGTGACTGCAGGCGGTCGCCGGTCGCGAACCACACGAGCTGTCCGTCGAACGTGACGCCGTTGACCCGCCCGGCGTCGGAGAATGGACCGTACTCGCGCACGACGGTCGCTCGGGACCGCGGCGATTTGCCATGATTTCGCACGAGCGATGCTACCCGCGCGGTCCGGGCATGACGAGTAACAAAGCGGTCGCGAAACCCTCTGGCGGACGCGCGACCCAGCGTTGCGCCCGGCCGCGCCCTGTGGCCTCGACGCGGCCGTTGTCGCGAAGCGCGAGCAGCGCGCGCTGCACGGTTCGCTGGCTGGTCCCCACCGCCGCGGCGAGCGCCGAGGTCGACCACGATTCGCCCGCCCGCAGGAGCGCCAGGACCGCGCTCGCCTCGCCGGGCTCCGGTGGCAGCAGGACGACGACGCGCGCACCCCGTCGCGGGCGAAGCGCGTAGCCGCGCCCGGTCGCCTCCACGTCGGCGAGCTCGTCGAGCGTGTGGCGGAGCCGTCCGATCTCGACCCGCAGTCGCGCCCGCGTCGAGTCGGTGATGCGGCGCGCGCCGAACGCCGCTTCCGCGAGCGCTTCGCGCGTCGCGTCACCCGGGACCGCGCTCGCGAGCGCGACAGCGAGCGAGAGCAGGACCGGCCGGGTGACCAGGGGGACGATGGAATCCCCGGCGCGGATCGTGCGCCGGCAGGCGTCGACCAGGAGCTGGTCCGAACGCAGGATCTCGACCACCTCGTCGAGCCCGACCAGCCGCTCGACGCCCGACCGCACGACCCGTGCGACCGGCGCCGCCAGCGCGGCCGCCGCGCGAGCGACCTCGTCGGACAGCGCCGGAAGTGCCGCGGCGCGGGCGGTGCGCCGGGCGCGCGCCAGGCAGGCGCTCGCCGTGCGCGGATCGAGCGTCCGGACCGCGATGTCCGCGCCGGTCAGGTCCGCCAGCGCGCGGAGCCGCGGCGGCGCGTTCGTGAGGTCGAGGCCGCCAAGCATCGCGGCCGCCTCGCGGACCGATCCCACGAGCACGAGCCGCCGCACGCGGAGGAGTCGAACGAACAGCGCGTTGGCGTGATCGCCTTGCGCGTCGAGCGCGCGCTGCGCGGCGTCGAGTACGCGGCCCGCCTCCGTCACATCGCGACAGGCCAGCGCGATCTCGCCTTGCGCTGCAAGACAGCGTGCATGCGCGCGCGGGTCGCCGTGTTCGAGCCCGCGCGCCGCGCGGCCGAGCAGCTTGCGCGCCGCGCCATGGTCGCCGAGCTGGGCCATCGCGACCCCGCGAAGCGCGAGCGCCCCGGGATCGTCGCGAAGCGCGATGCGCTGCAAGGCGGTGAGCGGATCGAACGTCGCAAGTGCACGCGCGGCGGCCCCGAGGGCAAGGTCCATCTCGGTACTCTATACGCGTGCGCGGCCGCGCGGCGATCGCGTCGCCGTTGTTACTCACCCCCTGCCGCAGGACGA
>Ga0302262_10000581_pt1 | contig 15368 bp, 10 predicted proteins | sample II_Fen_E3_4_FD_194557 | JGI IMG/M metagenome (GOLD analysis project Ga0302262, IMG submission 194557) | Peat permafrost microbial communities from Stordalen Mire near Abisko, Sweden - II_Fen_E3_4 | ecosystem: Environmental > Terrestrial > Soil > Wetlands > Permafrost | place: Sweden: Abisko...
CTGTCGAGTATCCGCGAGATGGATGGCCACAGCCTTGAAGTTGAGAAAATGATCCTGGATGCCGATGGCAAAGCGCAGCCCACCGGGGAAATGGAAACCCTGCCAGCCGACACGCTGATCCTGGCCTTGGGCCAAAGCAGCGATACCGGCTTTTTGCGCTCGATGGCGGATTTGACCTTCGCCGCGGACGGCACCGTGATCGTCGGCGACGATATGCAGACCGGCCACCCCGGTGTCTTCGCCGGCGGTGACATGACCCCCGGCAATCGCACCGTGACCAGCGCCACCGGCAACGGCAAGCATGCGGCGCGGCACATCGACGCCTGGTTGCGCGGCGGCACCTGGCAACGTCCAGCCCGCCACGCCATGGTCGGCTTCGCTGATCTGCATCTGCCGGTCTACAGCGATGCACTGCCCTCCCGGCAAACCAGCCTGCCGCTGGACCAGCGTGATGATTTCAGCGAAGTGGTCGGCGGCCTGAGTCCCGCCCAGGCGCAGCATGAAGCGCGGCGCTGCCTGTCATGCGGCAACTGCTACGAGTGCGACAGCTGCTTCGCGGCGTGCCCCGAGAACGCAATCATCAAGCTCGGCCCGCAGCAGGGCTACGCGGTGAACATGAACCTTTGCAGCGGATGCGCGGTGTGTTTCGATCAATGCCCTTGCCACGCCATCGACATGGTGAGCGAGACCACAGCCGCTGCCGCCCCGGATGCAGTTGAGGAGAGCCACCCATGAACAAGCGCAGCACGATGGACGCCAATACCGCTGTAGCGCTGGTCGCCTACAAACTCAGTGAAGTCTGCGCGATCTATCCGATCACACCGTCCTCGACCATGGCCGAACTGGCCGATGAATGGATGGCAGCCGGCAAGCTCAACCTCTGGGGCAACCTGCCGCTGGTGCAGGAAATGCAGGCCGAAGGCGGCGCCGCCGGAGCGGTCCACGGCGCCTTGCAATCAGGCGCGCTGACGACGACGTTCACCGCCTCCCAAGGCCTGCTGTTGATGCTGCCGAACATGTACAAGATCGCCGGTGAATTGACCTCGACGGTGTTCCACGTCGCCGCCCGCTCGCTGGCGACCTCGGCGCTGTCGATTTTTGGCGATCACTCCGATGTCATGGCCGCGCGGATGACCGGCTTTGCCCTGCTCAGCGCCGCCTCCGTCCAGGAAGCCCATGACTGCGCCCTGATTGCCCACGCCGCGACCTTGCAGTCGCGGGTGCCGTTCCTCAATTTCTTCGATGGCTTTCGCACCTCCCACGAACTCAATACCGTGGAGTTGCTCGATGAAAGCGTGTTGCGCGAGATGATCGACGAGTCATTGATTCGCGCCCACCGTAACCGCGCCCTGAACCCCGAACACCCGTTCATCCGCGGCAGCGCACACAACACCGACACCTATTTTCAGGCCCGGGAAGCCAGCAATCTTTACTATCAGGCGGTTCCCGGCATTGTCGAAACGCTGATGCAGCGCTTTGCAAAACTCACCGGGCGGCACTATCAGCTGTTTGAATACGAGGGTGCCGAAGACGCCACCCATGTGATCATTCTGATGGGCGCCGGTGCAGAAACGGTCCGCGAAACCGTCAAGGTCTTGAACGCTTCGGGGCAGAAAGTCGGCGTGGTGCAAGTACGCCTGTACCGGCCGTTTTCCACCGAGCATCTGCTCGCCGCGCTGCCCGAGTCGGTGCAACGTATCGCCGTACTGGAACAGACCAAGGAACCCGGTGCCACTGGCGAGCCGCTGTACCTGGATGTCGTCGCCAGCCTCGCCAGCGCGTTTTCCCGTGGTGAACGGCCAAGCCTGCCCCTGGTGGTCGGCGGGCGTTACGGGATCTCCAACAAGGACTTCACCCCGGCGATGGTCAAGGCGGTGTATGACGCCTTGCACGAACCGCGACCGCTGCACAGCTTCACCATCGGTATCTACGATGACGTCAGCCACCTCAGCCTGCCATGGGATGCGACCTTCAGCATCGAGAAAGCCAGCGTCACCCGCGCCGTGTTCTATGGCCTGGGGGCCGATGGCACCGTTGGCGCGAACAAGAACAGCGTGAAGATCATCGGTGAGGACACCGACCTCTACGCGCAAGGCTATTTCGTCTATGACTCGCACAAGTCCGGCGCACAAACCATTTCGCACCTGCGCTTCGGCCCGGAGCCGATTCACGCACCGTACCTGATTGCCCAGGCCGGGTTTGTCGCCTGCCACAAGTTCGACTTCCTCGAACGCCAGGACCTGCTGGGGCTTGCCGCACCCGGTGCAATCTTTCTGCTGAACGCGCCTTACAGCGCCGACACCGTGTGGGCGCATCTGCCCCGGCCGGTGCAAACCACCATCATCGACAAGAAACTCGACTTTTACGTGATTGACGCCTCGGCGGCGGCCCGTGACCTGGGCCTTGGCAGCCGCACCAACACGCTGTTGCAGACCTGCTTCTTCGCTTTGTCCGGGGTCCTGCCTCGGGAAGACGCCATCGCCCAGATCAAGAAAGCCATCCGCAAAAGCTATGGCCGCAAGGGCGAAGACGTGGTGCAGATGAACTTCACCGCCGTGGACGGCGCCCTGGCCCGCCTGCAGCGCGTCGAGGTGCCGGCCAGCGTCAGTAGTCTCACTGAACTGCCGGCACTGGTGCCCGAGTCGGCACCGGCGTTTGTCCAGACGTTCACGGCGAAAATGTTCGCCAGCCGGGGTGACTACATCCCGGTCAGCCAGTTGCCGGTAGACGGCACCTTCCCCTCCGGCACCAGCGCCTACGAAAAACGCAATATCGCCGACGAGGTGCCGCAGTGGGACCAGGACCTGTGCATCCAGTGCGGGCAATGCAGCTTTGTCTGCCCACACGCGGTGATTCGCGCCCGCTACTACCATGAAGACCGCCTGAGCAACGCGCCCGAGGGCTTTGCCTCGGCACCGATCAATGCCCGCGGTTACCCTGAAGCGCGTTTCTCGTTGCAGATCTACCTGGAGGACTGCACCGGCTGCGGCCTGTGCGTCGAAGCCTGTCCGGCGATCTGCCCGACTGACCCGCAGGTGAAGGCCCTGAACATCGTCGACAAGCTGCCAATTCTGGAGCGCGAACGCAGTAACATCCGCTTCTTCGAAACCCTGCCGGTCAATGATCGCTCGCTGGTGGATTTCTCCAATGTGCGCGGTCTGCAATTTCTCCAGCCTTTATTCGAGTTCCCCGGGGCCTGCGCCGGCTGTGGCGAAACGCCTTATCTCAGATTGCTCAGCCAACTGTTCGGCGATCGCCTGCAAATCGCCAATGCCACCGGTTGCTCTTCTATTTATGGCGGCAACCTGCCGGTTACGCCCTGGACCAAGAATCACGAAGGGCGCGGCCCGGCGTGGTCCAACTCGTTGTTTGAAGACAACGCCGAATTCGGCCTCGGCTACCGGCTGGCGGCAGACCAGCACGTGGCCCTGGCCTTGCGCCGGGTCGCTGAGCTGGCCCCGTTGATTGGCGAGGACCTGGCCGAGGCCATCACCCACGCGCCACAGATTCAGGAGTCGGACATTCGCACTCAACGCGAGCGTGTCGCCGAACTCAAGGTCAAGCTGCTCAAGCTTGAGAGTAGCGACGAGCGCGCCGCCGACCTGCTATCGGTGATCGACCATCTGGTACGCCGCAGTATCTGGCTGGTGGGCGGCGATGGCTGGGCGTACGACATCGGCTATGGCGGGCTGGACCATGTATTGGCCCAAGGGCGCAACGTCAATGTGCTGGTGCTCGATACCGAGGTGTACTCCAACACTGGCGGCCAATCGTCCAAGGCCACGCCACTGGCAGCAGTGGCGAAATTCGCCACTGCCGGCAAACGTGTACCGCGCAAAGACCTGGCCATGCTGGCGATTGCCTACGGCAATATCTATGTCGCGCAAATCGCCATGGGCGCCAATCCGCAGCATGCCTTGCAGGCATTCCGTGAAGCAGAAGCCTATGACGGCCCTTCGCTGATCCTTGCCTACAGCCACTGCATCGCCCACGGTATCGACATGCGCCAGGGCATGCATCAGCAGGAACTGGCCGCCGCCAGCGGCTACTGGCCGCTGTTTCGCTACAACCCGCAAATGCGCCAGGTCGGGGCCAACCCGTTCCAGCTGGACTCGCCACGCCCGACCATCACCCTCAAGGACTATGCGTACAACGAAACACGCTACAGTTCCCTGGCCGGGACCGATGCCAAGACGGCCGTCGACTTGCTCGATGCAGCCCAGCGTTGGGTCGATGAAAAGTATCGCCAGTACGAAGACCTCGCCGCCCGCGATGGCAGCCGTTTCTGGTCGCATACGCCGATTGAACCTGTGACGGTAGCTCCAGAGTAGTCAGGCTTGGCGTCGTAACATAACGCGTTGCTCGCCAGGCGGCCCCAACAGGCTGCCCGGCGCTGCTTCTGCCAACAGACTGCGTATTCAGAAGCCAGGATCAAGACCATGACCAGTTCCACGCCTATCAAGCCCGACGATCTGGAACGCCTGCACAGCCGCACCTTCGAGGAAATTGCCATCGGTGAGTCCGCATCGCTGGCGCGCACCCTGACAGCCGAAGATATCCAGTTGTTCGCCCTGGTTTCAGGGGACATCAACCCGCTGTACGTCGACCCACACTTCGCCGCCTCCACCCCCTTCAACACGGTGTTCGCCCCTGGCATGTGGGGCGGCGCGCTGATTTCGGCGTTGATCGGCACACATCTGCCGGGGCCGGGTTCGGTGTCGCTGGGGCAAACCCTCAAATTCCTCGGCCCGGTACACATCGATGACACCCTGACGGTCTCGGTCACCGTCACCGCCAGGGACGAGGCACGGCAACTGCTGACCCTGGCCTGCAGCGGCACCAACCAGCATGGCGACGTGGTGCTGGAAGGCGAGTCACTGGTGCATGCCGCCAGCGAGCACATCGACGTGCACCGGGTCAGCCTGCCCGGCGTCGAACTGCATCACAACGCGGACACCCTGAGCCGGCTGTTACACGCCTGTCAGACGCTGGAACCGATCCGTGTCGCGGTGGTACATCCCTGCGATGAGGTGAGTTTCGAGGCCGCCCTGGATGCTCGCGATGCCGGGTTGATCGTGCCGGTGCTGATCGGCCCGCGCAGCAAACTCCAAGCCCTGGCGGCAAAAGGCGGTCACGAACTGTCCGGGCTGATCATCGACGATGTTCCGCATAGTCATGCCGCCGCCCAGCGTGGCGCGGAGCTGGCCAGGGATGGAGAGGTCGAAGCCTTGATGAAAGGCAGCCTGCACACCGACGAACTGATGTCCGCGATCGTTCCTTCTGCCGCACAACTGCGGACCAAACGACGCATCACCCACTGCTTCGTGATGCAGACGCCGTTTTATCCACGGCCATTCATCATCACCGACGCGGCCATTAATATCGTGCCGACCCTGGTGGATAAACTCGACATCGTGCGCAATGCCATCGACCTGGCGCATATCCTCGGCGTCAGCAATCCGTATGTGGCGATACTCGCGGCCGTGGAGACGGTCAACCCCAGCATGCCCGCGACCCTCGATGCGGCGGCGCTGTGCAAAATGGCGGATCGCGGGCAAATCACCGGTGCCGTGCTGGACGGGCCACTGGCGTTCGACAACGCCATCTCGGCGGCGGCCGCACGGACCAAGGGCATTGACTCGCCGGTGTCAGGCAAGGCCGACATTCTGGTGGTGCCCGACCTGGAAAGCGGCAATATGCTGGCCAAACAATTGGAATACCTGGGCGGCGCTTCCAGCGCCGGTATCGTGCTCGGCGCCAAAGTGCCGATTGTCCTGACCAGCCGCGCCGACTCCCGGCAGGCGCGTATCGCCTCCTGTGCCATCGCCAAGCTGATCGCTCATCACTATCGGGTAACGCCACCATGAATGAAGCGGATAAAGGCCAGGTGATTCTGATCCTCAATGCCGGCTCGTCGAGCATCAAGTTCGCCCTGTTCGATGCCGCCGCCACCCCTCTGTCACGCATACCGTTATGGCGTGGCAAGGTCGATGGCATTACCGGACCGAAACCGCTGATCAGTGAGGACGGCGGCGGTGATCAGCCGCTGCCCCTTGATGCCAGCCAGCCCTATCACGATGCGCTGGAACACATTCGTGATCGGGTTCGCCAGCAATTGGCAGGCCGTACCCTCAGAGCGATCGGCCATCGGGTGGTTCACGGCGGGATCAAGTACTCACAACCGGTACTGATCGACGCCCAGGTGCTGGAAGACCTGAAAAGTTATATTCCCCTGGCGCCACTGCACCAACCGTTCGCCCTGGAAGCCATCGAAATTCTCCTGCAGACCCGTCCTGAACTGCCGCAGGTGGTGTGTTTCGATACCGGCTTCCACCATACACTGCCGGACGTCGAAAAAATCTTGCCGCTGCCTTGGGCGGCCTGGGAAAACGGCTTGCGCCGTTATGGCTTTCACGGCCTGTCCTATGGCTATCAATCCATTGCATTGCGCGAACGCTACGCTGAGCGGGCGACCGGCCGCACACTGGTCGCCCACTTGGGCAGCGGTGCCAGCCTGTGTGCCATGCGCGACTTGAAAAGCGTCGCCACGACCATGGGCTTCTCGGCGCTGGACGGTTTGATGATGGGCACGCGCAGCGGGGCCATGGACCCCGGCGCGGTGATTTTCCTCATGGAAATATGGAAGCTGAGCCTGGAAAAAGTCAGCCATATCCTTTACCACGAGTCAGGCCTGCTGGGGGTTTCCGGGATTTCCAGCGACCCGCGCGAATTGCTTGAAGTTGAAGCCGATGAACCCCGCGCTGCCATGGCACTGGCCTTGTACATGCGCCGATTCCTGCACGAAGCCGGCGCGCTGGTCGCGACCCTGGGCGGCCTCGACATGCTGGTGTTCACTGCGGGCGTCGGCGAACACAACGCGACCATTCGCAGCCGCATGTGCGCAGGCCTGCAGTATCTGGGCATCGAACTGGATGAAGCGGCCAACCAGGCCAACGCAGCGGTGATTTCGAGCCCGACCAGCCGGGTCACCGTGGTGGTCGAGCCCACCAACGAAGAGTGGGTCTGCGCGCAGGATGCCTGGCATCTGACCCGCTGACTGACCGTTCGCGCCTCATCACTGCGATGAGGCGCGACAACGCACACGCGTTACACCCGCGGCATGCGCAAAACAGGCATGCGCAAAACAGAGTTCCTCAAAACAGCAAAACTGTGCGACGACTCACGATTCACCCGCCTGCCAGTCGTCCGGGATTACCGCAATGACGTCAATTTCCATCAACCACTCTGGCTGCCCGAGCCCCGAAATCACCAGCCCGGTGGAGATCGGAAAGACCCCCTTCAGCCATTTTCCGACTTCGCGGTACACCGGCTCACGGTAGCGCGGGTCAATGATGTAGGTGGTGGTTTTAACAATGTGCGACAGATCGGAACCCGCCTCTTCAAGCAGTTGCTTGACGTTTTTCATGGCCTGTTCCGCTTGAGCTTGCGGATTACCGAGACCGACCAGGTTACCTTCAAAGTCAGTGCCGATCTGGCCTCTGACATAGACCGTATTACCGGCCCGCACGGCCTGACAGAGATCGTTATCCAGCGATTGATTGGGATACGTCTCTTTGGTGTTGAACATGCGAATGCGTGTATGCGTGGGCTTTGCCATGAACCGCTCCGGGATGAAAGTAATAATGCGCCGCACAATGGATACGGCGCTGAACGTCAGGCACTCAGGGCTGATTGGTTCGCCTGGGGGACGGCCGTAGCGGCCTGCGCCGGATGCTGATCACCCGCGCGGTAGGTCAGGTAGTGGCGCTGGATCGCGATTTGGTCAGCAATGTATTTTGCGTCATGCCACACGCCCCAGATAAACGACGACCCACGGCGCGACTGCCATGGCAGGCCCAGGAAGTAGATGCCTGGCTCTGTGGAGACGCCCCGTTGATGTTGCGGTTTGCCGTTGGCATCCAGCGCATCGACCTTCAACCAGCTGTAGTCGGTCGCAAAGCCGGTCGCCCAGATAATGGTGGTGATACCGGCTTTGGCCAGATCGAGTTCAAGGATGGGCTTGGTCACACACGCGGCATCGGGGAAAACCTGACGTGCCTGGGGATCGGCCGGCAGGTCAAGGCCATTACGCGCAACATAAGCGTCAGCCGCATCGAGCAATGATCGGTTGTTCTCGTCGCCACGATTGAGATTGTCGACCAGGTCAGCCTGAAAGGTGGCGACGCCGTTCTTGAAAGATTGGGTCGAGCCCACCAGATTCAGGCCACGCTGAGCCAACTCACGGAAATCGACTGTACGCCCGCCATGAGCGCCGCTGACCGCGATAGTCACGTGCTCACGCCCGGGCTTCATCGCGACCGCATCCCACTCGCCCAGAACCCCCAACCACCAGCAGAAATCACGGTTGCGGTACGCGCGCGGAGGACGGTCATGCTGGCCCACCGAGAGATAGACGGTCCTGCCTGCGCGTTGCAATTCGTCCGCAATCTGGGTGCCTGAAGAGCCTGCGCCGACGACCAATACCGCACCGGCGGGCAGCGCTTCGGGATTGCGATAATGTGCCGAATGCAGCTGATTCAGGCTGGGCTCTTGGGGCGCAATAGCCGGAATAACCGGAATTTGAAATGCCCCGGTCGCGACCACGACACGTTGCGCCCGGATAACGCCTTCAGACGTATCGACCGTAAAGCCAGGGCGGCCGACATTGCGCACCACCTGCTTGACCTCCACCCCCGTACGAATAGGTGCGCTGATCTTTTCGGCATAGGCCTCGAAGTAATCCGCCACTTGCTCCTTGGGCGCAAAGCTATCGGGATTGAGCCCGTCGAATTCAAGACCCGGAAAACGATCGTGCCAGGCGGGGCCGTTGGCCACGAGCGAATCCCAGCGGCAGGTACGCCAGGCTTGCGCGATGCTGTTGCGCTCCAGCACGAGGTGCGGGACACCCAGACGCCCCAGGTGCTCGCTCATGGCGACGCCTGCCTGGCCGGCGCCCACAACAAGCGTATCTATCTCAACAATTGCAGCGGTCATACCTGTTTCCTTCTCGAAGGCGGGAGTCCGCGCATTCTGTTCAGATACAGGCAATAGCGAAATTAGGTTTTTTGTCGTCGCAAAGCAGGAAAAAACTAGGGGTCCGAAAATCCGCCGCTAAGCCGCCGGATTGGCCAGCATTCCGTGGCACATCAGGTCGAGAACCCGGCGCATATGCTGAGCATGGGCGGCACGATCAGGCTCCGCTTCGGTCGCCAAACGGATAAACGCCACATTGGCGTACTGATTAAACAGTGTGGCGGCCGTGTCGATATCGAGATCGTTGCGCACTTTGCCCAAACGCTGAAAGTGCAGCAGGAGCGCCTTGGTTTCCTCGATAACCGCAGCATTCCATGGCTGCAAGGCACTGGATAACTCACCGGTCAAGAGAAAAGGCGCCAGCTCACGCCAAAGGGAAGCCGGCATGGCTTGCAACTGGTAGTGCGTCATCAGCCCTTCCAGGCTACACAGGGCCTCAAGGGGATCGCTGTGTTCATCCAGGCGCGCACGCGCCTCTCTCATGGCCTTTTGGTCGGGCGCCTTGAGCAAGGCCATGAGAATTTCCTGTTTGCCACCAAAGTAATTCACCACCGTTGGCGCGGAGACACCGGCCTGGGTGGCGATTTGATCCAGGGTGGTGGCAACAAAACCATGGCTTTTGAACATCGTCAGCGCCGCCTCGGCAATCTGCTGTCGACGCTGTTCCTTCTGCCGTGCCCTGAGCCCCGTCATATCGCCTCTGATGTGCAGTGTGATGGCCGACAGCGTACAAAATTTACTTTCCATGGCAAAATATTTTCTTTACAAAAATATTTTTAAGTGACAAATATTACTGCACAAATCCCCTCCCTGGAGCCAGTCCATGCCATCCGATTTCGCCCCCGTGCGCCCCACAAGTGAGTATCAGGCGTCCGACGCCGCGCACCATATTCACGCCTTTGTCGATCAGAAAGCGCTCAATGAAGAAGGGCCACGGGTGATGGTTGGCGGTGACCGCCTGACCCTGTGGGATAACGATGGCAAGCGATATCTGGATGGTATGTCAGGGCTTTGGTGTACCAATCTGGGCTATGGCCGCAAAGACCTGGCAGCGGCGGCCTACGCTCAACTGGAGCAACTGCCTTACTACAATATGTTCTTCCATACCACTCATCCGGCCGTGATCGAATTATCGGAGCTGCTGTTCAGCCTGCTGCCGGCCCATTACAGCCACGCGATCTATACCAACTCAGGGTCCGAGGCCAATGAGGTGCTGATCCGCACCGTCCGCAAATTCTGGCAAGTGATGGGTAAGCCCGAAAAGAAAATCATGATCGGCCGCTGGAACGGTTACCACGGCTCCACCTTGGCAGCCACGGCGCTGGGCGGCATGAAATTCATGCATGAAATGGGTGGCACGATCCCCGACGTTGCCCATATCGATGAGCCGTACTGGTTTGCCCACGAGGGCGATCTGAGCCCCGAGGCCTTCGGGTTGCGAGCCGCTCGCCAGCTGGAAGAAAAAATCCTCGAACTGGGCGCCGACAACGTGGCCGCTTTCGTGGCCGAACCCTTCCAGGGCGCCGGCGGCATGATCATTCCTCCGGCGACGTACTGGCCTGAAATTCAGCGCATCTGCCGCCAATACGATGTGCTGCTGTGCGCTGACGAAGTCATCGGCGGTTTTGGCCGGACCGGCGAATGGTTCGCCCACCAGGCATTCGGTTTTGAGCCCGACACCTTGTCGATCGCCAAGGGGCTGACATCAGGCTATATCCCGATGGGCGGGCTCATCCTGTCGCGACGCATGGCCGAGGCATTGGTGGAAAAAGGCGGCGTGTTTGCCCACGGGTTAACCTATTCCGGCCATCCGGTGGCGGCGGCGGTCGCCATTGCCAACCTGAAAGCCCTGCGCGATGAAGGTGTGGTGCAGCAAGTCAAAGACGATACCGGACCCTATCTGCAAAATTGCCTGCGCGAGGTGTTCGGCAATCATCCACTGGTCGGTGAAATCCAGGGCGTCGGCTTGGTCGCGGCCCTGCAATTTGCAGAGGACAAGGCTACGCGCAAGCGCTTCAGCAATGAAAACGATATCGCCTGGCGCTGCCGCACCATCGGCTTTGAGGAGGGCGTGATCATTCGCTCGACCCTGGGCCGAATGATCATGGCGCCCGCACTGATCGCGACACGCGCGGAGCTGGACCAACTGGTCGAGAAGACGCGCATCGCCGTGGACCGTACCGCGCGCGAATACGGGCGCTTGTAACCACTAGTGTCCTGTCTGCGAAATAAGCTGTTCCATTTTGACGGCACCTGTGGCTGCCCGACTGCGTTGCCGAACAACCACAGGCACTTGTCAAAAAGACACGTATTTCGAAGACAGGACACTAGCAATCTTTTAGATAAGCAAGGGCTATAAAAAACCTCGTTTCGTTGGCTGCTGCCCATGGACAGAATGCAGCCATTGCCCATCTGAATGTTGGTGGGCGCGCATGCGCGCCAGCTGACAGGCAGATGCCGAGTCTGGACGAAACAGGATCATCACCATGACATTTTCAATCGTTGGCCGGTGCGCCGAAACAGGTCAGCTGGGTATTGCCATTAGCTCATCCAGCATCGCCGTCGGCGCCCGCTGTCCATGGCTGCGCCCCGGCGTAGGTGCTGTCGCGACGCAAAACATCACGCTCCCCGCCCTTGGCCCACAGGTTCTGGAACAGCTGGAGCTCGGCTGCCTGCCCGCCGAAGCCATCGACAAGGCACTGACCCGCAACGGCTACAGCCAGTTTCGCCAGCTGACGGCCATCGACCATCTGGGTAATACCGCCCACTTCAGTGGTGCCAATACCTTGGGCTGCCACCACGCGTTAGCGGGTGAGCAGTGCGTCGCCGCCGGCAACATGCTGGCCGATCCTGCCGTCATCGAAAGCCTGGTCCACACGTTCGAGAACAGTGGCGGCCAACTGGCCGACCGCCTGATTGCCGCGCTGCAAGCGGCAGTCGCGGCGGGTGGCGAAGCAGGACCGGTTCATTCTGCGGCCATGGTGGTGGTCGGCGAACTGACCTGGCCCATCATTGACCTGCGGGTTGACTGGGCCGACGAAGACCCTATCGGCCAGTTGGCCAGGCTGTGGACCGACTACCGGCCGCAAGTCCAGGACTACCTGACCCGCGCGCTCGACCCTACCAAAGCTCCCGGCTATGGCGTCCCCGGTGATGACCGATGAGTAATATCCGCAGCCTGTTGACGTCGCTGATCGCCTTCGACACCACGAGCCGCGAGTCCAACCTGCAACTCATCGAATTTGTCCGCGATTATCTGAACCAATGGGCTGTGCCTTGTGAGTTGATCTTCAATGCCGATGGCAGCAAAGCCAACCTGTTCGCCACACTGGGACCCGATGATCGACCGGGCATCGTGCTGTCGGGCCACACCGATGTGGTTCCCGTGGACGGGCAGCCCTGGTCGGTAAAGCCATTCGAGCTGAGCGAAAAAGACGGCAAGCTGTACGGTCGCGGGACCGCCGATATGAAGGGCTATATCGCCTGCGTTCTGGCGGCTGTTCCCGGTTTGTTGGCCGAACCCTTGCGGATGCCTGTCCACATCGCCCTCTCTTACGATGAAGAGGTCGGCTGCCTGGGCGTGCGCGCCCTGATCGCCAATCTGGAGCTGCGTGAGCACAAACCGCTGCTCTGCATGATTGGTGAGCCTACCGAGCTAAAACCGGTGCTGGGCCATAAGGGAAAGCTGGCCATGCGTTGCGACGTCCACGGTGCGGCCTGTCATTCCGCCTACAGCCCACAGGGCGTCAACGCAATTGAATATGCCGCCGAACTGATTGGCGAGTTAGGCCGTATCGGCATGAGCCTGCGGTCACCGCAGCGCCATGATCCGCGCTTTGATCCGCCCTTTACTACCGTGCAGACGGGGGTGATCAGCGGAGGCAAGGCACTCAATATCGTGCCTGCCGATTGTCGCTTCGATTTCGAAGTGCGCACCCTGCCCAACCACGATCCGTACGAGGTCGCACAGCAACTGCAGCAGTATGCCGTGCAGCAGGTGTTGCCGCGGATGCAGGCCATTGATGCCGGCAGCCGTATCAGCTTTTCCGAGCTGTCGGCCTACCCGGGCCTGGCAACGGATGCACATAGCCAGGCCGCGCAATTGATCGCCCGGTTATGCGGCTCAAGCGCGTTCACCACGGTCGCGTTCGGCACCGAGGGCGGCCTGTTCGACGCGGCAGGTATTCCCACCGTTGTCTGCGGCCCTGGCAGCATGGACCAAGGCCACAAGCCGGATGAGTTTATTGCCTTGGACCAGCTCGAAAAATGCGCTGCGATGCTCGAGCGACTGACCTTATACCTGCGCCACTGATGCCGTGGCGTCCTCTTTGGGCGCCAACACGTCACGACAATGATCGATAAATAACTGCGTCGGCTTCGTCAGTTGCGAGCGACGCAGCCATGCGGCCGAGAGGCCAGAACCGGTCACCACTTCTGCCAAGGGCACGCAGACGACTTTCTGGCCGTCATAGGTGTAGGGCGAATGCGGCCGGGTCACCAGAATAGAGAAACCAAAGCCGCGCCCCACCATGCCCCTGACCATCTCGATAGACGGCGAGCTAAACAGAATGTGCGGCGTCAGGCCCTGCTCTTCAAAGATGCTCACGAAATACGTACGGCTGGGCTGAACGTCGAGCAAGACCATCGGCTCCAGGACCAGATCATTCAATGACACCTTGGCCTGGTGCGCAAAGCGATGGCCCTCCGGCAACAAGGCGTAAGGTTGCTGGGGAGCCATCAAGGGCGCCGTGTCAATGGTGCTATCCAGATCATGCTCATAGAGGATGGCAAGGTCGATACTGCCCGACGTCAACGCATGCACCAGCTCTTGTTGTTCACCATCGCGGATACGCACTTCAACCCCCGGCCAGCGGTCGCGAAAGCCGGCAATCAGACGCGGCAAATAGAGCGGTGCTACGGTTTCGAAGCAGCCGATATCAATCTGCCCGGCCACCACATCGTTATCCGCCAAGGCGTTCTGCTCGAACTCATGGGCGACGCGTAGCAGTTCCTGGGCCTTACGATAAAAGCGCGCGCCACTGGGCGTCAGCGAGACACCTTGGGCGTGATGACGAATGAACAACTGCACCGCGAAACTTTCCTCGAGGTGCTTGATGGCGGTGGAAACGGAAGGCTGCGCAATGTAGAGCTTGCGCGACGCCTCAGCGACACTGCCGCACTCCACTGTGGTGACGAAATACTTGAGCTGTCGCAAATTATAGGCGGCCATGACTTCCTCAGAGTTAGCGGCATGAGCGCATTACAACGGTGCAAGGAACCGCTTCGCTGCCGCCGGTATGCCATGCAAATAGCGTGTCGAATTGGCTGGATGAGCACGCAAATCTTGCGCTTCTTAAGCGTTCGATAGGGAACGCAGCCCGCTTCAATCATTACGCCGACCGCAAAACCCCCGACATTAGCCGATGGCGCCTGCCATTGCGGCATGCGCCAGCGGCAGCCTGAAACCGGGAATCATTGTGCAAGTTTCACCGGGCAGGAGAAACGAGCAATTTCTTGGCATCTGAGATTAAAAAAACTAACCAGCAACGCACCAATCAAGTGCAGGGCTGCCGAGTTTTTTTATCGATAAAGAAGATATTTTTACTATTTTCCCCTCCCCGGCGCTTGCTCCACTATCGGTTCAATTACCCATAGACCTAGAAGCTATCGGAGCGTGCAGTGACTGACTTCAACTCGTGGCGCCACTTGGCAGCGCAGCAGGCCTTCCCCCATACCGCCAGCATTGACGGACGTGCCTACACAGCCCTGAGCGGTGCAACCTTCGCCGTGATCAACCCGGCGACCAATACCCTGCTGGCTGAGGTCAGCGCGTGCTCGGACGCCGACGTTGACCATGCTGTACGCGTGGCCCGTAACAGCTATGAACAGGGTCCATGGGCACGGATGCAGCCCAAGGAACGCAAGGCGGTGCTACTGCGCCTGAGCCAATTGATCCTGGACCATCGGCAAGAGCTGGCCTTGCTGGACTCGCTGAGCATGGGCAAGCCGGTCATGGATGCCTACAACATTGACGTGCCAGGGGCTGCACATGTCTTCGCCTGGTACGCGGAAAGCCTGGATAAACTTTACGATCAGGTCGCCCCTACCGGGCCGGGTACGCTGGCGACAATCACCCGCGTGCCCCTGGGCGTGATCGCTGCGGTAGTGCCGTGGAATTTCCCGCTCGACATGGCGGCGTGGAAGCTCGCGCCCGCCCTGGCAGCCGGTAACAGCGTGATCCTCAAACCCGCCGAGCAATCGCCCTTCTCCGCCCTGCGCCTGGCTGAGCTGGCCCTTGAGGCAGGCGTACCCGGCGGCGTATTCAACGTGGTGAC
>Ga0302262_10000584_pt1 | contig 15353 bp, 12 predicted proteins | sample II_Fen_E3_4_FD_194557 | JGI IMG/M metagenome (GOLD analysis project Ga0302262, IMG submission 194557) | Peat permafrost microbial communities from Stordalen Mire near Abisko, Sweden - II_Fen_E3_4 | ecosystem: Environmental > Terrestrial > Soil > Wetlands > Permafrost | place: Sweden: Abisko...
CTCGCGGTCGATGGCCTTGTTCAATGCCTGACGCAGCGCCAGTTCGGTGTACAACGGGCTCTTCTCATTGGGCGCCAGGACAAACACCACGCCGGGATTGGCCCTGGTCAGCAGCGGCAGTTTCCGGGCTTCCAGGGTTTGCTCATTTTGTGGCACCACACCGGTGTCGACATCGATCTGCCCGGACACCAGGCTGCCCAGGCGCACGCCTGACTCGGGGATGATCAGGAAATCGATGCCGTCGAGCCACGCCTTGCCCGCATGGCCAGCCAGCGAGGATGCCCAGGCGTAGTCATCGCGGCGGGTCAGTTGCACCTGCTGGTTATGCACGAATGATTTGATCTTGAACGCACCGCTGCCAATCAACTGGCCCTGACAGCGATCCGCCGCCGACAGCGCCAGGGTTGCCGGCGCCAACAGGCCCAGGCTCATGGTCGAGGTGGCTTGCAGGAATTGCGCGTTGGGTTGCTGGAACTCGATGACGACGGTGCGGCTGTCCGGTGCTTCGACGCCTTTCAGGCCGTCCAGATACGTCGATGCCAGGGGGGCACGGGCGCCCAAGACGAGAATCTGTTCAATGTTGGCTTTTACCGCAGCGGCATCCAGCGCTGTGCCGTCGCTGAAGCGCACGCCGTCGCGCAGGTGAAAGGTAAAGCGCCGGGATTGCGGGTCGACTTCCCACGACGTCGCCAGCCACGGCACGATGGCACCGGTTTGCGGGTCCTGGTCGGTCAGTGAATCGACCACCTGACGCCCGACATTCAGGGCCGTGTTGTTGCCCGCCTGTTGCGGATCGATGCAATTGGGGTCGCCGTCGAGGGCGACCTTGAGTATGCCGCCAGCCGTCGGGGCCGAAGTTTTTGCGACCGTGGCGGGATCAGAGTGGTCGCCACAGGCTGTGAGCAGCGCCATGGCAAAGGGCAAGAGCAAGGCAGATTTTGATTTCATAAGGCAGAACGCTATCCCGTCGAATACAGACAAAACTCATACATAAAACCCGTAGGAGCGGCTTTAGCCGCGAAGCTTTTCGCGGCTAAAGCCGCTCCTACCGCGAACGTCACCCGTCAAACAGTTGCAGCATGCCGATTCGGGATATACGGCAGCCCGAGGTTTTCACGCAGGGTGTCGCCCTGATACTCGTGGCGGAACAGCCCGCGACGTTGCAGCTCGGGCACCACGCCATCGGCAAAGTCACTGATGCCCTCATGCAAGCCGGAAAACATCACATTGAAACCGTCGGCGGCGTCTTGCTCGAACCACTCCTGGAAATCATCGGCGATGCTCTGCGGCGTTCCAATGAGGATGCGATGGCCGCCAGCAGTGAGCTTGTTGAATAGCTCGCGTACCGTCGGCCGCTCGCGGCGAATCAGCTCGAACACCAGTTTCTGCCGGCTCTTGTGGGTGTTGGTGTCGAAGGTCTCCGGCGGTAGCGGCACCACCTCATCGAACGGCAACTCCGACAGGTCAAAGCCCAAACTGGTAAAACGCGAGATGGTGCGCAGGAACGTGCTCGGGTCGAGCAGCTCCTGCTGTCGGTCGTACTTGGCCTGTGCCTCGGCCAGGGTGCGGCCGACCACGGTGGAGACACCGGGCAGGATTTTCACATGCTCAGGATTGCGTCCCAGGGCGGCAGCCTGCTGCTTGATTTCGGCATAGAACTGACGGCCCTGCTCGACCGTGTGCTGGGCGGTGAAGATCAACTCCCCGGCCCTGGCCGCCAAGGCTCGACCGGCATCCGACGAGCCCGCCTGCGCCACCACCGGATAGCCCTGCACTGGCCGCGCAGCATTTAAAGGCCCTTTTACCTGGAAGTGTTTGCCGTGGTGATTGAGCACGTGCATTTTTTCGGTATCCAGCCAGATGCCGGACGCCTTGTCCTGCACGAAGGCATCGTCCTGCCAGCTGTCCCACAGCCCGGTGACTACGTCATAGAACTCTTCGGCGCGCTCATAGCGGTTGGCGTGCAACACGTGGGTATCAAGGTTGAAATTCTCGCCGCCGCCCAGGGACGTCACCAGGTTCCAACCGGCGCGACCGCCGCTCAAATGGTCGATATTGGCGAACTTGCGCGCAATGTTGTACGGCTCGTTGTAGGTGGTGCTGGCGGTGGCGATCAGGCCGATGTGCTGGGTCACCAGGGCCAGCGCGGGCAGCAGTACCAGCGGGTCCCAGCGCACGCTGTTGGGACCACGGGCGAGGGCTTCGAGGTCCAGCTCGATATTCACCGTGTCATTGAAAAACAGCGCGTGGAAACGCGCGGCCTCAAGGATTTCGGCGATGCGCCGGTAGTGACCGAAATCCTGAAACGAGTCGGCCGCCGCCGACGGATGCCGCCAGTTGGAGCCCATGATCCCGGCGCTGGGGATGAATGCGCCGAGGAGGATTTGTCTGTTTGCCTTAGTCATGACCGGATCCTTTAGAAGTTGTACGTCAGGCGCGTGTACCAAAAGCCGCCATAGGGATCGAACGGCGAAATGGCGCCGAATTTCGGGAAGCCGTTAACGTCCCCAGCGGGATAGCCGTTGTTGTCGGCGTGGACGTTGAACAGGTTGTTGGCGCCGACGGCGACACCGAGGCTGTCGGTGACGGCGTAGGCCACTTCCAGGTCGGTAATCCACTTGGCGCCATAGGTCACGTCATAGGCCGGGTTGGCGTCGCGGGCGGTGACCTTGTCATAGCGATTGACCGACGCGTTGATGTCGAACTTGTCGATCTTCCAGTTGCTGCTGAGGATCAGCTTGGTCTTGGGGTTGGCCACGGTCAGGTAACCCTGGGCCACGCGGTCGAACAGCACCAGGTTGCTACCGACGGCGCTCAGCGCGGCCGGAGTCGCCTTGATGCTGTCCAGATCGGTCTTGTTGTAGTTGAACGCCACGCCGTACTTGACGCTGCCATAACGCCCGTAATCGACCTTGTAGTCGGTGACCAGATCGACGCCACGGGTAGTGGTGTCAGCGGCATTGGTGAAGTATTTGAGCTGATAGCCCGGCCGGAACCCCTGCTGTTGCAGGATCTGGTTGACCCCGGCGCCAGACAGGAAACCGGTCAGGCCGATGCGGTCCTTGATCTCGATCTGGTAGGCATCGAGGGTGACGTTGGCCTGTGGCAGCGGCTTGTAGGTAAAGCCGACACTGATATTGCGCGACTTCTCGGGCTTGAGGGCTTCGGCACCGAGGGCCTTGGCCAGCGCCGAATCCACGCGCACAGTCTTGGCTTCGACGAACTGCGCGACACCATTGACCGTGGTGTACTGGTTGGAGGTCTGGGCATAAGTGGATTGCGACAGCGACGGCGCGCGAAAGCCATTGCTGAGGGTGCCGCGAATGGCGAAATCCGGGGTGAAGTCATAGCGCGCCGAAAACTTGCCGCTGCGGGTGTCACCGGAATCGTCGTCGTATTTTTCAAAGCGACCGGCCACGCCAAGCCAGAGTTTTTCGGTTGGGTTGAACCCCACGTCGACGTAGCTGGCGTAGCTGTTGCGGCTGTTTTGCCCGGCGTCGTCGGGGGTCAGGGTAATTGCGCCCTGGGCACCCACGGCGGCAGGTTGGCCGCGCAGTGGCCCGCTCGGATAGATATAGCCGCCGTTGATATAGGACAGATAGTCATTCGACTCGGTCTTGTAACGCTCGTGGCGCAGCTCACCGCCCCATGACACTTGCAGCGGTTTGCTCAGGCCGACATCGAACGCCCGGGTCAGGTCCAGGTTGTTGGTCCACTGGTCGAAGGTATTGGTATAGGTATCGAAGTGCGTCGGGCTGGTCGGCCCCAACGAGGCGTTCAGGGTTTCATCGGCACCGGCCTGGCCCTTGTCGCGGCCGAAGGTCGAACTCAGGTCCCAGTTCCAACCCGCCAGCAGGCCCTTGGCCCCGGCGGCCAACTGATAGTCGACCTCTTCCAGGGTATAGAACGGCGCGGTGCCATCCGGGTAGATGGCCGGAATGATATTGGTCGAGTTGGGCCGGCGGAAGTTCTGCCCGCCTCGGGCGTCGCGCTTGCTCAGGGTCGAGAAGGAATAGAAGGTCACGTCATCATTGATTGGCGCCTCGGCGTTGTAGCCGACGTTGATCGCCTTGATTTTCGGCAGACCGTTTTTTTGCACCTGCTTGTCCGCCGTGGCCTCCCGCGGGTCCGGCGATCCGTCAGCCTGGGGGTAGTAGAACGAGCCGGTGGCATCGCGGGCACGTACGGCAGTCTGCTGCGACTTGGCATCCAGGGACAGGTTGAAGAAACCGTCGTTGGGCAAGGCGAAGCCTTTGTTCAGGGTCTGGCGAAGGGTGCCGCCGTCGCCGTCGCGGTAGTACTCGCCATATTGCGTGCTGGCCGAACCACCATGGTCGTTTTGCTTGAGGATGATATTGATTACCCCGGCGATGGCGTCCGAGCCGTATTGCGCCGAAGCCCCGTCGCGCAGCACTTCGATATGGTCGATGGCGCTGATCGGGATCATGTCCAGATCCACCGGGTTGGTGCCATAGGCGGCCGTCGAATCGAGGTTGATCACCGCACTGTTGTGGCGGCGCTTGCCGTTGACCAGTACCAGCACGTTGGAGCCGTTGAGGCCGCGCAGGCTATAAGGCCGGGCGATGCTGTCGTTAGACGTACCGGACGGACGTTGGCTGAACGACGGCAGGACCTTCTCCAGCGCGCCGCGCAAGCTGCCGGAGCCGGTCTTTTCCAATTGTTGCGCGCTGATCACGTCAATCGGCGCCGGGCTGCTGGTCACGGTGCGAGCCTCGCTGCCGCGCGAACCAGTAACAATCACCGTATCCAGGGTTTCATTCGAATCGGCGGCATAAGCGGGCAACAGCGCATAACCGGCGAAAATCATCGGTGCCAAGGGCAAGGAAACGCGGTAAGGGAGTGATTTCATCGAGGATCAACTTTCCAGAATAGAGTTGAAGTCGTCACGCCAGAGCGGTCGTACAGCGACGGGCTGGCGGATCAACTGGTTGTCAAAAAAGGTGTCGGCGACTTGTTGCGCGGAGTCGATGGCCTGCTCGTTGATAGCGCCCAGCCGCACCGGCCGGGCGCGCTGTTGGAACTGTTGCAGGTACAGCTCGGCGGCAATGCCGGTCTGCTCCGTGCAGCGCTGAGCCCAGGCTTGTGGATGCTGGCTGACCCAGGCCCAAGTGGCCTTTTCCCGCAGCAGAAAATCGGCGAGCTGGCGGTGCTTCTCAGGGTCCCGTAAGGCGCCTTGAGTGGTGGCGATCAGGCTGTTGCCGACAAAACGACTGACATTTTCCAGACGCTTGCCGCCCTCCCGTGCCGCCTGCAACAGACTGATGCCGCCGCCGGTCAAGGCATCGACATGGCCGCTGCGAAAGGCGATCAGCGCGTCCTGCATGGGCATCGGCACCGCCTGGACGTCGGCCAGGGTCAGCCCGTGCTGGCGCAGCATGTCGAGCACGAAGTAATGGGTATTGGTGGCCCGTACATAGCTGATCCGCTTGCCCTTGAGATCGGCCACGCTGCGGATACCCGCGTCCTTGCGCACCACGATGCCGTTGTCATGCTCATCACCCGGCAACAGGCCGATCAGGGCAATCGGCACCTTGGCAATGGCTGCGAAAACGGGCGGAATCTCGCTCATCGACACGTAGTCCAGGCTGCCGCTGTTCAACGCCTCCAACACCAGGTTGCCGCCAGCAATGTCCACCCATTCCAGCGGATAAGGTGTGTCCGCCTGCCCGGCAAGGTCCATGAACGTCGCGGCAGAACCCTTGTAACGCCAGACGCGCAGCGGCTGCGCTTGTGCCTGCCCGGTAGCGGGCAGCAGCAAGGCACTGGCGGTCAATGTCGCGCAGTTGGCCAGCAGGCGGCGTCGGCTCAGGGATACCATCGTCAGTCAGTCCAGCAGGTCAGGTTGCTGGGTGACAATTTCGTCCCACAACGGTTGAAAGTTCAGCCAGCCAAACAGCTCGTTGCGCGCGCGGCTTTGCGGCGTGACGGGATCGACCTGGGGAACGATCGGTACACCGGCCGCCCGGGCCAGCAGATGGGAGCGGGCAATGTCTTCGGCGAGGATGAACTTCCAGGCCGCGCTTTCCACGGTCTCACCCACGGTCCAGACGCCGTGGTTCTGCCAGAACAGCAGGCTGTTATTGGCAAAGCTGTCGACAAAAGCGGCGGTGACCCGATCACGATCATTGTCCAGAGCACCGTTGGCGGTGCGCAGGTCGTGGCGCCGGAAAATCGCCTGATCATCGACAAAGGCCCCGGCTTCGGCGGTGATCGGGTCAAACAACTGACCGAGGGATGACCAGGTCCGGCCATAAAAACCATGCAGATGCGCGATACCTACCACCTCCGGCCGCGCCTGTTGCAGACCGTCGTGTAACTCCAGAGCGCTGGTGTTGAGCAAGCCATCGCCCTCCACCACTTGACCGTGACGGTCGACACGCAGCAGTTGCGACACGCTGATCTGGGAGAACGGCACCCCCAGCGGGTTGATCCAGTAGTGATCGGTTTCAATCGGGTCACGGGCGGTGAAATGGCCGGCCAGGCCGACTTCAAAGCCGTATCGGGCGAACAGCCGATAAGACGCGGCCAGCCGTTGCTTGCGATGCAGGCGCTCGGCGTGCAGGTCGGCATGCCGCGGTACGCCGTCCAGGGTCAGGCGATTGTTGCTATGGGGCAGGCTGAAAATACTTTTGGGGATCGGGCTGTGTTGACTCATGCCAGGAATACTCAGGCTGGTGCTCGTGTGGCCGAGCTATTTTTTGAGCGAGCGACAGCGCCAGGCTCAAGGCCGGGGGCAGTCGGATTCGCGGATAGAAGACTCGATAGCGATTACGGCGCGGGCTGGCCCGGCTAATCGATCGGCAGACAAGGCGTCAGGTGGTCATGGTCAGAATCCCTCGCATGGATGGTTACTCAGCTCACCTCCACCGTGCGAGGGGTCGGGTCGAGCACTCAGGCAACTGCGCGGATTAGCCGCACTGTCCTGCTTGGGTTAGAACATAAACGTAGAGAATCGGCCTGTGAAATTCTTTTGCGGACTAAGCTAATATTAAAATGAATAATTATATCTTTAACTTGTTATCTAAATTAATCATATAGCGGCACCAGCACCCAGCCATAGGACCCGGCTTGGTGAGCGTGGCAGCCGCCTTGGTGGCGATCGAGTGCGAAGCGCTCGCAATACGGCAGTGACTGAACCGACGTCATCGCCACAGCGGGGCGATCCGCCAATCCGGCTTCCACATTGAAAATATCAATCAAATTCAGTGGATTGCGTAAGCAAGCGAAGATTTTCCAGCGCCAGCACCTGACCGTTACCCAGCTGCCAGTCAAAGAAATCGGAAAAATCATCCCGGGCCAGAGCCCGCAGGGTCTTGGCCACGAAACCGTGGCCGACGAGCACCACGACCTGCCCCGCATAGACCTCGAGCAATGTCTGCAGACCGTGGCGCACGCGGGCAACGACCTCCTTGATCGACTCGCCGCCGTCAGGCCCGATATCCCACTGCCGTGTGATGTTCTGTACCCACAGCTGGGGATGCAATGCCTTGGCCTCGGCCTGTGTCAGCCCTTCGAACACGCCGACATTGCGCTCGCGAAACTCAACCATGATACGCACCGGCAGGTCGCGTCCCTGGTTCAGGTACGCTGCCGTTTGCCGGGTGCGTAGCAGCGGCGACGCGACGATCACGGCGATAGATGCGGGCAGTTGCACGGCAAGTGCCTGGGCCTGCTGCCGACCCCGCTCGGTAAGCCCGGGATCCAGCGAGCCCAGGTAGCGGCTTTCGATATTGGCCCAGGTTTCGCCGTGCCTGACGACATACAGATCCATGCCATTGACCTCCCTCGGGTCATTAAGAAGCCTTTAATCCCCACGCCCTTGCAACTCATGTCCATGGCTGCGCATCCACTGTGCCAGTGAGTCCAACGTCTCGCGCAGGGTCTTGCCCAATGCAGTGATCTGGTATTCCACCCGTGGCGGCACCTGCGCATACACCGTGCGAGTCACCAGGCCCCGCTGCTCGAACAAACGCAGTTGTCGGGTCAGTTCCTTCTGCGTGATCGGCGCCACGGCCCGCTGCAATTCGCTGAAGCGCACCGGCACATCCAGCACGATCAGCCGATAGAGAATCGGGATGGCCCACTTGCCCGAGATCAGGTTGACGAAGTCGAGCATCGGGCAGCCCGGTTCCTGAGCGACGGCGTTGGTAATGGCGTTCATATGCGTCCCTCAGTATGCAAAAGGTGCCTACTATGCAAAGGATACCAATGCTCTGACAATGGCTTTTCAACAACATTGAAGGAGGCAAGGCCATGTCACGGCTCAAGGACAAATATGCGCTGATTACCGGCGCAACCTCGGGGATTGGCCTGGAAACAGCCCGGCAATTTCTCGCCGAGGGCGCAACGGTTGCCATCACCGGGCGCAGCGAACAGGCATTGCAGGATGCCGCCGGGCAATTGGGGCAGCCGGTGGTGTTGATTCATAGCGACGCCGGTGATGTCGCTCAGCAGCGCAGCCTTGCCGCGCAACTTGGTCGGCAATGGCCGCGCCTGGATGTGCTGTTTGCCAACGCCGGCGATGTCACCCACCGCCCTCTGGAAGAGTGGGACGAAGCCAGTTGGGATCGCGTGCAACAGACCAATCTCAAAGGTCCGTTTTTCCTGATTCAGGCGCTATTGCCATTGCTGGCCAATCCCTCGTCGGTGATCCTCTGCGGCTCGGTCAGTGCCCGGATCGGCTTGGCCCAGAGCAGCGTCTATGCCGCGAGCAAGGCCGGCTTGCTGTCGCTGGCGCGAACTCTCTCGGGCGAGTTGATCGCCCGCGGCATTCGCGTCAATGGTCTGAGCCCCGGCCCGACCGAAACCGCCGCCCTCGGCAAGCTCGGCCTGCCACCGGCACAAGAGCAGGCTATGCGCGAAACCATTCGGCAACTGGTGCCCGTCGGCCGTCTGGGCACGCCATGGGAATTAGCCAAGGCGGCGGTGTTTCTGGCCTCGGACGAATCGACCTTCGTGGTTGGCACGGAGCTGCTGGTAGATGGTGGCGTGGGCAATATCTGAGCATCTATCTATCGATGGTGCTTGATCAGACAGCGCGGCAGCTCGCTGGACGACGGTGGCAGCAGTTTGGCAATGCGCTCCGCCGAACAGACCGCGACCTGGCTCAAGGCAAGGCCAAACCCCACCGCCGACAGCAACCGCGCATGGTCCCCGGCGATCCTGATAAGGAAGTTTTATTCTTAACAATAATTAAAAAGTAATTTTATATACCTATATTGAATGCTTTCAAATCGACAGATTGAGCACTTTACCGTCGTGGATGTTTTGTGCTGGCTGGCGCTTATTCACCACCAGTTCACCGACCTTGATCAGCAACGTGCGCGTGATATTGCGGCTTAGCCCCAATAGCTTGGCGGTATGCACCTGGTTGTAGTGGCAGAAGCGATAAGCCGAACGCAACAGTGCCTCTTCGACTTTTTCATGCAGCTCGCCGCCCTCCTCTTCAAATAACTTCTGGAATGCCAGCTGCAATAGCGCATCGGCGCTGAGGTCCTGATTGGCGGTGGAGTCCTGGCGGTCGATGCGCAAGTTGGACAGATGCAGGTCCTGCACACGGATCAGGTTATTGCGGCAGATCAGCAACGTGTGGTGGATGACGTTTTCCAGTTCGCGAATGTTGCCCGGCCATGCATAGCTGGCCAGTTTCTGCTGGGCCTCGGCATCCATCGTCACCTCGCCGTAGCCCAGGCGTCGGCTGTACTCGGCGATGAAATGGCGAATCAGCGGCAGGATATCGCCCGGGCGGTCGCGCAGCGGGCTGAGTTCCAGGCTGACCACGTTCAGCCGGTAATAAAGATCTTCGCGAAAATGCCCGGCATTGATGGCTTTTTCCAGGTGCACGTTGGTGGCGGCCAGCACCCGCACGTCAATGGGAATGGCCTTGCGAGACCCGAGGCGAACCACCTCGCGTTCCTGTAGCACCCGCAGCAGCTTGACCTGGATCGCCATGGGCAGGTCACCGATTTCGTCGAGGAACAAGGTGCCACCGTTGGCCTCTTCGAACCAGCCGGCCTTGGCGCTGAGGGCGCCGGTAAAGGCGCCTTTTTCATGACCAAACAGCTCGGCCTCGACCAGCGTTTCGGAAAACGCCCCGCAGTTGACTGCAACGAACGGCTTGTTGCAGCGCGCGCTCAGGTTATGCAGATGGCGCGCTACCAGCTCTTTGCCGGTGCCGGTTTCGCCGATGACCAGAACACTGGCATCGCTGGGTGCGACTTGTTGCAGGTGCGCCAGCAACGCCTGGGATTTGGGGTCTTCAAAGACCTGCGCCGTAGCGCGGATCGAGGTAGCCAGGGCTGGCGAAGGGGGCAGTGTGAGTAATTGCATGGGCAAACCTACGAATAAAAGGACGGAGTGGGAAGTGCCGCATTCAGGGCCCAGTCGCCCAGCTCGTGGAGTTTGTAGTCCACCGGGTCGTGCAGGCTTTGCGTGCGCAGGTTGCGCCAATGGCGGTCGAGCCGCAGCGCCGCGTGGGTGGAACGTGCCCCGGTCACTTCAAACAGGCGGCTGGTCAGCTCCAGACCACTGCGTGTGGCGGCGACCTTGGCGGTGGCAATGGCCACGGCCAGATGACCACGGCCCTCGGCGCTGAGCTGATGTTCCTTGGCCCAAGCCTCATCCAGCAGGCGATTGGCGCGTTCGGTGAGCAGGCGCACGCTTTCCAGGCCAACCCAGAATTCGCCGTAATGACTCAGTACATAAGGGTCTTCGCTGACCCGCTCGACCCCGGACTTGAACCAGGGCCGCGTTTCCTTGAGCGTGTAGCCGCGGGCCTCCTCGAATGCACCCTCGGCAATGCCCAGGAACATATTGACGAAGGTCAATTGGGCGATCAGTGGCCGCAAACAGGCGAACGGCGTGCTCAATGGGCCCGGATCCAGCAACAGCTCGTTTTCTTCCACCCGCACCCGCTCGAACGTGGCGCTGCCGCTGTCGGTCTGACGCTGGCCGATATTGTCCCAGTCGCCATGCAGCGTGATGCCGGTGCGATGGCTGGGAATGGCGGCGATCAATAGCTTGCCGCTGGTGGTTTCATCCAGTGCCGAGGCGATCAGCATTTCCGAGTCGGCGGAACCCGAGCAGAAGCTCTTGCGCCCGGAAAACTCACGCCAGCCGCTGAGTTTTTTCGACACGGTACGGGTATCCAGCGGGTTCAGGGCATTGCCCCAAAACCAGTTATTGCGCGCGGTCAGCTCGAACCACGGCTGCCATTGCTCGGGTCGTGAAAACAGCCGCACCGTGGCCAGCATCAGGTGCTGAAAGCCATACACATGGGCAATCGAACTGTCGACCTTGGCAAACTCGCGCACCACCTCCAGGGTCTCGCTCCAACTGGCGCCGAGCCCGCCGTATTGCTTGGGAATGCTCAGGGCCAGCAGGCCACTGCGGCGCAGTGCATCGCGTTCGGCCTTGGGCGTCCCGCCCAGTTGGTCGCGCTCGGCGGCGGTCTGGGCAAACTCGGCGGCAAGCGTCCGGGCGATCTGTAGCGGCGTTTCAGCGTGTGCGGATTGAATGGCGTTCACAGGCGGCCCTCAGGCAAAGAATGACAAGGTATGCGGCGACTACAGCAAGAGCTGTTCCAGATGAAACAACCCGGTAAACCAATGGCTTGGCGCGTTTGGCCGCGGCGCAAACTGTTGCTTTGATGGTTTAACTGTTGACCCACTGTTGCCAGAGCAACAACGGGCGAACTGTTTGCCGCGCAACATTGGCGTAAGACCGCAGCGCAAGCCGCTTTGCCTGCTTGGTACGCCTCTTGCTCAAGCCTTGCTTATCCAGCACCCCGCTGATCAGAGCGCCTCAGAGCACTCGCCACCCCTCAATGCTGCCGCGCGCCTTGCGATCCAGCCAGCATGACTTCTTGAGACCTGCACCTATGAGTTTGGATATTTTCTGGTTTCTGCCCACCTCCGGCGACACCCGTTATTTGGGTAAATCCTCGTCGGGACGCCCCGCCACCAACGAATACATGCGTCAGATCGCCGTGACTGCGGAAAGCCTGGGTTATGACGGCTTGTTGATCCCCACTGGCAGCAGTTGCCTTGACCCGTGGGTGACCGCCGCCAGCCTGATTCCGGTGACGCACAAGATCAAACTGCTGGTGGCCCTGCGCACGTCGGTCAGTAACCCGACCGTCGTCGCACGTCAGGCCGCCACGCTGGACCAGGCCCTGCATGGCCGTTTGCTGCTCAATGTCGTGGCCGGCGGCGATGCCACCGAGCTGGCAGCAGAAGGCGTGTACCTGGACCACGACCAACGCTACGCCGCCGCCGATGAGTTCCTCACCGTGTGGCGTCAGGTGATAGCGGGCAAGACCGTCGATTTCCAGGGCCAGCACATCAACGTCAAGCGCGCTTCGAGCTTCTTTGCCCCGGTGCAAAAACCCTATCCGCCGTTGTATTTCGGGGGTTCTTCGCCTGCCGCCCATGAACTGGCGGCCAAGCATGTGGACGCCTATCTGACCTGGGGCGAGCCGCCGCAAGCCGTTGCGGAAAAGATTGCCGACGTGCGCAAGCGCGCCGCCGAACATGGCCGCACCGTGCGCTTTGGCGTGCGCCTGCATGTGATCGTCCGGGAAACCAATGAAGAGGCGTGGGCCGATGCCGAGCGCCTGATCAGCCATCTGGACGACGAAACCATCGCCAGCGCCCAGGCCAACTACGCCAGCATGGATTCCGTCGGCCAGCAGCGCATGGCCGCCTTGCATGGCGGGCGGCGTGACCAGCTGGAAGTCAGCCCCAACCTGTGGGCCGGTGTCGGCCTGGTGCGCGGCGGCGCCGGCACGGCGTTGGTCGGCGACGCGCAAACCGTTGCCGCACGCCTGCAGGAATACGTCGATCTAGGCGTCGACAGCTTTGTCCTGTCCGGTTACCCGCACCTGGAAGAAGCGATCCGCTTTGCCGAACTGGTCTTCCCGCTGCTGCCGGGGAAAAAGCCGGTGACCGTGTCGGACCAGGTCCTGACCGGGGGCGCTTTCGACAATCGCGCCAGCACTGACAAAGGAGCCGCCGCATGAAAGTGATCGATATGCGCTGTCGCCCGGCGTACTTGCATGACTTCTTTGGCGCCAACCCAGGTTCCGCCGGTTATGCCACTGCGCGTTGGCTTAACCGCCGCGTCGGCACCCGTGGCAACGATGAGCATTTTGCCCGCTCGCTGACAGCCCAAGGCTTCATCGATGAAGTGCGCCAGGCGGGCCTGAGCAAGGCCGTTGTCGTCGGGCGGCACACGCCGAGCCAGCACTTGCCCAACGACCTTATTCACCAGATCACCGATCCGCATGAAGAGTTGCTGGGCATTGCCTCGATTGATCCAACGCTGCAAGGCATCGCCGGTGCCATTGGCGAAATCGACCGGGCGATTGACCAGTTGGGCCTGGCCGGCATCGACCTGGAGCCGGGGTTTGCCGAACCGGCGCGTCACCCGGATGACCCGTTGTATTTCCCGATCTACGAACACCTGTCGCAGCGTGGCATACCGTTGTTCCTGATGAGCGGGCCGACCACGCCGGATCCGGCCTTCAATGATCCGGGACGCCTGGCCGCGGTCGCGCGAGCATTTCCGCAATTGCGGATCATCTGCTACCACGGCTATTGGCCGAACGTGCAGCAATTGCTGGGCGTGGCGTTCCGCTACGAGAACATTCTGGCGGTGCCGGACATGTACCTGTTCCTGCCGGGCAGCGAGGCTTTTGTCACTGCGGCCAATGGCTATCTCGGCGACCAGTTGCTGTTTGGCTCGTCCTACCCGTTTCGGCCGATTGGCCAGTCCATCGAAGACTTCCAGGCACTGGGCTTCAAGGACAGCGTGCTGGACAAACTGCTTTACGGCAATGCAGCAAGTGTCTTCGGCCTGAAGTAGCCGTCACTGTAACGCTCACCTTCTGCAACTGTTTTCCCGGCAACAGTTGCAGAACACTTTGTTGCTCCACTCACTGCACGGCTGGTTTATACAAATCTCAACCAATTGAAATTAAAGGAGAAAATACATGGCATGAGTCATGCAATCGCTGGTTTAGCGGTCGTCAGTGTCAGCGGCCACACAACTAGCAAAGAGTGAGAACGTCATGTCTTCAAATCCTGTCTGCGCTTACTACCCCCTTTCCGTTCCCAATGCCCATGTCATTCGCACCGATGCCGAAGCTATCGCAGTCGCCCATCAAGTAGCGGCGTTTCTGCTGGAGGGCGATGCCGAGCGCGACCGTCTGCGCCAAGTGCCCGCCGAGGTGGTCGATGTGTTTTCCAATAGCGGCCTGTGGGGCATTACCGTGCCCAAGGCCTTTGGCGGCGCCGAAGTGTCCTACGCCACGCTGGCCCACGTCATCGCGATTATCGCCGCCGCTGACGCATCCCTTGGACAGATCCCGCAGAACCATTATTGCCTGCTGGAAGACATCCGCCTGCAAGGCAGCGACGAGCAGAAAGCGCGGTTCTTCGACCTGGCCCTGAAGGGTTATCGCTTTGCCAATGCCCTGTCCGAAACGGGTGGCAAGACGGTGCAGGATATCCAGACGCGGTTTGTCGAGGACGGCCAGGACATCGTCATCAATGGGCGCAAGGGTTACTGCACCGGCTCGCTGTATGCGCACTGGCTGGGGGTGTTGGCGCTGGACAATGAAGGCAGGGCCCACCTGGCCTTTGTGCCGCGCGACACCCCTGGGCTGATCGTGGTGGACGATTGGTCGAGTATCGGCCAGCGCAACACTGCCAGTGGCACGGTGTTGGCCCAAAACCTGCGCGTGCCCCTCGACAACCTGTTCAAAACCTATCGCTCGTACGAAAGCCCGACCCTGGCCGGGCCATTTGCGCAGATCACCACGGCCGCGATTGACGCTGGCATTGCGCACGCAGCCCTGCGCGACACCCTGGTTTTTGTCCGTGAACATGCACGTCCCTGGATTGACGCAGGGCTGGAAAAAGCCAGTGATGACCCGCTGACCCTGATCCAGATCGGCAACCTGAGTATTCGTCTGGAAGCCGCAGAAGCCCTGCTGGAGCGCGCAGGTAACGTCATGGATGGCGTTCGCCCGGCACCGGATGAAAACGGCGTGGCTCTCGCGTCAATCGCCGTGGCCAAGGCCAAGGTGTTGACCACCGAGATCGCCCTTGAGGCCAGTAATCGTTTGTTTGAACTGGGCGGTACGCGCTCCTCGCTGGAACGGCATAACCACGACCGTCACTGGCGCAATGCCCGCGTGCATACCCTGCATGACCCGGTGCGCTGGAAATATCACGTTATTGGCAACTGGCTGCTCAATGGCGTCAAGCCGCCGCGTCACGACTGGTCGTAGGAGACGAAGCATGGCGAAGCAAGTCTGTCTCAACACGTTT
>Ga0302262_10000594_pt1 | contig 15280 bp, 15 predicted proteins | sample II_Fen_E3_4_FD_194557 | JGI IMG/M metagenome (GOLD analysis project Ga0302262, IMG submission 194557) | Peat permafrost microbial communities from Stordalen Mire near Abisko, Sweden - II_Fen_E3_4 | ecosystem: Environmental > Terrestrial > Soil > Wetlands > Permafrost | place: Sweden: Abisko...
CGTGGAAAGAGCGTACCGACCTCGAGCTGGAACTCAACAAGTGGATCCGCCAGTACGTCGCCGACCAGGAAAACCCAAGCGCCGAAGTACGTGGCCGTCGCCCACTACGTGCCGCCCAGATCACCGTCAGCGATGTCGACGGCGAGCCAGGCTGGTATCGCGTAAGCCTCAACGTGCGTCCGCATTTCAAGTACATGGGCGCTGACTTCACCTTGTCGCTGGTTGGCAAGTTGGACAAAGAGTAAACGGAGCCAATCATGAGCGGATACGGCAGCCTTTTCGAACGCCTGGGTGGCGACGCGGACAAACGCGTCGGCTGGAACCGCGAGGTTTCCGCCATGGCGTCGGTGGCTGCCCATCTGGCCAAGATGCTCAGTACCCGGGCGGGCAGCGTGCAGACGCTGTCCGACTACGGGCTACCCGATCTCAATGACATGCGTCTGAGCTTGCACGACTCCCTGAGTCAAGCGCGCCAGGCCATCGAAAGCTTTATCGAAGCCTACGAGCCGCGCCTGAGCAACGTGCGTGTCATTTCCCTGCCGCGTGAACACGATCAGCTTCGTCTGTCCTTCAGTATTGAAGGGCTGTTGGAAGTTGAAGGTTTCAAGCGTCAGGTCAGTTTCGCCGCACGCCTGGATGGCAGCGGTCAAGTCAAGGTCAACTAAGGAGACCCGTATGTCCGGCAAACCCGCAGCCCGCGTCACCGACCCCACCGCTTGCCCGCTCCCCGGCCACGGCACCAATCCAATCGTCGAAGGTTCAGGCGACGTATTTTTCGACGGCCTGCCGGCTGCTCGCCAAGGTGACGCCACAGAGTGTGGCGGGGTGATGTCCGGCGGGTTGGCGACGACTGTTTTTATCAACGGTAAGCCGGCGGCGACGGTGGATTCCGTTGGAACGCATGGCAATAAGGTTACGGCGGGTTCCGGGACGATCGTTATCGGGAATTCGCATACTCCTGCGCCGTTTATTCCGCCCATTCCATTGATGCTGTTTTCCCACTGCCAGCATGTGGTAATGGAGGATCAAGATGGAAATCCACTTCAGGGTATTCCATATCAGATCACGACCGCCAAAGGTGAAGTTATTATTGGCGAAAGTGATGCAATGGGTAGAACCCAATTAGTCAGCGGTAAAGATGGGGAAAGCTTTGACTTTCACGCTGCAGTGAGTGGGGTGCAGGTATGAGCGCGGAAGTTTTATCGACCCTGATGGCCCGCTCAATTGCACTAACCCCGAAGGCTGAGCTTGCCGGGAAGAAAGTTTCTTATAAGGTGTTTTGGACGACAATGGCGTTCTGGACAGATTTAGATATTTCTGGCTATCACGAAAATGCTCCGCTCATTGCTGACAAATTGATGAGTGAGAAATATTGGGATAAACATGGTTCGGTTCAGAATAATAAGTTTACGTGCGAGGATTTCGCACTGAGGATTTTGTGCGAGTATGCGGCGGGCAAAGGGCTTCCTGTAAAGTTGAAGTCTGGCGTCAGAACCTATAGGAATATGGAGAATTATAGTCCTGCCGAACATGATCGCTACGCTTCGAATATGTACGGATTTTCGGAAATGGTCATGTTGACTTATGGTGCACCGGATGTGCAAAAGGCCGGGGAGAATACGCTGCATTTGGCGAGTCCCGAGAGTTTGTTACCTGGAGATATACTTGCCCAGGCATTGGACCGGCCTGGGGATGTTGCGCACCATGTTCAAGTCGTGGTTGCAGCCGATGACACCAGAATTGATATTAGACAGGGTAACACAAGTGGTTGGAGTACCCGCCCTAACACGACTTTTCAGAGAATGATTGGTTCTAATATGGCGGACCCACAGAATGACGGATACGCGGGCATGCCAATTGAAAAAGGATTTTATGAAAAAAACATGGCTGCCTGGGATTATCATAATCTGACAAAAGGCTCAATGAATAAAGATTTCTTGAAGGTCTTTCAGTTGTATCGCTGGAATTTCATGGAGTTTAATAAGTGATTAGCCTGAAAGGATATTTGGCGGTGTTGGCTGACAGTGATCTGTTTGGTGTTTTAGCAGTGGCCTGTTTTTTTGTTGCCATGGCTGGTTTGTTTTCAAGTATTAGAGGCACTAAGTGGCACAGGGTCCTGGTTTTTTTATGCCTGATGTCAATTCCCGCGCTTGAGTTGGCGGGTAGTTATTTTGCGAATTTACCTCCGGCCTGAAGGTTATGTTTTTTAGCCGCAGTGCATGCGTAATGCGAATGCCCGTGCCTTTTCGCACGCTCATGTTAGACGTGGATATATGTTCATCATCGTCATGTTGGAGATGAAGGATTGATCTGGTTAAAGAGGTTTTTTATAGGCCTGGGAGTGGTGTCTCTTCTAATCGCTCTAATAGCGGTGTTTTTTATGGGCTTTTCAAAAGATAAGCCACACGTTCTAAAAGAGCATCCCGGTGCGTATTGGCGAGGTGGGGCGGACGGCGGTCAGTTTGTTGAGATAACCCAGGCGGAGCCAACTTATTATTTTTTACAGATTCGTTATGGAAATGGCGAGTTGTGGGACGAAGGGTGGTTGAGGTTTGGAGAGAAAACGGTGAGCCGATGACGATTAATAGCGTGATTGCCTTCTCTGGGGAGGGCGTGATTTACCTTCAGCAGCGCAAAGTTTTGAGCTCGACTAAAACCGGGGCGAACTAGTCACACACCATGAAATTTCAACCCGCATTAACGAAGTGTTTTTTTGAGTCTTACCATTAGGCAGGTACCCCGTGTCCTTTAACCACTACTACCAAAGCGAACTCACCGCACTTCGCCAGTTAGGTCGTCGATTCGCCGAGCGTAGCCCGGCGTTGGCGCCTTTCCTCGGCCAGGCTGGGCGGGATCCTGACGTGGAGCGGTTGCTGGAAGGGTTTGCGTTCCTGACCGGGCGCCTGCGCCAAAAGCTTGATGATGAACTGCCTGAACTCAGCCACTCCTTGATGCAGCTACTGTGGCCCAACTACATGCGGCCGCTGCCGGCATTCAGCATTCTGCAGTTCGACCCGCTGAAACACGCAGGGCCGGCGTTGACGGTCGAGCGCGACACGCCGATTGAAAGCCAGCCGATTAACGACGTGCGTTGCCGTTTCCGCACTTGCTACCCGACGGACGTGCAGGCGTTGGACCTGACCGCGCTGACCTACTCGGTAAAAGGTGACGGTTCACTGTTGAGCCTGCGCCTGGAGATGAGCGCCGAGGGGCATCTTGGTGAGCTGGCCTTGAGCCGCGTGCGCCTGCATTTTGCCGGCGAGCGGTATATCAGCCAGATGCTCTACCTGAGCCTGTTGCGCAACCTGGCGGGGATTGAGCTGGTGCCCCTGGACGCTTCCGGCAAACCAATCAATGGTGTGAGCGGCCAGCCGATGGCATTCAAGTTGCCCAGCGACCGTGTGCAGCCCGTGGGCTTTGCCGAAGAAGAGGCATTGATTCCGTACCCGCTGAACACCTTCCGTGGCTACCGTTATCTGCAGGAATATTTCGCCTTCCAGGACAAGTTCCTGTTCGTCGACGTCAATGGTCTCGATCTGCTCAAGGGGTTGCCGGAGGACACCCTCAAGCAGATGCGCGGTGTGGAGTTGCGCTTCGACATTCGTAAGAGCGGTGTACTGCGCATGCGCCCGACCCTGGACAACGTGAAGCTGCATTGCACGCCCATCGTCAACCTGTTCAAACACGACGCGCTGCCCATTCGCCTGGACGGTAAACAGGACGAATACCTGCTGTTGCCTTCCGAGCACGGCCTGGAACACTGCGGTGTGTTCTCCGTGGAAACCGTCACAGGCTGGAAACCGGGCGGGCTCGGTTATCAAGAATACGTGCCGTTCGAATCCTTTGAGCACGACCCCAGTTTCGACGTGCCCAACAGCCGCCCGCATTACAGCATCCGCCAGCGCTCCTCGATGTTGCACGACGGCCTCGACACCTACCTGAGCTTCGGTATGCGCCACACCGAAGCCCATGAAACCCTGTCGATCGAGCTGATGTGCACCAATCAGAATCTGCCACGCGAGCTCAAGCTAGGCGAAATCAATCTGGCCTGCGACGAGACTCCGGAATTTCTCAAATTTCGCAACATTACCCCGGCCACGTCCAGCTACGCGCCGCCGCTGACCCATGATTTTTTGTGGAAGCTAATCAGCAACATGTCGCTCAACTACCTGTCGCTGGCTGACGTCAACGCCTTGAAGGTGATTCTCGAAACCTATGACTTGCCCCGTTACTACGACCAGCAGGCTGAAAAGGTCAGCAAGCGCCTGCTGGGTGGACTCAAGTCGATCAAGCATCACCACGTCGACCGCCTGCACCGCGGGCTACCCGTACGTGGATTACGCACCGAACTGACCATCGACCCGCAGGGTTATATCGGTGAGGGCGACTTGTTCGTGTTCGCCTCGGTTCTCAACGAATTTTTTGCGCTTTACGCCAGTCTCAATTCGTTTCACGAGCTTAGGGTAAAAAGCACACAGGGAGAGGTGTACCAATGGACACCCCGTATGGGCCTCCAGCCGCTGCTTTAAGCGGGCTGACCCGAGGTATACGCGAGTATTCGCTGTTTCAGGCCGTGCTGCTGGTGGTTGATCGGTTGCGCGATGCGCACCCGTACCTGAGTCAGGACGATTTGTACGACCAGCTGGAATTCCAGGCCAACCCGAGCCTGGGTTTTCCGGGCAGTGACGTTGATCGTGTGGAGTTTTTCCATGAGCACGGGCAAATGCGCGCGCGTCTGCGCTTCAACCTGATTGGCCTGGTGGGCTCCGGGTCGCCGCTGCCAGCGTTTTATGGTGAGCAGGCTCTGGGAGACAGCGAAGAGGGCAACCCGACCCGTAACTTCCTGGATCTGTTTCACCATCGCCTGCAACGGCTGATGCTGCCGATCTGGAAGAAATACCGCTACCGAGCCAGTTTCGAAAGCGGTGCGCTCGACCCGTTTTCCGCGCAGCTGTTTGCACTGATCGGCCTGGGCGGCGAAGAGATCCGCCGCGCCAAGGAACTGAACTGGAAGCGCCTGTTGCCATACCTCGGTTTGCTCAGCTTGCGCGCGCACTCGGCGGCCTTGATTGAAGCGGTGCTGCGTTACTACTTCAAGCACGCCGAGTTGACCATTGAGCAGTGCATCGAACGTCGTGTCGAGATCCTCGACGAGCAGCGTAACTGTCTGGGCCTGGCCAACTCCTTGCTCGGAGAAAGTGTGGTGTTGGGGGTGCGCGTACGCGATCGCAGCGGCAAATTCCGTATTCACATTCGCGAACTGGACTGGCAACGGTTTCACGAGTTCCTGCCAATCGGTTTCGGTTATCAGCCGCTGTGCGCGCTGGTGCGATTCACCCTGCGTGATCCGCTTGATTACGACATACGGCTGGTGCTGCGCCACGAAGAAATTCGTGAGTTACGCATCGGGGAACAAAACGCTTGCCGGCTGGGGTGGACCAGTTGGCTCGGTCACGAACACGCAGACGGTGTCGTCACCCTGGGCAGCAAAACTCATTAAGGATGTGAGCGTCATGAGCAACGTAGATCTGCAGCAACTGATACAGGCGTTGGACGCCGAAACCCGCCGCGACCTGGAACGCTCGGCAGAGCGTTGCGTTGCCCGCGGCGGCAGCAAGATCCTCGTGGAAGACTTGCTGCTGGGTCTGCTGGAGCGCCCGCAGGGCTTGCTCTCGCGTGCCTTGCAGGATGCCGAAGTGGATGCCGGTGAGTTGAGCGCCGCTCTGCAATCGCGCGTCGAGCACAGCGCTTCGCGCAACCCGGTGTTTGCACCGGAACTGGTGCAGTGGCTGCAAGATGGCTTGTTGGTGGCCAACCTTGAACTGGGTCAGACCCAAGTTGAACAGGCCGCGCTGATCCTTGCATTGCTACGTAACCCGATGCGCTACGCCGGCAGTCGCTACCAGCCGTTGCTGGCCAAGTTGAATATCGACCGTCTGAAGGAGTTCGCCCTGTCCCAACAGGAAAAAACCAATACCTCCAAAGTGGCTGCACCGGGGGAGTCGCTGCTCGAACGCTTCACCCACAACCTGACCCAACAGGCCCGCGACGGCAAACTCGACCCGGTGTTGTGCCGCGACGGCGCCATTCGGCAGATGGTGGATATCCTCGCCCGGCGTCGCAAGAACAATCCTATTGTGGTCGGTGAAGCCGGGGTGGGTAAAACTGCGATTGTCGAAGGCTTGGCGTCGCGCATCGCCGCCGGTGAAGTGCCGCAGGTATTGAAGGGGGTCGAGTTGCTGTCCCTGGACATGGGGTTGCTGCAGGCTGGGGCCAGCGTCAAAGGCGAGTTCGAGCGCCGTCTTAAAGGCGTGATTGATGAAGTCAAAGCGTCGCCCAAGCCCATCATTTTGTTTATCGACGAGGCACACACGCTGATCGGTGCCGGTGGCAACGCGGGCGGCTCCGACGCGGCCAACTTGCTCAAGCCCGCGCTGGCCCGTGGCGAGTTGCGCACTATCGCCGCCACCACCTGGGCTGAGTACAAGAAGTACTTCGAGAAAGACCCAGCATTAGCACGTCGTTTCCAGCCGGTGCAGTTGCACGAACCGACCGTCAATGAAGCGGTGACTATTTTGCGTGGCCTGGCGCAGGTCTATGAGAAAAGCCACGGTATCTACCTGCGTGACGATGCCGTCGTTGCGGCTGCCGAGCTGTCGGCGCGCTATTTGGCAGGGCGACAGTTGCCGGACAAGGCTGTTGATGTACTCGACACCGCTTGCGCCCGCGTGCGCATCAGTCTGGCCGCCGCCCCCGAAAGCCTTGAACGCCTGCGTGGCGAACTGGCTGAAGGCGGTCGTCAAAGCCAGGCATTGCGCCGTGATGCCGAAGCCGGCTTGTTGGTGGATCACGAAGCCCTGACGGCGCTGGAGGCTCGCCTGGAGGACGCCGAAGCGGAAAGGGCGGCGCTGGAAACCCTCTGGATTGAACAGAAGGGGTTGGCCGAACGTTTGCTGGAGCTACGTCAGCAACTGGCCCAAGCGCGCGAAGCCGCTGCGGCGCCGGTCGCCGAAGACGCTGAAAACATCGAGGTGGATACCGTTCAGTCCCTGGAGTCTGCCCTGAACGACACCCACAACGCCCTGGCTGCATTGCAAGTCAAAGAGCGCCTGGTGAGCTTTGAAGTGTGCCCACGCCTGGTCGCTGAAGTGATCAGCGCCTGGACTGGCGTACCGCTGGCGCAACTGGCCCGCGAGCACAACGCTAAGGTCGCCAGTTTCGCCACCGACCTGCGCCTGCGCATTCGTGGCCAGGAACAGGCAGTGCATGCGCTGGACCGCTCGATGCGCGCCACTGCGGCCGGCCTGAACAAGCCTGATGCGCCGGTGGGTGTATTCCTGCTGGTGGGGCCCAGCGGTGTCGGCAAGACCGAAACGGCCTTGGCGCTTGCGGACCTGCTGTATGGCGGTGATCGCTTTATCACCACCATCAACATGTCGGAATTCCAGGAGAAACACACGGTGTCACGCTTGATCGGCGCGCCGCCGGGTTACGTCGGCTACGGCGAGGGTGGCATGCTCACCGAAGCGGTGCGGCAGAAACCCTATTCTGTCGTGCTGCTCGATGAAGTCGAAAAGGCCGACCCGGATGTGCTCAACCTGTTCTACCAGATCTTTGACAAAGGTGTGGCCAACGACGGCGAAGGGCGTGAAATCGATTTTCGCAACACGTTGATCCTGATGACATCCAACCTGGGCAGTGATCGTATCAGTGCCTTGTGTGAAAACGGTGAGCGGCCAAGCGCCGAGGTGCTCGAAGAAACGATCCGCCCAGTGCTCAGCAAGCACTTCAAGCCGGCGTTGCTGGCACGTATGCGCGTCGTGCCGTATTACCCGGTTGGCGGTCCGGTATTGCGCGAGCTGATCGAGATCAAACTCGGCCGTCTTGGCGAGCGCTTGAACCGCCGCCAGTTGGATTTCACCTATTGCCAAAACCTCGTTGATCATCTGGCGCAACGCTGCACCCAGAGTGACAGCGGCGCGCGGCTTATCGACCATCTGCTCGACCTGCATGTGCTACCGCTGGTGGCCGATCGCTTGCTGGACGCGATGGCGACGGGTGAAAGCCTCAAGCGTGTTCACGCCACGCTGGACGGCAACGCCAGCGTCATCTGCAAGTTTGCATGAGGTGGGCGCGATGTTTACGAGCCTGACACAACCGCTGGTCTATGCCGAAGCGCTACTGGCGCAGTTCGCCAGCCTGTCACGGTCACCGGACGCCGCCGCGCTGCTGGGCGCATTCGTGCGCGGCCTGACCGAGCTCAGTGGTTGCGAATTGGCGCAGGTGTATCTGTTGGACGCGACCCATACCAGGCTGGGGATGAATGCAGAGTGCCTCAATGGCAACCTGCAACCCCGTGAAGTTGAAAGCCTGCCGGCGGACTACAACGCCGAGCAACTGCTGCAATTCGCACTGTGTCAGAACCGTGTGATAAGCCTCTGCGAGCTGAGCCGCAGCCTGCACGAGACCAGCTTTCTGCCGAGTCAGGCCAAACCCTGGGAATCGCTGCTGTGCGTACCATTGGTCAACCAGCAAGGGGCCGTAGATGGCGTGCTGTTGTGCGCCAGCCACCAACATCTCGACCTGCAAGGATTTGCCAATTCATTCACTCAGTTGGGTTCGTTTGTCCTCGGCCAACTGCATCTGTTTCAACGGCTACGCCGGCCGAGCGCTGAGCAGCCAGCGCTACCGGTCAGTGCGCCTAGCGCCATCGGCTATGGCCTGATCGGCAACAGTTCGGCCATGCGCCAAGTCTATTCACTGATCAGCAAAGTCTTGCACAGCTCCTATACCGTATTGCTGCGTGGAGAGACCGGTACCGGCAAGGAACTGGTGGCCCGAGCCATTCATGATTGTGGCCCGCGTCGCTCCAAGGGGTTCATCGTACAGAACTGCGCGGCGCTGCCAGAAAACTTGCTCGAAAGCGAGTTGTTCGGCTATCGCAAAGGCGCGTTTACCGGCGCCGACCGCGACCGGTCCGGGCTGTTTGACGCGGCCAACGGCGGCACGCTGTTGCTTGACGAGGTGGGTGACATGCCGCTGTCGTTGCAAGCCAAGCTGCTGCGGGTGTTGCAGGAGGGCGAGATTCGCCCGCTTGGCTCCAACGACACTCACAAGGTTGATGTGCGCATTATCGCTGCGACGCACAGGGACCTGGCTGCGTTGGTCAGCGTCGGGCAGTTTCGTGAAGACCTGTACTACCGATTAGCGCAATTCCCCATCGAGTTGCCGGCCTTGCGCGAGCGCGAAGACGACATCCTGGTTTTGGCACGCCACTTCGCCGACAGGGCATGTACCTTTTTGCAGCGCGACGAAGTGAGTTGGTCTGACGCCGCACTCGATCATCTGACCGGCTATGCCTTTCCCGGCAACGTACGCGAGCTCAAGGGCCTGGTCGAACGGGCGCTGTTGCTGTGCGATGGCAACGAATTACTGGCTGAGCATTTCTCCTTGCTTGTGGACGCTGTGCGGCGAGACGGCAACTTGAACCTGCGCGAACGGCTTGATCAGGTCGAGCGCAGCATGATGCTCGATTGCTTGCGCAAGAACGACGGTAACCAGACCAGCGCCGCCCGTGAACTCGGCCTGCCACGCCGCACCTTTCTCTACCGGCTGGATCGCTTGAAGATCAATGTGGGGAGTGCGGATGACCAAGCTTGAGCTGCTCACATTCACCACCTTTTCCGTTAACTGTGCCACCCAAAAGGTCGGTGCCCTTTGCTGTTCCCTGGAGACCCTCTGATGTCTGTTTGTCACTGGCAAGCGATGCTGCTGACCCTCGTTGTTGTATGTGGCCTGGCTGGCTGCAGCGGCAATTACAAATTCAATGACGCTGCCTACCGCCCCCTGGGTGATCCGCAGGCGAACAATCGCGGCAAGTGAGCGAAGGAGTATCACCATGGAACTGGTTTTCGAAATGCTCAACACCAAGCAGTTCGTGCCCACCGAGCTGTGCCAGAAGACCTTCAAGCAGGCGGGCGGGGTGATTGGTCGTGGCGATGATTGCGACTGGATCATCCCCGACCGAAAGCGTCATCTGTCCAGCCACCACGCGGTGATCAGTTATCGCGATGGCGCCTTTTACCTCACCGATACCAGCAGCAACGGTATTCAGGTCGGCGATAGCGGCGCGCGGCTGCGTAAAGGTGAAGCGGTACGCATCGAGCACGGCAGTCTGTACGTGCTGGGTGACTTTGAAATTCGCGCGCGGTTGATCCGGGATCCTGCCGTGTTCGATGTGGAAGTAGGGCGCCCGCAGGCCGCCGGCAGCATTATTCCTGACGATGCATTCCTGGACCTGGACCCACTCAACGCCCTGGATCAACAAGAGCGCGTGTATTCGGAAATCGAAGAGCTGATCTCACCCCGCACCGTGATCCAGGACACCCGCCAGCGCGCCGACTATGCACGGATCGATATGGAAAGCCTGATGGTCCCGGAGCTGGTGGAGGCCCCGCTAGCCGCTGAACCAGTGGCGCCGAAAGTCGTCGAGCGCCAGTCCGAGGGGTTCTGGGAGCAGTTCGGGGCCGCGTTGGGCGTCGATCTCAAGGACCTTGGCCACGATGCCAAAGAGGCCCTGGCCCTGAATGCCGCGCGCTTGCTCAAGCAAAGCATTGGTGGTTTGCAACAAAGCTTGCGCACCCGCAGTGAACTGAAAAACGAGCTGCGCCTGGCCCAGACCCTCGTACAAGGCACGCACAAGAACCCGTTGAAGTTCGCCGTCGATGCCGGTGAAGCCCTGGATATTTTATTGCAACCCAACAAACCGGGCCAAATGCCCGCCGGCCAGGCGATCTCAAGGGCGTTCCGTGATCTGCAAGCCCATCAAGTGGCCTTGCTGACCGCCAGCCGCGCCGCTGTTCGCAGCACCCTGGAACATTTTTCACCGCAACAACTGACCTTGCGCTTCGAGCGCGATAACAAACCCTTGCTCGCTACCTCCGGCAGTCGCTGGAGAGCTTACGGGCGCTATCACCAGGCACTGCGCCAGGATGATGACTGGAGCGAGCGCCTGCTGGCGCGGGATTTCGCCCAGGCCTACGAAGAGCAGATCCGCCTGATTTCCACCCTAAACGCCGACCACCAAGGATGAAGCGCATGTCTCGCCGCTCGACTGTTTTTTTCAATGCGCTGACTGCGCTGGCCGCCCTGGTGTTGATGGCGGGGTGCTCGTCGTTGTCGCCATATTCGCAGATCACCAAAGTCAACCTGAAGCTGACTGCCAGCGACCAGTTGAACCCTGACCTGAACGGCCGCCCCTCGCCGATTGTGGTGCGCCTGTTCGAACTCAAGCATCCGGTGTCGTTCGAGAACGCAGACTTTTTCAGCTTGTATGAGCGCGCCAAAGAAACGCTGGCACCGGATATGGTCGCCAGTGAAGAAATGGAGCTGCGTCCAGGCGAAACCTTGGAACTCAAGCTCAGCGTGGAGGAGGGCAGCCGCTACGTAGGCGTTCTCGCCGCTTACCGCGACCTTTCGGACACCCAGTGGCGCTACACCCTACAAGTGACCCCGCTGGAAGCGACCGATGTCGACCTGACCCTGGACCAGAGCGGCATCCGCAACACCCATGCAACCCTCGTCAAGGCGGCTGACTGACCATGAACACGCATAAAGTCATTTGGCAGGAAGGCATGTTGCTGCGTCCGCAGCACTTCCAGCATAACGATCGCTATTACGACCACCAGATGAAGATCCGCACCCAATTGCTGGGCGGCTACACCTGGGGCTTTCTCAACCTGGAAATCGACTTGCAGTTCCTCAACATGGGCAAGCTGGTAATCAGCCAGGCCTCGGGAATCCTGCCCGACGGCAGCCTGTTCGAGCTGGGTGGCAACACCGAACCGCTGGCTCTGGATGTGCCGCCGAACACTGGCCATACGCCCATTTACCTGGCGCTGCCGCTGGTCACCGGCAACCACATCGAGGCGCGGCGTGTGGAGCAATCTGACGTATTGGCGCGCTACATCGCCTACGACGCCGAGGTGACCGACTCCAACGCCGGTGATGATTCCGCCAGCCAGGTCAGTTGCGCACGTCCTGATTTCAAACTGCTGTTGGGCGAACAACAGAGCGATCAGGCTTACGTAAAACTGAAGGTCTGTGAAGTGCTCGACACTACGCCGGACGGAGTGATTACCCTCGATCCCGACTACGTGCCGACCTATATCCAGACCCACGCCTCCAGCTACCTGCTGTCCTGCCTCAAAGAGGTGGTCAGCATGTTGGGGCATCGTGGCGAAACCATCGCCGAGCGGATTCGCTCCAATGGCAAGGTTGGTGGTGCGGAAGTCGGCGACTTCATGATGCTGCAACTGATCAACCGCACCGAACTGCTGCTGCGTCACTACCTCGGCCTGGAGCAGCTCCACCCGGAGGAGTTGTACCGCACGCTGTTGACCATGCTCGGTGACCTGGCGACCTTCTCCAGCGACACCAAGCGCCCGCGTATGGACAGCCGCTATCAACACAGCGACCAGGGCGCGAGCTTCCGCAAACTGATGGAAGCCATCCGCCAAGTGCTTTCGATGGTGCTGGAGCAGCATGCGATCGAGTTGATTCTGCAGGCGCGTCAGTACGGCATCATCGTGTCGCCGTTGCACGACCACAAACTGTTGGGCTCGGCCTCGTTCGTGCTGGCCGCCAGCGCCAACTGCGACTCCGAAGAACTGCGCCAACGTTTGCCGTCGCACTTGAAGGTTGGGCCGGTTGAGCGCATCCGCCAACTGGTCAACCTGCATTTACCTGGCATCAAGGTCAAACCCTTGCCGGTGGCGCCACGACAGATCGCGTTTCACTCGAACAAAACCTATTTCATTCTCGAACTCAGTTCCGAAGACCTGGCACAACTGGAGCGCTCCGGCGGTTTCGCGTTCCATGTTTCCGGTGAATTCGCCGAGCTTGAACTGAATTTCTGGGCCATCAGGAACTGACTGACATGATCAAGGACATGGAACACCATCAGGACGATAAAACCGTCCTGCTCGACCGCCAGGGCCGTGGCCCGGATTCGCAACCGCTGACTGACTTTGCCGCGCCACCGCGTTTCGAGCAGTTGGAAGAGCGGATGATTTACGCCGCGCGCTTGCGTCCTGCCGAAGCGTTCAATATCAGCCTCAATTCGTTGGTGGCCGCCGCCTGCGAATTGCTGTCGGAGGTAGTGCGGCTCAAGCACAGCGAAACCCGTGAAGACTTGTACGAACTCAACGAACGGCTGACCTCCGGATTGAAACTCTTTGAAGTGCGTGCCCTGCACAATGGCGCCGAAAGCAGCCAGGTCATGGCGGCGCGCTACGTATTGTGCTCGGTGGTTGACGAAGCCGTGGTCACAACGCCCTGGGGCAATGAAAGCGAATGGTCGCAGATGAGTCTGCTTAGTAGTTTTCACAACGAGACCTTCGGCGGTGAGAAGTTCTTTCAGTTGCTAGATCGTCTTTCGAAAAACCCGATCAAGCATTTGCCCATGCTCGAGCTGATGTACCTGTGCCTGGCCCTGGGGTTTGAGGGCAAGTACCGCGTGCAAGCTCGCGGGGTGCTGGAACTGGAAGGCATTCGCGACGCCTTGTACCGGCAGATCCGCCAATTACGCGGCGATGTACCACGCGAGCTGTCGCCGCATTGGGAGGGTTTGAACGATCAACGGCGCAACCTGGTGCGTATCGTGCCGGCGTGGATGGTGGTGCTGTTCACGGTGGTCTGCCTGGTAGTGATGTATTCCGGTTTTGCCTGGGTGCTGAGCGAACAACGCGACACGGTGCTGCAACCTTATCAGCCGATTGATCCAGCTGCGGCTATGCCGCAGTCGCAGCCGTAAACAGGGACGTGTGATGAAGAATTTTTTCAAGAAAGTCGGTGCATTCTTGCGCAAGACCTGGGTCTGGACCTTGCTCGTAGTGCTGTTTGTCGCGCTGCTGGTGTGGTTTGTCGGGCCGTTGCTGGCGGTAGATGACTACAAGTTCTGGGAAGGTGCGACCGCACGTTTGCTGACCATCAGCGTGCTGTTCCTGATCTGGGGCCTGACGATGGTTTTTGTCAGCTGGCGCTCCGGCGTGCGTAAAAAAGCCATCGAAGACAGCGAAGACGGCCAGGACCGTATCCGCCGTGAAGAGCAGATGGACGAGCAGCAAAAGGAACTGAAGGCGCGTTTCAAGGACGCCCTGAAAACCCTGAAAACCTCGAGCCTGTACCGCGGCCGCAGCGAGCGCTGGCGCAGTGATTTGCCCTGGTACCTGCTGATCGGTCCCCAGGGCAGTGGCAAGACCAGCCTGCTGGACTTCTCGGGGTTGGAATTCCCGATCAACAAGATCGACCGCAAGCTCACCCGCGATACCCTCGGTACCCGGCACTGCGACTGGTATTTCGCCGACCATGGCGTGCTGATCGACACCGCCGGCCGCTACCTGAGCCAGCCGGACGCCCAAGTCGACGGCAGCGCCTGGAACACCTTGCTGGACCTGCTGCGCAAACGTCGCCGCAACCGTCCACTCAATGGTGTGCTGGTGACCATTCCGGTGGAAACCCTCCTGAGTGAAAACGAGCAGGACCTGGAAGCGCTCGCCCGTCAGGTGCGCGCGCGCCTGCAGGACGTGCACCAGAAACTGCATGTGGATGTACCGGTTTACTTGGTACTGAGCAAGGCCGATCGCCTGCTGGGTTTTGATGAGTTCTTCGATCAACTGACCCGCGAAGAAAGCGATCAAGTGTTGGGCACCAGCTTTCGCAAAGAACAGAACGGCAGTGACGTGGCCGTCCTGCGCACTGAATTCGAAGCGTTGCTGCATCGCCTCAATAGCCAAGTGATCATGCGCATGCATCAGGAGCGCGACACGCAGCGCCGTGGTCGTATCCTCGATTTCCCCCATCAATTGGGGCAAATCGGCGAGCGCTTGTGCTTGTTCGTTGACCTGGCATTCACCGGTAATCGCTACCAGCGTGTCAGTCAGCTGCGCGGTTTCTACCTGACCAGCGCACCGCACTTGATCGAGGAAATGGACGAAAGCACGGCCGGCATTGGTGCCAACCTGGGTATGAAGGCCGGTGTCTTGCCGACCCTGCGCAGTGGCCGTTCACGCTTTATTAATCACCTGCTCAGCCAGGTTATTTTTCCCGAAGCCGATCTGGCAGGCCTGGATCAACGCGAACGCAGCCGCATTCACTGGGGCCAACGTGCCCTGTACGTGGGCGCACTGGCGGCACTGGCACTGTTCGGCGTGCTTTGGGCCGGTGGCTTCTCCGCCAACTACGAGCGGTTAGAGAGCCTGCGCAACCTCGCGCAAAACTG